>PVBE012169627.1_pt1 | contig 10503 bp, 10 predicted proteins | sample 1631181 | NCBI WGS metagenome assembly PVBE01 (sample SAMN08397723, study PRJNA350692) | Marine metagenome, whole genome shotgun sequencing project. | isolation source: water | place: Pacific Ocean | collected 2012-04 | reverse complement strand
GTCCCGGGGTGAATTCGATCCCCTCCCCAAGAGGGAGGCATTGAAGCTGGGGGAGCAAATCCTGCGCCTCAACCGAAATATGGGTGGGTTCAAGGAGATGACAACCCTGCCCAGCGCCCTCTATATCGTGGACACCACCAGGGAGAAGATCGCCCTGGCTGAAGCCAGGCGGATGGACATCCCGGTACTGGCCATGCTGGACAGCAACTGCAACCCCGACGGCATCGATTTCCCCATCCCATCCAACGATGATGCCATCAGGGCCATCAAGCTGGTCACTTCCAGGATCGCTTCGGCGGCGGAGGAGGGTCGGGCTTCCCAGGAGGTGCCGTCCGAGGAGGCGGTGGGGGCCATGGAAGAAGCCATGGCGGAGCATGGTTTGCTGTCCTTTGCCCCCGACGATGAGGCGCCCACGGACGGGGCATCCGCGTTCCAGGTGGCCGTGGCCGAAGCACCAACGGACGAGGCCCCCATGGCCGAAACACCGGCAGCCGAAACACCAGCGGACGAGGCCCCCATGGCCGAAACACCGGCAGCCGAAACACCAGCGGATGCTTCCTCCGAGGATGAGGGACCCGCCAAGCTCGGATAAGGCCGGCGAAAACCCGGCTGAGTCCCGCGAAAACCCTGACTAGGAGGCAGATTTGGAGATCTCCACAGCAGCGGTCAAGGAGCTCAGAGAGCGGACCGCCGTCGGTATAATGGATTGCAAAAAGGCCCTTACGGAGGCCGGAGGGGATATGGCGAAAGCGGAGGAGCTCCTCCGCCGGCGAGGGATGGCCACAGCGGACAAAAAAAGGGCGCGGGCCGCCTCCGAGGGATTGATCAAGGCGTATGTACATCAGGGTGATAGGCTGGGTGCCTTGGTAGAGCTAAACTGCGAGACCGATTTCGTAGCCCACACCGCTGAATTTCAAGAGCTGGCCCAAAACCTGGTACTTCAGATAGCGGCCACCGCTCCACGTTTTATCTCCCCGGAGGAGGTCCCCCCGGGGGATGAGGGGGACCTCAAGGAGGAATGCCTCCTCCTGCAGACATTCGTCAAAGACCCCGCCAAAACCATTCAGGACATAATCACGGAAACCGTGGCCAAGGTCGGGGAGAACATCCAAATCAAAAGGTTCGCCCGCTTTGAACTGGGCGTCGGGGAGCCCTAGATGGACAACCCCAGATACAGGCGGATCATGCTCAAGCTCAGCGGCGAGGCCCTCATGGGAGAGGGCGAGTTCGGCATCGATCCCGCTACCCTACTCGGCATGGCCCAACAGATAAAGCGGGTGGTGGATTCCGGGGTGGAGGTGGCCATTGTGGTGGGCGGGGGGAACATCTGGCGGGGTACCAGCCCCCAGGCCAGGGACATGGACAGGGCCACCGCCGACTATGCGGGAATGCTGGCCACCATGATAAATGCCCTGGCCCTCCAGGACGCCCTGGAGAGAGCGGGGGTTGACACCCGGACCCAGTCCGCCATCATCATACAGGCGGTGGCCGAGCCCTTCATCCGCCGTCGGGCCATGCGCCACCTGGAAAAGGGGCGGGTGGTCATCTTTGCCGGCGGCACCGGGAACCCCTATATGACCACCGATACCGCCGCCGCCCTCCGGGCGGTGGAGATCGGGGCTGAGGTCCTGCTCATGGCCAAAAACCGGGTGGACGGCGTCTATGCCAGCGATCCCCTCAAGGACCCCACGGCCAAGAAGTTCGATAGACTCAGCCACATGGAGGCCCTGAACCTGAGGCTGGAAATAATGGATGCCACCGCCCTTTCCCTGTGCCTGGAGAATTCCCTGCCCATCGTTGTGTTCGACTTTCAGGTCCTCGGAAGCATAGAGCGGGCGGTCTCCGGTGAGGTCACCGGCACCCTAGTCACCACCTGATACGGGCCGGAAAGAGGAGGTATGTATTGAATTGGGATGATATCACCAAGCTGCCCCGGGAAACCCTGCTGGTCCTGCTGGAGGACGCCATGCGCAACATGCTCCGGGTAGATGGCTACTGGTTCCAGGCCGGTGAGAAGCAATTGGGCATAGAGCCCACCCTCAAGATGGATGAGGAGGTTTGGGCAAGATGCGGCCGGACGACGGCCCGCCAGACGAAAAAAACCTTCAACCTTGGGGATAACGGGGGCATACCCGGCCTGATCGAAGCGATAAACCTGGACCCTCTATGGACCTTCTTCGGTGGATTGAAGCTGGAGCAGCTGTCGGACACCCATGCCCGGTTGCAGGTCACCTCGTGCCTCTCCCAGAAAGAAAGGCTCCGGCTGGGACAAGAGGTGTTCTCCTGCCGGGTAGTGGAAGAGAACTATTTTACGAGCTTCGCCCAGATAATCGACCCCAGGATCAAGGTCCGCTACGGCTTCGGCCCACCGGATAAATACTCCGAGAACCTGTGGTGCGAGTGGCATTTCTACACGGAGGATTCCCAGTAGCCATGGAAGACTCCGCGGCCTCCGAGGCTCTCCTAGACTGCGATGCCCGGATGCAAAAGGCCATCGAGGCCCTGTCGCGGGAACTGGCCGCCCTTCGCACCGGCCGGGCCCGCCCGTCCTTGGTAGAGCAAATCCGGGTGGACTATTACGGCGTGTCCACCCCCATAGTCCAGATATCCTCCATCTCGGCCCCGGAGGCCAGACTCCTGGTGATCCAGCCCTGGGACCGCAGCGCTGCCGCCAGTATCGAGAAGGCCATCCTAAAATCGGACCTGGGGCTCAACCCCACCAGTGACGGCAACACCATCCGGCTGGCCATCCCCCACCTCACCGAGGACAGAAGGAAGGAGATGGTGAAGATGGTGAAGAAACGGGTGGAGGAGGGGCGGGTGGAGATGCGCAATCTACGGCGGCAGGCCCTGGAGGCTCTGCGGAAGATGGAGAAAGACCGCGCCATGTCCCAGGACGAATACAAAGTGGCTGAGGATAAACTGCAGGCGCTTACCTCCAAGTATGTTGATACGGTCGGCCAGGTGGGCCAGGAAAAAGAAACGGAATTGATGGAGATATAGAGGGGATATGGATTTCGACCTTGGCGAAGAGCAAAAGATGTTCCAGCAGGCCATCCGGGATTTCTCGGAGAAGGAGATAGCCCCCCTGGTGGCCGAGGCGGAGGAGAGGGAGAAATTTCCCGAGGGCCTCTTCTCCCGCATGGGGGACCTGGGGTACCTCTGTGTCCGCTACCCGGCCAAGTACGGCGGGGCCGAGATGGGCAAGCTCGCCGAGTGCATCCTGGTGGAAGAGGTGGCCCGCATCTGCTCCGGTATCGCCGCCGCCATCATGGTCCATTCCGGGCTGGGCTCAAGCCTGATAAACGACTACGGCACTGAGGAGCAGAAACAGAGGTTTTTGGTGCCCGCCATCCAGGGGAAGAAGATCGGCTCCTTCGGACTCACCGAACCCAATGCCGGCTCCGACGCCGCCTCCATCCAGACCCGGGCCACCCGGGACGGCGACGGGTACGTCCTCAACGGCACCAAGATCTACATCACCAATGGCCCCATCGCCGATTATGTCCTGGCGGTGGTCTATACCGATAAGGGCCTGGGTCCCAAGGGGGGGATAAGCGTAATCATCGTGGAGAAGGGCACCCCGGGCTTCACCGTGGCCCGAAAGCTGAGCAAGCTGGGTAACCGCTCCACGGAGACGGCGGAACTGGTCTTCGACAACTGCCGGGTGCCACGGGAAAACCTGATTGGTGAGGAGGGAAGGGGCTTCCCCTATGTGCTGGGAACCCTTTCCGCGGGCCGCATCTCCCATGCCTTCCGCAGCCTGGGTGTCGCCCAGGCTGCCTACGAGGCCTCCCTGGCCTATTCCAAGGAGAGGGTGCAGTTCGGTCAGGCCATAGGCAAATTCCAGGCCATAGCCTTCAAGCTGTCCCGCATGGCCGTGGATATCGAATCGGCCCGTTGGATGGGGTACCGGGCTGCCTGGCTGTACGACCAGGGAAGGCGCTGCCTCAAGGAAGCAGCCATGACCAAGCTGCTGGCCAGCGATGCCGCGCTCCAGGCCACCGCCGAGGCCATGCAGATCCACGGAGGCGTCGGTTATATGATGGAATCGCCCATCCAGCGCTACTACCGGGACGCCCGCCTGGCGCCCATTACCGAGGGTACCACAGAGGTCCAGCATGTGGTTATCGGCCGGGAGATCGGTGTCCCCCTTTAAAGGACGCGCCCTTGGTAAGGCCATATCAGACCACCGGGCGCCAGCGCCGGCCGGCTTTCCCTCGGGGTCGAGAAGGAAATCCCGCTCAGTGAAAGAAACCGCAGACATCATGTATATTCCCCAGCACGTGGGCATCATCATGGACGGCAACGGCCGCTGGGCCAACCGGCTCGGCCTGTCCCGGACGGAGGGGCACCGGGCGGGAACGGAGAATATCCGCCCGGTCATCGAAGCCTTTGTCCACCACAAGGTGCAGTGCCTCACCCTTTACGCCTTCTCCACGGAGAACTGGGCCCGCCCCTGGCCGGAGGTCCGGGGCCTCTTCCATATCCTGGGCAAGGTAATCGACCGGGAGAGCCACGCCCTCCATGAGAAGGGGATCCGGATACGCCTCCTGGGCAAGCTGGAGGGGATCACCCCCGCCCTTCAGCGGAACATCCTCAAGGCCCTGGAGATGACCAAGGATAACGATATCATGGTGCTAAGCATTGCCCTAAATTACGGGGGGCGCGCCGAGATCCTGGATGCGATACAGCGAATCATGGCCCAGAACCTGCCTCCAGAGAGGGTCGACGAGAACCTCTTCAACAGCTACCTCTATACCGCAGGCCTGCCCGATCCCGACCTCATTATCCGCACCGGGGGTGAGCTGCGCCTGAGTAATTTCCTCCTCTGGCAGGCCGCCTATAGCGAATACTATTCCACCTCTACCCTCTGGCCAGATTTCAACGGCCTGGAGGTAGAGAAGGCCCTGATGGCCTATAGCCGGCGGCAGCGCAGCTTCGGAGGCCTGGAATCCAAACCCGAGGGATCTGCCCCCCCGCCCCGGCACTAGCCATGTTGAGGAAGAGGGTCCTCACCTCCCTGGCGGCCGGCCCCCTGGCGCTGGCCGCGGTCTGGCTGGGCAACCCCTGGTTCGCCCTGCTGGTGACCCTGGTGGTCATCCTGGCCTGCCGGGAGTTTTACGGCATGACCCTGGGGACCCGGGACCGCGGCCTGGGCTACCTGGGCACCGCCATGGCCCTGGGACTCGCGCTTACCCCCCTCTATCCCCCCGGCCGGCCGGTCCTCTTCACCGCGGCGACGACCCTGCCCCTGGCCTGGCTGGTCCTTTCCACCCCCAAACAGGCCATCCTGAGCCGCTGGGGATTGACCCTGGCGGGCACCCTCTATATAGGCTGGTTACTGAGCCACCTGATAGGCCTCAGGGACCTGGGGAGCAGTGGCCGCGAGTGGGCACTCCTGGCCCTCCTGGTCACCTTCAGCTCCGATACCACCGCCTTTTTCGGGGGCCGGGCCCTGGGGCGCCACCATCTGGCCCCGGCCATCAGCCCGGGAAAGACCTGGGAGGGAGGGGCGGCCGGGCTCCTGGGCGGGATAGCCGCCGGCATCTTGCTGACCTATCTCCTGGCCCTCCCCTTGCTGCTCGGGCAGGCCATCCTCCTGGGCGCCCTGGCCAGCATAGCGGGCCAAATGGGGGACATGGCCGAATCCATGATCAAGCGGGGCGCCGGGGTCAAGGACTCCGGGGGGCTCCTGCCCGGGCACGGCGGTATCCTGGACCGGCTGGACAGCGTTGTTTTCACCAGCCCGGTCGTGTATTATCTTGTAGTGTGGCTGGGATGAAGCAACTGGTTATCCTGGGCTCCACGGGCTCCATAGGCCGCCAGACCCTGGAGGTGGTGCGGTCCCTCCCCGGAGGTTTTCGGGTGCTGGGATTGGCGGGGGGGAGGAACACAGGGCTTCTCTCCCGGCAGATAGTGGAGTTCAGCCCCCGATTTGTCTGTTACCAGGGCGGGGGTGCCAAGCTCCCCGGGGAGCGGGTGACCTTAGAGGAATTGGCCTGCAACCCGGAGGCGGACATAGTCGTGGTGGCTACCTCGGGCAGCGTGGGCTTGGCCCCCACCCTGGCCGCCATTCGGGCGGGGAAGGCCGTGGCCCTGGCCAACAAGGAAGTCTTGGTCATGGCCGGAGAGTTTGTAATGGCCCAGGCCCGCTTCCACCGGGCCCGGATCATGCCGGTGGACAGTGAGCACAGCGCCATCTGGCAATGCCTGCGTGGAGAGGGAAGGGGGGCGGGGCGAAGAGGGGCCCGGATATTCCTGACCGCCTCGGGTGGACCCTTTCGCTCGCGCTCCCGGGAGGAACTGGCCCGGGTGACCCCCCGGGAGGCCCTGGACCATCCCACCTGGAAAATGGGGGAGAAGGTGACCATAGATTCCGCGACCCTGATGAACAAGGGGATGGAGGCCATAGAGGCCCGCTGGTTTTTCGATGTCCCCTGGGAGGACATACAGGTGCTCATCCACCCGGAAAGCATCGTCCACTCCCTGGTGGAGTTTCCGGACGGGTCGGTCAAGGCCCAACTGGCCGCCCCCGATATGAGACTCCCCATACAGTATGCCCTGACCTATCCCCGGCGCAGGCCCAATCCCGGGCTGCCCCATCTGGACCTTGCCCGGCTGGGGGCCCTCCATTTTGAGGCCCCGGACTTAGAGCGTTTCCCCTGCTTGCGCTTGGCCCTGGAGGCCGGGAGGGTGGGGGGCACCTGTCCCGCCGTGCTCTCGGCCGCCGATGAGGTGGCCGTGGAGCTGTTCAGGGACCATCACATCGGCTTCCTGGGCATCCCCAGGCTGGTGGAGGGTGTCCTGGAGGGTCACAACCCCATCCCGCATCCCGACCTGGAGGAAATAATGTCGGCGGATGCCTGGGCCCGGGAGAAGGCCCGGAACCTGGTATCCTCTGGTGGTTCAACATGGCAAGCATAATACCGATCGTAGCCCTGGTGGGAATTGTGATCCTGATCGTCGTAGTCCACGAGATGGGCCACTTCGTCACCGCCAAGCTCTCCGGGGTCAAGGTGGAGGAGTTCGGTATCGGCTATCCCCCCCGGGTCTTCAAGGTGCAGCGGGGCGAGACGATATACTCCTGGAACCTCCTGCCCTTTGGGGGCTTCGTCCGCATGGTAGGCGAGGAGGACCCCAGCGAGCCCCGGAGCCTGGCCGGTAAAAGTGTGGGCATCCGGGCCATGGTCCTCTCCGCCGGTTCTATCATGAATGTCCTCCTCCCCATACTGCTGTTCACGGGGAGCTTCATGATTCCCCGGGATATCGCCATTGCCGATGTCCGGGTGGAAGCCGTGTCCCCCGGCTCCCCGGCGGAGGCCGCCGGCTTTCAGCCCGGGGACGTGGTCCGCGAACTAAACGGGCGCCCCATCCGTAACACGGGCGATATATTCTATCAGGTCCAGCTTAACCTGGGCTCCCAGGTGACGATGGTGGTGGAGAGGGATGAGCGCCCTGTGACGTTACAGGCTACCCCCCGCTTTTCCCATCCCCCCGAGCAGGGGGCCCTGGGTATCGAGATAGTCCAGGAAAATATGACCCGGGAGACCGAGTCCTATCCCATATGGCGGGCCGTTCCCATGAGTGTACGCACCCTGGGCGAGACCTTCATACTGTTCCGCAACGAGGTGACCGACTGGATCGTGGGCGAGAAGGCGCCCGTGCTGGCGGGGCCCGTCGGCATCGCGCAGCTAGCCGGCCAGGTGGCCGAGGCCGGCCCCAGCCCCCTGTTCGCCTTCGCCGCCTTCATCAGCGTCAACCTGGCCATCATCAACCTGCTGCCCATCCCGGGGCTGGACGGGGGAAGGCTGATCTTCGTAGCCCTGGAGGCGGTGAGGCGCGGTAAAAGGATATCCCACAAGCGGGAGGGGCTGGTCCACCTCATCGGGTTTGGTATCCTCGTCACCGGCCTCCTCCTGATCACCTATTTCGATATCATGCGGATAATCCGGGGGGAGAGTCTGTTCCCATGATCCACCGCCGGGCCTCCAAAGCCATCTCCATCGGCGGGGTGAGGGTGGGGGGAGGCGCCCCCATCGTGGTACAGTCCATGACCAGGACCGATACCGGGGATATCCCGGCCACCCTGCGCCAGATAAGCGAACTGGCCGGGGCCGGCTGTGAACTGGTCCGGGTGGCCGTGCCCGATAATGAGGCGGCCGGGGCCCTTCCCGAGCTCAAACGCCGGAGCCCGGTGCCCCTGATCGCCGATATCCATTTCGATTACCGCCTGGCCCTGGAGGCCCTGGGGGCCGGGGTTGACGGCCTGCGCCTCAATCCGGGAAATATCGGGGGGCCGGAGAGGGTGAAAAAGGTGGCTCAGGCGGCCGCGGAAAGGGGGGTTCCCATCCGCATCGGGATCAATGCGGGCAGCATGCCCCCCGGGGTCGCCGGCGACACCCTCCCCCAGCGGATGGTGACGGCGGCCCTGGAGCAGACAGCACTCCTGGAGAGCCTGGACTTCGATCTCATCAAGGTATCGCTCAAGGCTTTCGATGTGCCCACCACCGTCGAGGCCTACAGGCTCATGGCCCGGAAGTCGCCCTACCCCCTTCATCTGGGCATCACCGAGGCCGGCATCCCGCCGGCGGGCTCCATCCGCAGCGCCGTGGGCCTGGGCATCATGCTCTATGAGGGCATCGGCGACACCATCCGGGTCTCCCTGACCGCGGCCGATCCACGGGAAGAGGTGGAGGCCGCCTACGAGATCCTCAAAAGTCTGGACCTGCGAGAGCACGGCCCCACCCTGGTGAGCTGCCCATCCTGCGGGCGCTGCGAGTCCGATTTCATCCTCCTGGCCCGGGCGGTGGAGGAGAGGCTGCGGGCCATCGAAGAGCCGGTCAAGGTGGCGGTGATGGGCTGCGAGGTGAACGGCCCCGGCGAGGCCAGGGATGCCGACGTGGGCATCGCCTGCGGGCGGGGGCGGGGGGTCATCTTCCGCAAAGGGGAGAAGATGCGGACCGTGCCCGAGGCCGAATACCTCGGCGCGCTCATGGCCGAGGTGGAGGGTCTTATCAGCGCGAGCGTGAATTGAAAAGATAAAGCGAACCCCCTTACCAAGGGATGATGTGCTAAAGATCATTTGTACGTAAAATGACACGGTAAATTAAGGACAAAACATGCGTTTCTCAAAGCTTTTCGGTAAAACCCTGCGCCAGATGCCCTCGGAGGCGGATACCGCTAGCCACCAGCTCCTCCTCCGGGCGGGCATGGTCCACCAGCTGGTGGCAGGGGTTTACTCCTACCTCCCCCTGGGATGGCGGATCCTCAAGAAAATCGAGAACATCGTCCGGGAGGAGATGGACCGGGCCGGGGGCCAGGAGCTCCTGATGCCGGTGCTCCAGCCCGTGGAGCTCTGGGAGGAGACGGGGAGGCACCTGGCCTTCGGCAAGACCATGTTCTCCCTCAGCGACCGCCGCGACCGCACCCTCTTCCTGGGGCCCACCCACGAAGAGGTCATCACCGACCTGGCGCTCCACAACATCCAGAGCTACCGCGACCTCCCCAGGCTCCTCTATCAGATCCAGACCAAGTTCCGCGATGAGCCCCGCCCCCGGGCGGGGCTCATCCGGGTCCGCGAGTTCCCCATGAAGGACCTCTACAGCTTCGATATCGACGAAGAGGGCCTGGAGCAGAGCTATCAGGCCATGATCGAGGCCTACAGCAACACCTATGCCCGCTGCGGCCTGCCCGCCGTGATGGTGGAGGCCGATTCCGGGGCCATCGGGGGCAAGGACTCCCATGAGTTCATGGTGCTCACCGAATCGGGAGAGGACGAGGTCGTCCACTGCCCGGGCTGCGGCTACGCCGCCAACGCCGAGAAGGCGGGCAGCGTCAAGACCGGCATGGCCGCCGAGGAACCCCTGCCCATGGAGGATGTCGCCACGCCGGGCATAAAGACCATAGAGGAGCTGGCGGGCTTCCTGGGGGTCCCCTCCATGAAGACCCTCAAGGCGGTCTTCTATATGGTCGACGAGCAGCTGGTCCTGGCCGTCATCCGGGGCGACATGGAGGTCAACGAGACCAAGCTCAGGAACCGGCTCCAGGGCTCCGCCCTGCGCCTGGCCACCGGCGCGGAGCTCGTGAAGGTGGGGCTGGAGGCGGGGTTCGCCTCGCCAGTGGGCATTGCCCCTGCCGGCGACAAAAAGATAAGGACCATAGGCGACCCCTCCGTCGCCTCGGGAAACAACCTCGTGGCCGGGGGCAACCGCCCCGATACCCATATCAGGAACGTCAACTATGGACGGGACTTCCAGGTGGATACCATGACCGATATATCCCTGGCCAGGGCCGGGGAGGGGTGTCCCGAATGCGGCAAGCCCCTCCTCTCCTCCCGGGGGATCGAAGTAGGGCACATCTTTAAGCTGGAGACATTCATCAGCCGGAAACTGGGCGCCACCTTCCTGGACCGGGACGGTGTCGCCCGCACCATGGTCATGGGCTGCTACGGCATGGGCTTGGGCCGTCTCCTGGCGGCGGTGGTGGAGAACAGCCACGATG
>PVBE011671943.1_pt1 | contig 10503 bp, 13 predicted proteins | sample 1631181 | NCBI WGS metagenome assembly PVBE01 (sample SAMN08397723, study PRJNA350692) | Marine metagenome, whole genome shotgun sequencing project. | isolation source: water | place: Pacific Ocean | collected 2012-04 | reverse complement strand
TCCGCAGTGCCGTCAGCATCCTTCACCGGAGAAGACGCGCAGAACCAGGGCAAAGTAAGCAAGAGTTTTTGCTCGTAGTAGTCCTCGCGACTTTCCCCTAATGGTGTGATGAAGGCGGTTCTCGAGACGCCCAAGCGACTCTGCTTTCGACGGCGGACAGCTTCGATGCCGGGCCCAGTGCTCTTAAACACTGCCCCCTCTTTAATCGTCTCCATGTATGCGTCGAAATTCTTGTGCGAGCGGTCTATGGAGACTGCCTCAGGATCCGGCACGGTGTTTTCGTTTGTTTCTGGGTCGCCGTCAGCGGTGGCCATGTAGTAGTTGTACTGCTCGATGCGAAGATGGCGCAAGGATTCCTGCGGATATGAACGGCACTTCAAAACAAAAGAGCGGTTGCATACGTTTTACATATACGGATGTCATCTCAGAGTGATGCAACATGTTTCCATACACCGTCGTCGCGGAAGAAATACTTTTGTGTCGCACTCAAATTGAAATCTTCGTCCGGATATCCTTCTGGCTTTTGCTTGTGAGAAGCATCCCGCCGCGCTCTGAACTCGCGAGGTGGTATAAACTTTGCGTTGATGAAGTGAACGGGGCGCGTGCTTTTGACCACGTGAAACCCCATCAGTCTATTCACAGCCATGCAGATGCCTAATTTGACAGAACACACCAGCATATTGTTCGTTATGACATGGATGTGTTTTCGAAACATGGGCGACGCGCGTAAATAGAATGTGTGCGTCATTTAGCTTCTAAGGCGCTGACCAACTGTTCGACACTTCAACCAATCCTTCACGCCATCTCGGACTGTTTCCAAAAAGAACCTGGATCAAGAACAATGCTTACAATCAAAAACTACAGATCGGTGCATACTTTCCTCGCGTTGAAGGGTTTGTTGTCATTTCATGTCTGAGAGCCATTTTTCAGCTTTGGCGGCATATTTGGCGGCGTAGCTGCGACATTGGTCACTTCCAAAAACCGGATCAAACCTCACACCGGAAATGATGCAAGCCACCCCCCCAACAGCTAAATTTAAAAACAAACGGACACAGAACATATGTTGGGGAACGGAAGAACATTGCAAGAAGAAGGCTGCATCATTGTTAAGCACGGAGAGTGTGGAACTACCCATTGATCCTGTTCAAAAAAATGTATAGAACACTCTGAGCATGATGCGCTTTGTATACGTCGTGTTATTCAGCCCGATCAATTTGGGAAGATTCGCAGAGATTGTCTGTAATTGTGTCCACCGACCGTCATCTTCTTCGACCCTCCTCTGCATAGCAACTCGCTCTGTGTTGAGGTCATAGCATTGATAATTCTGTTCTGGCCACCTGAGCAGGCCAAAAAAACATAATGGATTCAGACGCGTTCCAGCCGCACCCCCCCCCATCGTTTATGTTTCCACGAACAAACGCGCACTAAGAGCGGCTCGGGAAAAAGAAACGGCAGCTGGCTCGCCCCTTTAGACAGTAGTTCGGGGTACACACGTGTAAATAGCGCAGGCGCTCTAGAATATGCCGATATAGGGCGGCAATTCGAAGTCGCTCGTTGTCGAAGCCTCCCCATCCATCACCGGAGACATCGGGTCTGGGCATTTCTGCGACGATCTTCGCAATCTCAAACTTGTAATACAAGTTGTCGTCTTTTTTTACTGGTTGTGGTGCTTCTTCCTCGCCCTTCGGCCTTTGCTTCAACTCGTTTCCGGCCACCGTTCTTGGCATTGGCGGTTGTGGCGTCCAATTCTGTTGTGTCACTCTCGCTTCAAACCAAAGAAGTATATGACCTCGGTTGATGCGAAAATCTGTGTTTAAGCACTTCAGATAAACTGCGTAAAACCAAAAAATATTCGAATACAAGACACACGCCTTTTCCAACAACTAAGCCTTCCACTATGCAGCGCGGCTCGCATCCTTAGTTGCAAATAACACACATACCAACGATCATGGAACATTGTAGAGCAACTGCTTCGACAAAAACTGTGCTTTCGAACAGCTAGGTCGCCGTCTGTGCCTCAGTTCCTGCTGTGGCGCATCAAACATATCACACGGGACTGATATCACCCGTAACCCTACAATGTTGGAGGTGATGCAACACATTGTTTGCATCAGCAGTCGGTCCCACCAATCCTGTCGAGCAAAAGCACAGAAACAGTGTCTACATATTAAGGAGCTTTTAAGAGACAGAGGCTGGGGGGTTGGAATTATCTTTGTCCCGAAGTCCTTCAGAATGCCCAATGTGGTCCTTTTCCCACGCTGTAAGAAATTAGTTTTTGTCGCCTGGACCCTGCGCTGGTAAGATATCACATGCTCCATGGCGTAATAATTTGAGTTCAAAATCCTGTCTTCATCTCTCCTCTTGCTCGTCAATAGGTATTGAATTTGCTCTTCTTTAGTCGGCGGTGCTAAAGGCCCACGTTTCACATGAGCGAGCATTTCTGGATTTTTATCATTGTGGGACTGCGTGAGCATTGCGTTCATAAGTCCCAGTTCGCTGTCATCGGTCATCGCCAACAAATCCTTGCTCCTGCTGTTTTCCAGAAATATGATGAACCGTAATACGCATTCGCTATCTGTATTATTATGAGAGGGCTAAAGGCGGTGAACACTTTCGCGCGCAACGGTCTGTCGACGCCACCATGCAGTACCTTAGTCCAAAGAAAACACAAAGACGCAACAACAGCAATCAACATTGTTTAAAACAGCGTTTAAAGCAACGGCTGGCATCAAGGAAGCGGCGTGTTCTTACTGCTAGGTGCCGCACTTTCAGGAAGAGTAGCTGGTTGGACGGTTCCGTAAAGCGTCTCATAAATATCTGCGGTTTTCGGCTTGGGTTCAGGCTGACCGGTGGCCCTAGCTTTGTAGCGCTTATGGAAGAACAGCTTGCTTTTGATGTATCTGTCGAGCTGGAAAAAACACCATTGCGCATTGCTTCGGAACCATTTCTCCATCGACAGCAGCCTCGCCGATACGTATTTCTGTGGTTTGCCGGTTTGCGCTTCAGCGAAGCAGCTACCTGTTCCATGCGGGTGCTTTGCGATAAACACTCGGGCATCAAAGTGAGGGTCGCTCTGACGCACAAACGAATTCTTGATATGATCGGTGCCGTGATGCAGGTCGTGTTTCCATCGATCATCCAAGTCTTGATCCTCCTCTGTGTCTACACGACCGACTCTCTTCCACTTTTTCTGTCCGTCTTCTTTGACCCACATATCAACGGTACTCGCCGGCGCTGCCGCGATTTGGCTCATGACGTTCATTTCATCGTACCTCATGGCACGGCCTTCTGGGTCAACTGTTACGTAACCCGTAGCCTCCTCGCCCAAAGTGCTTCCCAAAGTCTCCTCCCTCGGTCGATGAGAATCGCGCCGCGTTGCGCGTATCTTCGTCTTTGAGCAGCCGGAAGGTATCACGGATTTGAACTTGTCCATGAGCTTCTGACCTTGGCAGTAAAAATATACACGAAGGCGCTTTATCACAAACGCCCCCAAACGAACTGCTATCCACACCATGCTTTCTAGAAAACCTAAGCTTCGCACAAGCTTTCTCGTATCTTTCCAAGCTCGGGCCCCACCATTGCAATATAGGATTGTTTCCAGGCTGTCTTCCTTCGGTTGGAAGTGCAATATTACCGACAACATTTGAAAACTTCGGACGCGACCTTTTCCTCAACATTATATCGCTATCGTATATTGTATGTTCGTGCCAACAGTCCCCATGTCAGTACCTCGTGGAGACTGTCCACTTCCTTTTCGTTCAGCCCTTTGAAGTGACCAGCTCCGTTTTTATTCAAAACAAAGCCGAGAGTAGAGTTGATTTGGTTGGCGCTGCGTCTCCGGAAGGTAATGTCCCCTTTGTTATGAGCATAAAAGGGGACCCCGTCACAAAAACCCGCCTCTTGTAGTGAGCTGATTGGCCTCGCCGCAGCAAGTCTGCTTTGTGCCTCATTGCTCTGCAAAGCATCGAATGGGACGGAAGGGTGATTCTGCCATAAGACAGGGACAGGGCACGGAACCAAGTTGTTTCTGTCGAAATCGCCAGGCACACTCTTGGAATGCTGCTCCTGCAACGCCGCCCACTTAAGCTTGTACTCTTCGAGCGAAGGCCGCCTGACTGGAGGGTCGTGAACTACATTCGCCTCTTCTTGTTCCTCGTCTTCTTGGACAAACGCTGCATCTTCAGGGTCATTCTCCTCGGGCTCTTCCTCCGGTTGCGGAAGACTTTGCTGCACTTGCGAAGCTTGCGTCTCGTCTTGCGTCGTCACTACCTCGGGCTTCTGAACTCGTTTCATCCATTGTTGGCTAGCTTTGTCACGAAAAGGGATGTGAGAGCCGCTTTTGTTCTTGTGCTGATCGGCACAATTCGAACAATAAAGCCACGACTCATCTGTGTCAGAAGCGCCCCCTTTCCCAAAGGAGCGCAGCCATGGCGGATCAATGCCTGGCTTCAAACTCAGTCTGTTCGTTTCCGCGTCATGTTGAAAGGCATACGGACACTCTCGTGCGAAGAAAGATGGACTCCAGCGCAACAGAAACCTTAATACAAAACAAAGACAGTGTTTAGACCATGAGTTTCGGTGTTTTTCATTAATGTCTTGAACGATTCTTCTGTTGATGTGCTGTAGAAATCTAAGATCGGAACGGTGGTTGACCATGCACTTGGTATGAGTTGTCCTCATTCACCATGGGCCGCCCATCCTTATTGCGAGGCACACCAGCTCGCTTGTTGGAAAGACCGTCGTTATCATTCACGGTCCCGAAGAGAAAACAGCCGCAATTCGCACACAGGTTTTCGAAGATCGGCTTCCTGTAGATGGAGGAATTATTCGAACAGTGACACCATGCACCCCCCAATTACAATGAGTGTGTGGTAAGGGGTCCTCAGTGAATGGCGGAAACTAATCGAACACCCTCGAACGCGCCTTCCGATACATTCAACATTGCATTCGGGGGGAAGGGGATCGATACAACAAAAGGCGGGTGTTCGAACATTTCCCATCTACGGTCTGTCCTATGTTCATGCCGATGAGGAAGTACCTGGCTAAATCGTTCGTGTCGCTACTGTGGAGATTTGCTTTGCCCTTTCGCGACCACGAATCCGCAAGCTCCAGAAAGAGCTGGTCGTACAGAACCAATGCCATCTTGTCGAACATTTCGTCGGCTTCCCAGCCGTTGCTCTCAGCCAGCATTCGTCCGCTAGCTTGTCCAAACAGAGACTTAGTGAACGCATCGAGCATTGCCGGCCGCTTCTTGGAGCGGAGAGGCCGCATGAAAACAGTCAGCACCTCCATGCCTGAACGTTCGAAATTCTTCGCAACTGTTTCGAGATCGGTGCGGCGGCCCTTGAAAGCATTTGGTATCTCAACAAAACACCCTGCTGGTATCTTTTTAAAGCCTACGTCACCAACTTCTATCCCATGACTGTTTCTCGGACCTGCTCGAATGGCTGCCGCAAGCGCATCGGATTCTTCTTGGTTGGCTATATGTACCTCTGTCTTTCCTTGGCAGATATCATGCAGTACCAAGCGAAATTGTTCAAGCCTTCCCCAATCCGCTTCGTGCTGCGCTTGTTGAAATATGTCTTTCACGGATCGAGGGATGGCGAGGCGAACGCTCAATTTTCTCGAATAGTCCTTGGCAGCGCCCGGCAATACCTTGTATACACTCTTTCTCGCTGGGACTTTAGAGCGATGCCGGTGAGCATCGACGTGGATGTTTTCGTAGTGCAGTTCAAACAGCGTCCTCGAGAACAAAATGTTAAACATAGTGTGTAAAATATTGGGAGGCTCATGAAATTGTGTAGCTAGTGTGGGTATTTCTCTCCGCTCCTGATTTCATCCAAGCAGATTTCGCTAGCGCTCGCGACAGCTCTGCCCCAACCGTATGGACGTTGACCGAGGAGGTTTTTAAATTTCCCCAAATCGAGGCCAAACACATCTACATCTGTATGCTGCATGGGCTCGTCTTCATCGTGCCTTTCCATTTGTGGCTCGGCCAATCGCTTTCTACGCCTCTCAGCCTCTCGGTCTCTAAGGCCGATCAACGTCTCGGTATTGCGAACTATTGCATCCCATGCCGCAGTCGGTGTGATAGAAAACCTCTCTTTGTATATAGCCTCCCAGCTCAACAATCTGATCTGCTTGACAGCATCTATGATCTCTTCCGCAAACTGGGCCAACTGATCTCGTTCATCGCCGCCTCTGTCCAGAATGTTTTGTAACTTGTCTGATGCTCTTTGCGCTTCGGCTAATGCTTGATATGTGCCCTCGAAGAGCTCATCCGGATTAGGCCCGCCCATTTGTTTCCACAGCCGCTCGTTATTTCGAAGTACCTCCGTCGCTTGAAAGTTATGGTCAGTTCGTTTGTCGAATTCGTGCCTGAGTTTTGCGGTGGTCGCCATTCTATGACTGTTAACTTCGAGGCGTAGGCAGGCAAGGCTTCTCGACACGAAGATCGGCGGCTTGGTCTTGTCACCCTCAGCAGCATTGACGATCCACCTGTTAAGCGAATGAATGAAAATAACGTAAGTCTTGCGTTGTAAATGGGATGGGGTGGTGATTTTTTAAGCACCAGCAAGGCGTAGTCTGGTCCGCTGGCATTTTCCATTCCAAGCCTAGCCATTTCTCTTGCTCCAAGCTGCCTCGGAAGAAAATATATACGCAACCACTGATACATGCAGAAAGTATGTATTATACGCCTATATTTGGCAGGTGACGCTATGTAGAATGTTGCTTCCCATGGCCTGGATCATCTCGAAGTGCGTATAAGTCATTCTCCACAACAGGCTCCCCAAGAACGTCCCACGAAAGTTCCTCTCCCATCGCGCGGTAAGCGTCCTCGCTTTCTTCTCCGACCAACTCATCGGGGCGTGCCAACGCCATCTCCCGAATACTCCGCCATGTAGAAGATCCATCTGGCAATACCCAGCACACTTCCTGTAATCGGGGAGATGCATACATCAATTAAAGGGGCGCAAGAATTACAGAAAATAATGATGGAGGGAAGGGGGGCAAACGATATCAAACATGGTACCCGATTATTTCCTCGGACCGTCTTCGTCCTGGACATCTCTTCCTCCCAGTGGCAATTCCGGTACAATTTCGGGTCTTTCGCTTTCATATGCAATGCCTTTGAAAACAATGCCTGCCCTTACAGCGTCCGCGACCCCTTGCGCAAACTCTGGATGGAAAATCAAATTGCTTGCGCAAACTCTGGATAGAGGGTTTCCTTTTATATTCCTTCCGAGGTGCAGGATATTGTTACAACGCATGTCCACTCTGTATGGCTCTCCGTCCGAGCCTTGCCGGACCCCCTCCCATTCGAAGTGTACTCTGGCGTGCGTTCTCGACTCAATCAGAAAAACCCAATCCTTTGGGTGAGGATAGTATCGGCCCCCATGCTTGACACCGAGGTACTTGCATTTACACTTTGTCCGGTTGGTCTCATCGATGGCAACTTCCTGCAGCCTGCGTAACAAGGCCATGTCTGATATCGCCATGCTCTCCGGAGCTGGGACACCGCGGGTCATCAAAGCACGCAAGGAAACATGGAATGTCTCCATCTTCTGTTCCCCATCTTGCGAAACCCACTTGCATCGAACAAAGAGGTTCGAATTTGTAAATCCAAATGGGTTCCGCTCGAAGATGCTCGCCACAATACTTGGATCCATATCCCGTCGTTGTTGAGCTGCCCGTGTTTCTTCCGCCTTTATAGCTGCATAGGCACAGCAGAGCTCCCAGTCTTCCCTACGGCGCCTCGCCGCTTCTCTCAGTTCTGGCGCACGAGCGTGCACAGGGCACCGCCGCTTCGACAAAGGCTCGCCCGGCTCAAGAGCGTCCCGCAAAATGTCGACGAGTTTCAGATCGCGGGGGCGAAATGGAGCATCATCGTCCATCTCAACGTCTCTCATACTTCCACGATGAGCATACCAAATGTCGTCGTAAACATGCGCGGCCAGCAAGTACGACAAGCGCGCGCCTGAACGATGCTGGAGGGCAAGGCAAGACCCTACTCCCAAAGGCTGCTCAATCGAACGAAGCGGGGCGGGCTTTGGACATCCGAGCACAGAGCATTCGCAAGAATCCAGTTGGTGTTGTCTCTTCAGCTTATCAGCCGAATCCGAAGCGATCTTTTCAGCATCGAAACGAATTGCAGACTTCCAAGATTCAGGTATCTTGATGCCTCTATCACAAGCATTGTTTGCGTCAAGCTCCACTATTGCACGTGCTTCAAAGTTGGGATTCGATGCGACCCAGTTGAAAGCAACTGTGCTCTTCTTCCTAACCCGAGCTGCCGCACCGTAACCCGTATCGCTCTTCACTCCAAGGTATGCGCACGATAACTTCACGTTCGACGTAGCGACCGCTTGCTCCCTTCGTGTAGCAGTTGCAGCAACAGTCCTCAGCCTATCCCCCCAAGTCCTCGACGACATTTCGGCTGGGCAGGGCAAGATCAGTTCGCAAAGCTCGAGCCAAACAACTATGCGATTTATTGTTAAGCGGATGTTTCAGGACCCCCACTAATACCAATCGCGCAAAGATTCGCCTCAGTCTTATCTACATCACAACCCTCCGCAAAATGACTCAGAAGATGAATTTGTTCAATCCCCAGGCTCTGGCTCATTGCGAAACAAACCTGCCGCAGCGTAAAACAATCTTCTGTTGCTCTGTGAGCTCGAAGATCTGATCTAGCTAACCGATGAACAAGACATTGGAGTTTGGAGCAAGGATTGCCAAGCGCCTGCGATATCGCAAGTGTATCCACGTACGCGAAATCGGCATTCCATGCAAGACGATTGCGAGCACACTCCGCAATCAAGAAAGGAAAGTCAAATTTACGACCATTATGAGAAACAAGCAGCAAGGTCGGGCGCTCGTTTTTCAGCCGAGGCGGAGTCGGCTCGTCCTCGGAATTGCTATCCTCACTCACGGCCATATCTATCGCGTTCTGCAGAAACGACATGAATTGCTCATACGCACTCTTGAAAGAAAAGCCCTTCTCAAGCTCATCTTTGTGTATCCCATGAACAGCTCCTTCCGAACATGCATTGAACGAAGCGCCAGGGTTGACAACAACTCCAAAAGCCGCGCCGGAATCTAGTACCACTGCGCCTATCTCCACGATTCGATCGGATGTGACGCTCAAGCCAGTGGTTTCAAGATCGAAGCCGACACCCACGAAGGAAGTGTTTCGTGGGAGAGGCTTCGCGACAAAGGTTACCAGGTGAAAGATGCAAGTGTCACAACCTCCCAGCAACGGCGCGGAAACGAGTCTTCCATACGAGTCCAACATCAACGAGGAATCTGTTATCGAACATTGCTTGCCGTTCTTGCATATACCCCTACACCTTTTTGCCATGCTTGAGAAGATAAGGCTATTCCGTACAGAGACTTCACAGCAAGTTTGCATAATTCTTTTTGTCCGTTCTTGGCTTTGTCGCCAATATCCACCACGATGCTCACACCTAGCCGTCCCGCTAGCTTACAGCTGCGTCAGATCAACCAGCGGCTCTAACTCGTCTACTGCCTGCAGAAAGTGATCGATCATCATTCTTTCTTGGGAGTTCTCAATCTCGGGAGTGCATTCGAATGGTTCATCGTCGTCGCGGCCATCCGACAGGCAATCTGGAGGCCTGAAATCTTTAAGTCCATCCACGTAGTGTCGCGAATGCACTTGACCGCCATCGAGCCTATTCACCCAAGCGACCACGACACAAAGATTCGACATGATTTGCTCCTCCCATAAAAATGGGTTGAAAATACATTCGTCTCTGAGCATCGAATTTGCAGCACCAATATACACGCATTTATACTGGTCGTCTAGATTGTGCCTCAAAGGGCCCGACGCCGATAGCTTAAGCACTAGATCGAATACTTGGAGGCTTTTAACTGGATCCAGCCAGGATCTCGGAAATTGTACGCCATCGCGACATACCGATGTTTTCAGCAGGCGTTGCGATATGTTCCTGCGAAAGCCATCTGCTTCCACGGACCATTGAATCGACAAGTATTCTTGATTGTCGGCGTCGCGAGCACGGCATTCGTATAGCGGGGCCTTCAGGCGTAGCATGGATGGATGGACACCCGGTTCTTTCTGAAGCCGCGCAAGCTCCATTTCGACATTCTGTCGCACTGTAGATGCAGGGTCTGTTCCTAGAGACATCTTTAATGCTCGAGCCGCAAGAATACAATGGAATGGATAGCAACAGATCTCGCTAACATATTTTTCGTACAAGCCAGCTAAAACGCCAACGGCTACACAATCACTAGCGGGGCAACGGGTACATCTCGACATCCTCCTGCTCAAAGCGCCAAATCACATCATTACGGTCCTTCATCGCCCTGTGTTCCCATAAATAGCGCTCTCGATCGTCTTCGACGTAGCCGTGCTCTTTCAGGGTTTTGCGTACATGTTCGAGCTTGTCAGAAACACAGTACAAGCGAGTCTCTGCAGCAGGGGTTGCATTTGTGATGCTCGTATGCATAGGATCTGCACCTGCAGTC
>PVBE011078948.1_pt1 | contig 10503 bp, 8 predicted proteins | sample 1631181 | NCBI WGS metagenome assembly PVBE01 (sample SAMN08397723, study PRJNA350692) | Marine metagenome, whole genome shotgun sequencing project. | isolation source: water | place: Pacific Ocean | collected 2012-04 | reverse complement strand
GTCCAGAAACTGGCCATTTTCACCCGAACCAGTGTCCGTCCACAAACCACGGCCAGCACACTCCCTTTGTCAGCCAGCCTGCCCCAATGCCCGATACGTCCCGAGCCTGCGGGCCAGCACAACCATCGCGCGCCTACCCAGCAGCACGTCCGCGTGACCCGCCCCGCCGCATGCTCGTCCAGAAACTGGCCATTTCCACCCGAGCCAGTGTCCGTCCACAAACCACGGCCAGCACAAGTGCCAGTCGGACGAGCCTTGGATTGCCCCCGCCCTACATTTTAATCCTGACCGATCGGCATTGCCCCTGACCCTGGCCGCGAGGTTCGAATTGACTACCAATCACGACTTCTAGCCGGACGCGCGACCGCGCGTGGACAGGCCAACCGAAGTATCGCCAAACCGACAGGTCAAAATCCAACAGCGGCCGGTCACTTACAGATGTCGGCCACCAGGGCCTTGCCGTGGAGCGGATCGACGCAGCCGTAGAAAGGTATCTTGCACTGGTTTTTGCACACGTAGGTGCAGGTGTAGCTCTTCTTGATCCGGGCGTCGCTGCTGAGCGGGCAGGCGCCGGTGAAGTGCCAGGTGGCCACGAGCTTCTTGCCCTCGCACTTGACCGTGTCCACGCCGGCAGGGAACTCGGTCACCCTGGTGCAGTCGCTCTCCGGCGCGGGCGGCCCGCAGTCGCCTGCCATGCGCGCGTCGCCGGCGCTGTCGTGGTCGGTGGGGGGGTCACCCGGGCCGTTGCACGCGGACGCGAGCGAGGCGACGCAGATGTTGAACGCAAGCCATTTTGTCCCCCGCGTTCGCACCGTCAGTCCATGAACCCCGGCGGGCCTCGCATGACCATGGTCCGCTCGTCGCCCCCCATGGCCCGGGCCAGGGCGTCCACCAGGGCGGCGTCGGCGCCGCCGGTCTTGAGCAGCTGAATCACGGTGCCGGTGTCGGTGCCCTGATCCCCTGACTGGGCCCGCAGGGTGAGATACTGGGCCACCAGGTTCACCAGCCTCACGCCGGGCGTGTCCGCCTCACCCTCCTCCGAGAGGCCCAGGGCCCGGGCGCCGAGCATACGCAGGCTGGGGCCCAGCCCGCCGGGCGAGCCGGAGTCCATGCTGAACGAGGAGACGACGTCCTTGGGCCCGGGCTCGCCGACCTCGTTGCGCAGGGTCACGTCCAGGGCGTAGAGGTAGGCCGCCAGCGCCACCCGCGAGATGGTCAGCTCGTCCATGCCCGCCTCCCGGGCGGCCAGCCGGGCCAGCATGCCGTACTCCCGGCAGATGCCGCCCGATGCGTCCACCCGCTCCTCGAGCATGGAGACCAGCACGCCCACCGAGGAGAGCAGCTCCCGCAGCAGGGCGTCCAGCTCCTCCATCTGTGTCACGTCGGGCAGCGGCGTGAGGCCGCTCTCGTCGCCGGGCAGCGGCAGCAGCGGCGTGACCTCGGGATCGGTGAGGGCGGGCAGCGGCGGCGTGTCCAGCTCCAACTCATCGGCGTCGAGCACGCGCAGGTCCCCGGAGCCGAGCTCCTCGATGGGGTCCTCGGCGGAGACCTCGCGCACCTGCGGGGTCTGGTCCAGGTCGCCGTCGATCTCCTCCAGATCGTTGAGATCCAGCTCCTCGGTGGGGGGCTCCTGATCGGTGTTGATATCGCGGAACAGGCGGGTCGGCTCGCCCCGGACCTCGTCGCGAAAGAGGGAGCGGCCGCGGACCTCGCGCAGCCGGCGCGACTCCAGCGGCGGGGTGGAGACCTCATCTGCGTCCTGGCCAGGCCTGTTGAGCAGCGCCGTGGGCTCTCCGTGCAGCGGATCCGCCGAGTCGATGACACGGATCATGCGCCCGGGGCGGCTCTCCATGGCCGCGATCTCCTGGCGCAGCGACGCGTCCAGTTCCACCTTCGGCTCGGCCGGGATCGGCGTGGGCGGGGGCTTGATGCGGGGGGGCCCGCGGCGGGCGGGCATGGCGGGGGGCGGCTTTTTCTGCGCCTGCTGTTTCTTGCGCGCCCGCTGCTTCTTCGGCGCCGGGGGTGCCTTGCGCGCGGGGGCCTTCTTGGCCAGCGCCTTGCGCGCAGGAGCCTTCTTGGTCGCCGGCGCCTTGCGCGCCGCGCGTGACGGCGGCCGCGTGCGGGTCCGCTTGCGCCCCGGCGCCACGGGCGTCTTGTCGCCATCGTAGACCACGGACAGGGCGTTGAGGATGGCGCTGCGGCGGGCCAGGTAGCAGCGGACCTCCCGCACCTTGCAGGCCTCGCGCAGCGCCGCGAGGGTCTCCGCGTCACCCGGATCGAACATCACCACCGACAGGCGGCCCTCGGCTGCGTCCAGATCCAACGGGATGAGCACCCGCTCGGCAGCGAGCTTGCGCCCGACCTTGCGCCGCAGCTCCGACGAGAGCTTGAGGTGCAGCAGCCGCTCCTCGGGGATCACCGGCACGCCCAGCTCGCTGGAGAAGAGGAAGAACAGGTCCTCCTCGTTCATTATCCCCTCCTGAACCAGCAACTCGGCCAGCAGGCCGCCGCGCTCCCGGTGCAGCTTGATCACCCGCTCCAGGTCAGACGCCGAGAGCGACTCGTTGTTGGAGATCATGTCGATCAGCGGCGGTCGCGTCACCATCCGGGCACCCGTGTCAGTTGTCCTTGGGGGGTGTCCCCCCGTTACTTTTTGCAGCCCTTCATCAGCTTGGCCAGGGTGCCGGCGGGCACACCCTTCTGCCTGGCGATGAACCCCTTGAACGCCTTACGCGCCGCCTTGCACTTGCCGGCCGCGGCGTGGGCCAGGCCGAGCAGCAGGTAGGCCTTGGCGTAGCCAGGGGCCGCCTTGATCGCCTTGTTGTACTGGGCCACGGCCTCGGCGTTCTTGCCCTGCTTGCGGTACACCTTGCCCAGGTCGCACAGCGCCATGGGGGCCATGCCCTTGAACCTGGCGGCCCGCGCCAGCGCTTTCTGCGCCGCGGGGTAGTCCTTGAGCCGCGCGCGGACGATGCCGAGCCGGTGCCAGGCGCGCGCGTAGGTGGCGTCCAGTGCAACGGCCTTCTGCAGCTGCGCCGCGGCCTTTTTGAGCTTGCCCTGCTTCATCAGCAGGCTGCCGTAGCTGAAGCGCGCCATGGCGTTACGCGGGGCCAGGGTCACCGCCGCGCCGAGCTGCTTCACCGCGCCGGGCAGGTCCTTGAGGTGCAGCAGGGCGCCGCCGAGGTTGATGCGGCAGTCCACGTCCCTTGGCTTGAGCTTGACCGCCTGCCGGTAGGCAGCGGCCGACGCCTTGAAGTTGCGCAGATCGTAATAGGCCAGGCCGAGGTTGTACCAGGCCTCGCCGTAGCGCGGTTTGGCCCTGGTGGCCTTCTCCAGGTGCCCCACCGCCGCCTTGACCTTGCCCTTGTCGTGGAGCATGGCGCCCAGGTTGTTGTGGGCCTCGGCGAAGGCAGGCTTGAGCTTGATCGCGGCGCGGTAGTCGGCCATGGCGCCGGCGACGTCCTTCTTCTTCTCCTTGCAGACCCCGCGCTGGTAGTAGCCGCGGGGGTCCCGCGGGGCGGCCTTGACGGCGGCCGAAAAGGCGGCCAGCGCGGCGTCCACCTTGCCCTGCTTCATCAGGCTGGCGCCGCGGGTGAGGTGGCCCGCCGCCGGATCGGCGTCGGCCAACGACGGCCAGCAGAGGAGGCAGGCCAGCCATAGGATCAGCGTGGTTCTGGGCTTATTCTTCATCGTCTCCCTCGTCTCTTCGTCTGCCGAGCCCCTCGATGGCCGCGGCCACGGCTCCCTTGACCTGCTCCCTGGCCTCCCCTGTCACCTTACCCCCAGACTCGCCGTCGCCGACATAGAAAATGTCCACCACCCGCCCGGCCTCGGTGGCCACGCGTGAGAGGTGGATCGACAGCCCGAGGCGGCTGAGCGTGCGGGTGATGGCGTGCAGCACGCCGGGCCCGTCGGGCGCCTGCACCTCCACGACGCTGAACCGCTCGGAGACGTCGTTGTTGACGTGGACCTCCACCGCCACCCGGGGCACCACTCGCGGCGGCAGCCCGGACGGCCGCGTGTGCCGCGCCACGGTCTCGTCCACGGCCAGCTCCCCGCGCAGGGCGCGCTCCAGGTCAGCGGTCAGCGCGCTCCAGGGGTCGCCGTCGGCCACCGGCGAGCCCACGGTGAAGACGTCCAGCGCCCGCACCTCGCCGCCCTCGTCGGGCTCCAGCGTGAAGACCTGAGCGCCGAGGACCTCCACGCCGTGGGCTGTCATGACGCCGGTGATGTCGGCCAACAGCCCCGGCGAGTCGGGGCAGCAGATGGTCAGCTCGGTGCTCTGCGCGCCGGCCCTGCGGGCCAGCAGCCGGACCAGCGGCGGAGGCCCACCGTCCGACGCCAGGGCGGCCTGCAGGTGGTGCAGCAGATCATCGGTGGGGAAGGCCAGCACCATGCCCTCCGGCAGCCGCCGCACCAGCGCCGCCCCCGCCTCGCCATGGCCGGCGCGCCGCAGGTTGAGCTCCAGGGCGTCCCGCCGGTCCACCACCTCCTCCGCGCGCTGCTCCAGCAGCTCGCCCTCGCCGTGGAGCAGGTAGGAATAGGTCTGCATGTACAGCTCGTCCAGCAGGCGCGTCTTCCAGTCGTTGAGGTTGCCGGGCGCGGTCATGGCGGTGTCCGCGGCGGTGAGCAGGTAGAGACAGCGCAGCACCTCCTCCGAGCCGACCAGCGCGGCCAGCCTGGAGATCACCGCCGGGTCCGACAGGTCTCGGCGCTGGGAGAGGTGGGCCATGACCAGGTGGTGCCCCACCAGCACGCGCACCAGCCGCTGCTGCTCGTCGCTCAGCCCGAGCCGCGCCGCCACGCCGGCCGCCAGGCGCGCGCCGCGCTCGGCGTGACCGTGGCCCAGGGGCTTGGCCACGTCGTGCAGCAGGGCGCCAAGCAGCAGCCCCTCCGGTTTGCTCACCCGGGCGGCGGCGGCCACCGGGCCGGGGTAGACCTCGGCCTGCTCGCCGCGGAGCCATGACCTGATCAGGGCCACGACAAAGAGGCTGTGCTGATCCACGGTGTAGACGTGATACAGGTCGTGCTGCACCCGCCCGGTGCACGGCTCCCACTCGGGCACCAGCGCCGCCAGCACGCCGAGATCATGAAGCTGCTCGAGGGCGGTCCTCCCCTCCTCCCGCTGCGGACTGCAGAGGATCTCCATCAACTGGTCGGCCGCCTCACCGTCGGCCAGGAGCTGCATGCCGGGGCCTCCTGCTGCTGCCTCGGCCACGGCGTCGCTGGTGCGCCGGTCCAGCCGCAGCCCCCGCGCCTGCGCTGCACGCATCGCGCGGAGGATTTCGGCCGGTCGCTCCCAGAAGCGCTCGGGCTCGAGGCTGTGGATATGACGGCCGGCCAGCACCAGATGTTCATCCTCGGCCGACGTGACCTTCTCCTCGTGGGTCGGCGCGTCCTCGCCGAGCAGGGTCAGGCGCTCCATCAGGCCGTCGGTCTCCAGCACCACGGCGCGGGCGTGGCGGTAGAACGCATGCATCAGGCGCTCCACCGCCGGCTCCACCGCTGGCGTGGCCTGGCGGCGCGACCCCGGCACCTCCTCGTCGGGGAAGAGGATCGGGGCCAGGGCCTCCTGCAGCTCGAAGTTGAGCTGGTCCTGGCTGCGGCCGGCCCGCAGGTGCATCTCCAGGCGCAGAGTGCGCAGGAAACGCTGGGCCTCCAGCAGCACGCGGGTCTGCCGCCGGGTGCTTCCGCCGGCGGCGTCCACCTCCTCGAGGGCGGTCACGCCGAGGCGCGCCTTGGCCGCCCAGAGGCCGGTGTTGAGGTCCCGCAGCCCGCCCTTGCACGACTTTATATTGGGCTCCAGCAGGTAGACCGTCTCTCCGAACCGCCGGTGGCGCTGCCCCCGCTCCTCCTTGAGCGAGTCGACGAAGTCCGCCACCCGTGACGGGCCGAAGAAGCGCCGCAGGGCCGCCCCTCGCAGCGCGTGATAGGGGCCCTCGTCTCCGGCCAGCATGCGGGCGTCCAGCAGGGAGGTGCAGACCGTCAGATCGCTGCCGGCCAGCTCCAGGGTCTCCTCCTGGGTGCGCACGGCGTGGCCCACCGAGACCCGGGCGTCCCACAGGGGGTAGATCACCGCCTCCACCAGGCGCGCCGTGAGGTCACCCTCGCCGCCGTCGTGCAGGATCAGCAGGTCGAGGTCCGAGTGAGGGTACAGCTCGCCCCGGCCGTAACCGCCGAGGGCGATGAGGCTGACGTAGGTGCCTTCCGGCACCGCGGCCGCGCGGTAGAGCGCGCCGAGCAGCGCGTCGAAGCCACGGGAAAGATCGGCGAGTAGCTCCCCGGGATCAGCGCCCTGCTCGTGGCGCCGCAAAATACTCTCCCGTGCGGCCTCCACATATCGGGCGCAGGTTTGTCGCCGTGCGTCCGCGTCCTTGCCGCCAAACCCGTCCAACTTCTCCTGGAAACTCGTCATGTTACCCACATTACACACTCGACACTCGCGGACAGTAAGTCAACTGGAATATGATACGATGGAGTACGTCAGAACACCGTTGACAGTGAACCATTTGCTGCTATAGGCCAAAGACGAGCGAAGAGCAGATGAGCTTGTTTTGGGCATTGCTCACCGAAAGATGGAGAGGCCTCGATGGCTGAGCTAAGACTAAGTCCGCTGGAAGACCTGTTCACCGAGGGCGAGATCAAGAAGTTGATCCACGAGCTGGAGGAGCTGGGCGCGCCGCCGCTGCCCGCTGGCGACGACGATCTCGAACTGGAGGAGACCCTCACCGACGACCAGCTCACCGACTTCATGGACCGGCTGGAGGCCCAGGACATCGGCTGTACGGTCTATTTGCCCATGGAGTTCGAAGGCGTCGCCGAGATCGGCGGGCACGTGGTCGGCAGCGCCAACTCCCTGCTGGACGTGTTGGAGGAGATGCAGGACGAGCTGGAGGTCGACGACGAGATCGAGGAGGACGAGGAGCTCGGCCCGGACGTCATCGAGGAGGGGCTGCGACACGCCTGGCGGGTGTTCGTCGCCGGCGCCAACCGCTGCGTGGAGCAACAGATACCCCTGCAGGTCATCTCCTGACCACTCCGGCCGCAGCCAGGTGAGCCTTGGGGGGTAAGCCGACAAAGCGCAAGTACGTCATCAAGTCCGCCCGTCCGTCCAGCGGGACCCTGGACCTGGACAACGATCTCAACGCTCAGCAGCGAGCGGTGGTGCTCGGCCCGCCCGGCCCGCTGCTGGTCATCGCCGGCGCGGGCAGCGGCAAGACCCGCACGCTGACCTACCGCGCCGCGCATCTGCTGGAGGGCGGCGTGGCGCCGGACCGCCTGCTGCTGTGCACCTTCACCAACCGCGCGGCGCGGGAGATGATCCAGCGTGTGGAGTCGCTGCTGGACATCAACCTCAAGCGGCTGTGGGCCGGCACCTTCCACCACGTGGCCAACCTCGCCCTGCGGCGTTACGCCGAGGAGGTGGGCCTGCAGCCGAACTACGCCATCCTCGACAGCGAGGACTCCCGGGACCTGATGGCGACGTGCCTGGCCGAGCAGGGCCCGGCCCTGCGGCGCAAGCGCTTCCCCCGGCCGCCGCTGCTGCTGCACATCTTCTCCCGGGCGGTGGACTCACAGATCCCGGTGGAGCGGGCGGTGCAGCTCCACGCCGTGCGCTTCCTCGACCTCACCGCGGAGATCGAGCGGGTCATCGACCGCTACGTGCAGCAGAAGCTCAAGCTCGGGCTGGTGGACTACGACGACCTGCTGCTCTTTTTCAAGATCCTGCTCACGGAGCACCCGAAGCAGGCCGAGGAGCTGACCGGGCGGTTCGAGCACGTGCTGGTGGACGAATACCAGGACACCAGCTACCTCCAGGGCGAGGTCATCGACGCCTGCGCCAGCCAGCACGGCAACCTGACCGTGGTGGGTGACGACGCCCAGAGCATCTACTCCTTCCGCGGCGCCGACTTCCGCAACATCATCGACTTCCCCAAGCGCTACCCCGACGCCAGGGTCTTCAAGCTGGAGACCAACTACCGCTCCACGCCCGAGATCCTCGGGCTGGCCAACGCCTCCATCGCCAGGAATACGCGCCAGTTCCCCAAGGTGCTGCGGGCGGTGTGCCCCGACGGCATGGAGCCGGCCCACATCCCCCTGCGCGACGTATACATGCAGGCCGACTTCGTGGCCCAGCGGGTGCTGGAGCTGAACCAGGAGGAGGACATCCCTCTGGACCAGATGGCGGTGCTCTATCGGGCGCACTCCCACAGCCTCGAGCTGCAGGTGGAGCTGACCCGCCGGGGGATCCCGTACTCGGTGCGCTCGGGGCTGCGCTTCTTCGAGCAGCGGCACATCAAGGACGTCACGGCGTACCTCCGCCTGTCACACAACACCGGCGACGCCCTGGCCTGGCAGCGGGTGCTGCGCCTGTGGCGCGGCGTGGGCGCCAAGACCATCGAGCAGGTGCTGGCGGTGGTCCAGCGCAGCGAGGGGCTCACCGCCGCCGGGGTGCTCCTCTCCGATGAGCTGAAGCGGGCGGTGCACCGGCAGGCCGGTCCCCAGCTGAGGCGCCTGGGCAAGGTGGTGGACAGCATCATCGCCGCCGACAGCCTGCCGCAGATGATCGAGGCCGTGCTCGAGGGCCACTACCGCAGCTACGCCCAGGCGGCGTTCCCCAACGCCGAGACCCGCCTGGAGGACCTGCAGCAGCTGGCCGACTACACGTCGCAGTACAGCAACCTGGAGCGCTTCCTCAGCGAGCTGGCCCTGGTGGCCGGAATCGCCGCAGAGGGGGTGGCTCCCGGCGAGGTGCCCGAGGAGAAGATGACGCTGAGCACGGTGCACCAGGCCAAGGGCCTGGAGTGGCGGGTGGTCTTCGTGCTCTGGCTCTCCGAGGGCCGCTTCCCCCACGCCATCGCCATCCGCACCCGGGACGAGGAGGAGGAGGAGCGGCGGCTGTTCCACGTCACGGTCACGCGGGCCCGGGAGCAGCTCTATCTGTGCAACCCGCGCTTCGACGAGCAGCGCGACGGGCCGCGCAAGTTGCTGCGCCTCTCCCGCTTCCTCCGGGAGGTGTCGTCACGGGATGGCGACGGCCCCTACGAGTCCTGGGACATCGAGGAGGGGTGACTCGGGGGCCTCTTTCCGTTGTTCGGTTGACATGGGCGGCCACAGAATCCAAGCTTCTGAGTTCTATTTGTGCCGCGCTCAGGACGTGCGGCGCGCTCTCGAGAGGTTTTCAGGGCCATGCAGATAACGTTGCGCAGGGGCATGCGGGAATATCATTTCCGGGCACCGTTTTGCACCGGCTACGGTGGCGCGCTGAGGTTCTGCGACGTGGGCCAGGCCTTCCGCTTCCTCAGCGGATTCCACTCGGATCCTCACAGTATGCAGGCCTTCCGCCGACTGCTCGATGACCGCACTGGCCGTGGCCATGGCCGCCAGTGGACGGACCAGCAGGTCATCGAGGAGCTCGCGCGGTGGATGGCCCATGGCAAGCTGGGCGCCACCGCCCGCCGGATGCCGGTGATCGACTCGGTGGAGCCGGTGGAGGAGGCGGCTGCGGCCGAGGCGCCCTTCGCGCCCAGGGCCGAGCCGGTACCGCGGCCCAAGCCGAAGAAGGAGCCGCCGCCGCCGGAGCCTGATCTCGTGCGGCAGGTGGCCACGCTCAAGGCGGCCGCCGACAGCGGCGTGCCGTTCTGTGAGGAGTGCCAGAAGAAGGCGGACGAGGCTGCGACGCCGGCACCCCCGCGGCCTCAGCCGGACGCGGCGCGGCAGGCGGAGACCCTGCGAGACGCGGCCAAGCGTGGCGCGCCATTTTGTGAGGAGTGTGAGGAATTGAAAAAGTCCCAGGGCCAGAAAGGACCGAAATGACGTTTCAGCACCCCGACAATGTCATCGACACCATCTGGCGTGACGTGGAGCAGGCGGACGAGGAGTGCAGCGTCTTCGCCATCCTCGACGCGGCCGCGGATCCCAGCATTTATGACGACGTGCTGGCCTCGGGCGTGACCTACCGCTGCCTCTACACCGGCGACATACCAGTGGAGCTGGCGGCGGTGGCGCCGTACCTGGTGCGCCTGGAGCGGAACGATCCGTTCACGCGCCTGCTGATCCACAACTGCTGGGGCAAGAGCTGGGGTATCTTCTTTACCTCCACCGCCTTCTTCGAGGGGGTCCACCGCCACTTTCGCCGCTTCCTCAAGGTGCGGGACGAGGAAGGCAAATCACTCTACTTCCGCTACTACGATCCGCGGGTGCTGCGGGTCTACCTGCCGACCTGTGATCGTAGCGAGCTGTTCTTCGTCTTTGGGCCGGTGCGGCGTTTCTTCGCGGAAGATTGAGGAGCCCGAGAGCCTGCTGGAGTACGTGGTGCGGGACGAAAAGTTCATCACCTACAGGCGGCCGGTGGTGCCGGCCGAGGACGATGTCGGCCAGGATCCTGTCCCCGACCCCTTGCCCGAGCCCGAGCCGGATCCCGAGCCCGAGCCAGAGCCGGAGCCTGAGCCCGAGCCCGAGCCTGCGACGAAAGAGGAGCCCGAGCCCGAGCCAGAGCCAGAG
>PVBE012691114.1_pt1 | contig 10504 bp, 9 predicted proteins | sample 1631181 | NCBI WGS metagenome assembly PVBE01 (sample SAMN08397723, study PRJNA350692) | Marine metagenome, whole genome shotgun sequencing project. | isolation source: water | place: Pacific Ocean | collected 2012-04 | reverse complement strand
TTTTCTGATCGTCCACCTGTCCCTACTTGACCTTTTCGAGCGGCAGATGCCTCAGCTTGCTGCTTATCCTGCTCATTTTGCAATAGGCGAGAACGCAGAACTCTCAATGCTTTCGCTTTATTCTGCAGCTGGCTTTTCTCATCCTGCATAGAGACGACTAAGCCTGTCGGAAGGTGAGTGATTCTTACAGCCGAATCTGTGGTGTTGACTGATTGCCCTCCAGGTCCTGATGAGCGATAGACATCTACTTGCAACTCATTATCTGAAATTTCAATGTCTACTTCTTCTGCTTCAGGGAGAACACTGACAGTGGCGGATGAAGTGTGTACTCTTCCTTGAGATTCAGTTACTGGGACTCTTTGAACCCGGTGAACTCCCCCTTCATGTTTGAGTCTCGTCCAAGCAGTTTCCCCACTAATTAAAATTGCGACTTCGCTATAGCCACCCATATCGGACTCTTGAGTTCCTAAAGATTCAACTTTCCACTTATGTAAATTTGCGAAACCTAAATACATATCATGTAGATCTCTTGCAAATAAGTTTGCTTCTTCGCCACCCTCGGCTCCTCTAATTTCAAGAATTACGTTTCTTCCATCATTCGGATCCTTAGGCAACAATAAAAGCCTTAGTTGCTCTTCAAGATCGGGAATGCTTGATTCAAGATCTTCAACCTCTTGACGTAGTTGTTGTTTATCTTCATCATCTGCAATTTCGAGAAGTTCTTTGGCTGCTTCAAGATCGTCATACATGCTCTTTAATGGGCGGCCTACTTCTAATATGTCGCCGAGTTCCTTGAAGCGCTTCCCAGCTTTCTCAAGTAAAGAAGGATCCCCTATGACATCAGGGTCAGATAACTGCTTTTCAGCTTCACCTAGTTCTTTTTCAAGATTTGAAATCTGTTCCTTCATAAATTTAGAGTACCGCTCTATTAGCTTCCTGTGGGGCAGGCCCACTCTCCCTCTACCCCTATAAGGGAAGAGGGAACTTTCAAAAATTTACTTATTGTATGAATTACAGGAAGAAGATCTTTAGGTGGGAGAACAAGAACTATGCGATCCGGAAGGTGTACCTGCGATGTTTCCGCCACTAAAGGAACTAATGCAATATCAATCCCTACCGAACATACGACTAAAACTTTTCTCTGATCTTCATCTTTCCCTATAGCTGCTGCAGGAAAAGGATCTCTTAAATTTTCTCTTTCGTGAACCAAATCAATAGGTTCTAAATCAGTTAGCTCAACAAGCGATGGTTCTTCTAGCAAACTATGCCTAAGCCACCTTTCTCTCGCCAAAGTAGCTAAAGGGTGGGATCCCGCCTCTGCATTGCGTTGTGAACGAACTTGGTTTGACGCTGCAACTAGTTGATCGGATCGTGACTTTTCATAATTTAAAAGTTCTCCAGCTTCTCGGTCAAACCTCCCGACGCCAATTTGAATATTTTCTCCTTCTAGCCGAACAACTTCAAGCCCCAGAATCTCTCCTCTCCAAGTTCCATTTTCATAAATTGTCGACACGCCTGCAGATTGACATATCTCTAAAAATTCTTCACTTGCCGGAATGGCTTCAAATGGTTTAGGGAAAGAAGAAGGTTCCACTTGTGTCAAGGACTCATCATGTAAAAGCATGACTTTACATTTGATATTTAATCCTGTGGCCTGACGTGCAGCTATCCCTGCTGATGTTGCGTCTTCAAATATTAAGCACAGTTCTAGGTGCGGGTGACGTGAAAGTAAAAGAATTCCTTTACCTAAAGCTGACTGTGGAGTTTCATCATTTACCAACAACCAACAATTGTCTTGTGTAAGTAATGCAGAGTCATGGGTTTCATTTTCACTGCCTGGATCCTCTACCAGATATCCGGCTGATTTGACTATGGCTAGAAGTTTCCCTCTAAGAAGTTCGGCTCGTCGTTCGGGTTCAATAGACAAAGTACACCTGTAGTCAGTAGATAGAACTAACTTTGTTCAAATTTGAGAAACTTAGCCTTTACGGCGTGACCCATAACGACGTTCAAAGCGTTCCACTCGTCCAGCAGTGTCAATAATCTTCATGGTTCCGGTGAAGAATGGGTGGCTAGCTGAGGTAATTTCAACTTTCGCCAATGGGTATTCAACACCATCGTCAAGAGTGATGGTTTCTGAAGTTTCAATGGTTGACCGGATAAGGAAATGAGTTCCATCGGTCAAATCTTGAAAAACTACTGGTCGATAGTTTGGGTGAATATCTGTTTTCATAACTGGTCCAGTCTGCGAGGAATAATGAATATCGCCAACCTTTGAGGTCTTGATTTTCTTTATTTATGCTCCCATGTTTGGGCCTTTAGCTACTTCTGCTAAAAACTCTTCATTATTGTTAAATGTTTTTAAACGATCAGTGAGAAGTTCTAACCCTGCGGCAGCTCCTCCAGTATCTGTTGCTAATCCATTTAGAACACGGCGTAATTTCCAAACTTGATTGAGTTGCTTACGTTCAAATAAGAGTTCTTCATGTCGGGTTGAAGATGCGTCTACGTCGATCGCCGGATAGATACGTCGTTCTGCAATTCGTCTATCTAAACGAAGTTCCATATTTCCCGTTCCTTTGAATTCCTCAAAGATAACTTCATCCATTTTTGAACCTGTTTCCACTAATGCTGTAGCGAGGATGGTAAGAGACCCACCTTCTTCAACATTTCGAGCTGCTCCAAAGAATCGCTTTGGTGGGTACAAAGCACCACTATCTACACCACCAGACATAATTCTTCCAGTTGCTGGAGCAGCCAAGTTATAGGCTCTAGACAAGCGAGTAATTCCATCAAGAATGATTACTACGTCTTCTCCACTTTCAACCATTCGTTTAGCGCGTTCAATGGTTAGTTCAGCGATTTGGGTATGTTCTTCACTAGGTCGGTCAAAAGTAGAGGCTGCTACTTCCCCATTCACTAGCCAGCGTTGCATATCTGTAACTTCTTCAGGGCGCTCGTCTACTAATAAAACAATGAGTTTTACCTCAGGATTATTTGTTTCGATTGAGCGAGCAATCTGTTTCATGATCGTGGTTTTTCCTGCTTTAGGAGGTGAAACAATAAGCCCGCGCTGTCCTTTACCTATTGGTGAAAGAAGGTCAATTATTCGAGCTGTCATATTCCCAGGATCATCTGAAATTTCCATGCTGAGTTTTTCATCAGGGAAAAGAGGCGTCAGATCTTCAAACTTTGGTCGATCTTTTATGCCTTCAGGGTCTCCCCCATTTACAGTATCTATTCTTAGCAGAGCTGGATTTTTTTCACTTCGATTAGGCGGACGCGAACCTCCAACTAAGTAATCTCCTTTACGAAGGTTCAACTGGCGGACTTGTTTCACAGATATGTAGGCATCTGTCTTGGAAGGTTTAAATCCAGTTGTTCTTAAGAATCCATATCCTTCATCGCGTAAGTCAACATAACCTTCAACGGGAACAGGTTCACCATCCCAAGGTTCTTCAGATGCCTGATCACGACCTCCGCGTCTACGTCGACGTCGATTACCTGGCCCTGCTTGGTCATTCTGTCGATTTTGTGTTGTTTGACTTCTGGAGCCACGTTCTTCAGAACCATCTTCTTTCTTTTCATCTGAACTATCAGCTGCTTCTTTATCTGACTTCTTTACCTCTTCGGTGGCTTCTTCAGCAGCTACTTCGACTTCCCACTCTGCCAAAGGCTCTTCTTCTGCTTCTTCAGTCTTTTTAGTTGCTTTAGCCGAAGACCCATTTGATGCCCCTTTGGATCCTGCAGTCATTTCAAGAATTAAGTCAACTATTTCTGCTTTACGTGCTCGCGAACCTGGCTTACCGCCAAGTGCTGTGGCTATTGTTACGAGTTCATCGCGATCTTTTGTTTCCAATGTTTCGCGTTCTAATTGGGTGGAGTCCATGCTCATACACCTTGGTCTGTCGAGGGCAAATGCCCGGTTGGATGTCCTCATCAGGATTGATCAGGACAGTTTGGTCCGTATGGATCAAATGGCGAAGTGTGAACAAGTCTATGAAGAATTGACACAGATTTCGTTTGAAACGAAAGATTTCGTCAGCCGATTTCGCCGGCTTCGGTCTGATACTTGCTCATTCTAGCGAAAAATTTGTTTTCCGCACAACAAAAGCAAGATGTCTTACAACTCCCTTACATTCTCAATAAAGAAGGCAAGAGTTGATGACCACGAACTAAAGGAGTGTCAGCAACTCCATTTTCAGTAAAGATTCCCCCAGGACCATTTTCTTGCGAGTCCACCATGAGGTATGGAACCGGATCTGAAGTATGTGTCCGGGTGGTTAAAGGAGTTGCGTGGTCGGGCATCAAAAGCATGCGCCATGGTCCGAGATCATCAAGCCCAAGTATTAAATCTTTCAAAATTCTCTGATCCCAGTTCTCAAGCGCTTGAACCTTGGCTTCAACATCACCTGCATGGCCGGCTTCATCTGTCGCTTCAACATGGATGATGAATAAATCCAATCCCTCTTGCAAACGCTTAAGAGCAATGTCTCTTTTACCTTCGTAGTCGGTATCACATTGCCCAGTCGCTCCAGGTATGTTGCAGACTTCAATATCTGTAAGCGTTGCTATCCCTCTCAGTAAGTCAACAGCAGTAACTAAACCAGCTGACTTCCCGTACATTTCAAGAAAACTCGGCATCTTTGGCATAAATCCCTGTCCCCATAACCAAACCTGTGTTGCCTGAAGATCTGATTCTGCTAACACTTGTTTTGAATTTTCCATAATTTGAATAAGTGGATCTGATCCTGAGCCAGTTGGTAAAACAAGCGGATCTCCCGTTAAGTCGTGTGGAGGAACGCACGTGGTCTCAATCCAATCTGATGGCGCTACCAAAGAATGTCGGAAACTCACTCCAGGGTGAAACGAAACTTCTTCACTACCTAGTTCTTCATTTAATTGATTAATGACTATTGCCGCAGAATCAGAGCTAGGACTTCCACCCGCATAGTCAATCATTATGTCGTTCTCTACTGTCACTAAATTGCAACGAAACGCTATTTGATCATCTGTTAAAGAAAGGCCTAAAGCTGCTGCTTCAATTGGAGCACGGCCGGTATGAAACTGAGCCGGATCAAACCCGAAAATAGACATATTGCCTACATCGCTACCAGGTGGCAGCCCTTCTGGAATAACTTGTGCACGACCTACTGTGCCTCTTGCCGCAAGCGCATCAAGGTTAGGGGTGTTTGCCGCTTCTAAAGGCGTGCGTCCACCCAATTCAGGAACCGGTAAATCCGCGCATCCATCTGGAATACATACAACGTATTTCATGCAACTATCTCTTTAATGTAATTCTGAACTGTTTCTAAATCATTAGGTTGCTTCTCGAACCATTCTGGTCGTTTCATCAAATCTTTCAAATGAGAAGGCAGCTTTGGATGCACTCCCGTAGCATCTTCTACCGCATCAGGAAATTTTGCCGGATGAGCAGTAGCAAGAGCAACCATTGGAATATTTTTATTTCTGCGGCACTCACGACCAGCGAGAACTCCTATCGCACTATGTGGATCTAGGAGAATTCCTGAATTCTCAGCCTCTTCACTTATGCATCTTTTTACCTGATCATCAACAAAACGAGCTCCACTCCATTCTTTGCCTAACTCTTGATGCAAGTTAGGAGAAATACTGATTTCTTTTTCTTTCCTAAATCTTTTGAGCATCTCATCTACTTTTGCTCCCTCACGGTCAAGTAATTCAAACAGGAGCCTCTCAAAGTTTGATGAAACCTGTATATCCATGCTTGGAGAAGTAGTTGGTACGACTTCATCTATTCTCATAGTTCCACTTTCAAAAAACCTTGTGAGAATATCGTTTGTATTTGACCCCACAACTAGCTGATCTACGTTAAGGCCGCCTCTTCGAGCGGCATAACCTGAAAAAACGTTTCCAAAATTTCCCGTTGGCACTGAGAAAGATACAGGTGAACGACGTCCTCCTAATCTCTCTGCTGCTACAACGAAATAAACAATCTGAGCCATTACTCTCGCCCAGTTGATTGAGTTAATTGCAGAAAGCTGCATTTTTTGACGGAAATCTATGTCTGCAAACATCCCTTTGACTAAATCTTGACAGTCGTCAAATGTTCCTTCAATAGCAATATTGTGAATGTTTGCTGACTCAACTGTTGTCATCTGACGGCGTTGTATTTCTGATACGCGTCCAGCGGGATGAAGAATGAACATTTCAACATTCTCTTGATCTCGACAGGCTTCTATAGCTGCAGAACCTGTATCACCAGAAGTTGCTCCAACTATTGTCACTTTCTTATCTCGTCTACCCAATTCGTATTCAAAGAGTTTCCCAACTAATTGAAGGGCCACATCTTTAAAAGCGAGCGTCGGACCATGAAATAACTCAAGCAGATACATGCCTTGACTCATATCAACAAGTGGAACGATCTCTTCATGACGGAAAGTTGAGTAGGTGTCAGCAACTATTTCTTCAAAGATGTTTTGAGGAATAGAAGGTGAAATAAATGGCGTCATGACTTCAATTGCGGTTTCTAAGTAGTCGCCGGTTCCAGAATCAGAAAACTTTGGCCAAGCTTCAGGTACATAAAGACCAACATCACTTGCTAATCCTTCAAGTAAAACATCGTTGAACTCAAGAACTGGAGCCGCACCTCTAGTACTGACGTAACGCATAATTAATCGCCGACAACTCGTAAGACACTGTCAACATTGCTTACAACATCCAGTGATTTGAGACTTTCAAGGGTGTGAAGCAAGTCTTTCTCATGAACTGAATGAGTAATGAAAGTCAATCTTGCCTCTGAAGCCATACCTTCTTGTTCCATGGATTGGATGGAAACACCATGATTTTCAAAAACTTCCGCAACCCGAGCTAACACACCCGGTTGGTCTTCCACTTTCAGATTTAAATAAAACGATGATTCGAAACTCTCCGGTGGGCAAATTAGAGGTCTGTCAAGTGCCCCGATGAGTGAACCATGACTGCGTTGTAAATTCCCAGACGCATCAATTACATCACCAAATACGGCAGATGCTGTTGGTCTTCCACCAGCCCCTGGTCCGTAAAACATAAGTTCACCGACAGCATCACCTTCTACAAATACAGCGTTAAAACTGCCATTGACAGCTGCAAGAGGATGGTCAAAAGGTATTAATGCCGGGTAAACCCTCACCCCAATTTCTGATTTTCCTTCTTGATTTATTATTTGTTCGGCTACCGCTACCAACTTGATGCAATGCCCTAAGCGATCAGCAAACTTGATGTCTTCAACGGTGATTCCCGAAATTCCTTCATGTTGAACATCCTCAGAAGTTACGTCTGCTCCAAATGCGAGAGTTGCGAGGATCGCTATTTTCGCGCCTGCGTCATACCCTTCAACATCATAAGTTGAATCGAGTTCCGCGTATCCGAGCTCCTGTGCTTCCAATAAAGCCTCGTCAAAAGAAACACCATCTTGTGTCATCCGAGTCAATATGAAATTTGTTGTTCCATTAATGATCCCACGAATTCGAGTAATTGGTTCTCCAGACAATGACTCACGCAGAGGCCTCACCACTGGAATACCCCCTGCTACCGCGGCCTCAAAAAGTAAGTCGACTCCCGACTTTTCTGCAGCGGCATAAAGTTCTGCTCCGTGTTGGGCTAACAGCTCTTTATTTGCCGTTACAACGGGTTGGCCGGAATTTAACGCGCCAAGTATGAGTTCACGTGCTGGTTCTATGCCTCCCATTACTTCAACAATCAAGTTGATTTCGGGATTACCTATAACCGATGACGCATCAGTGGTCAGAACTTCATTCGGTAATGGTATTGAGCGTTCTTTATTTATGTCATTAACAACAATTGCCTCAATGCTTAGATCTAAGCCTGTGCGGTGTTTAACGGAGTCGCGCTGTTCTGTTAATAAGTGAACAAGCGCAGCTCCAACGGTGCCGCAACCAAGTAGCCCTATATGAATTGAAGATGATTTCATAGATACAACGGTACTCCTGTAAATAGGTTGATGGGGTGTGATTTATCGTTCCCGCCGGACTAAGTCCGCGAAAGTTTCTCTGGCCACAACTTCTTTAGCTTCTCCCTCTTTTACAAAAATTACAGAGGGTCTCAAAATTTGATTGTAATTTGATCCCATTGAGTGGCCATAAGCACCTGTTACTGGTGTTGCAATAACGTCACCTACTGTCATATCGGATGGGACCCATCCTTCGCGAACTAGAAGGTCACCAGACTCACAGTGCTTTCCCACGACTCGAATTGATTGGTCACGAACAGCATTCGTGGATCGGGGAAGGAAAGTCTCGTAACCGGAGCCATAAAGAACAGGACGCGGATTGTCGCTCATGCCTCCATCAACGGCTACATACGTACGTAGACCTTCAAGATGTTTGATTGTTCCTACTCGGTATAAGGTAACTGCCGCAGACGCGGCAATAGCTCGCCCAGGTTCAGCAGTAACTTTGGCTTTTATGTTGGATTGTGAACAGGCAGATTTAACTGCCTCTCCCCATTCTGTAATTGAAGGAGCATTGTCTTCTTCTAAATAAGAAACGCCAAGCCCTCCGCCTATAGAAAGTTCGGGCAGATTAAGTGGGTTAGAGAACTCTGCCATAACCTCAACGGCCTTAACGAAAGAGTCGACTTTGAAGACTTGGCTTCCGATATGAGCGTGAATGCCTACTAGTTCCACTGCCTCTGTGTGTGCAGCTTTTTCTATAGCTTTAGAAGCAATGCCTGTTGAGACGGTAAACCCAAACTTTGAATCGTCTTGACCGGTTGAAATAAATTCATGTGTATGAAATTAAAATTTTAAATTAAAACTATGAATCTTAATGAAATAACAGCGAAAGTAAAAGAACTATCATCTAAAAGCTCTGGTAAAATTGAATCAAAAATTAAATTTGTTTTCAATGATGGATGCATATTTATTGATGATACTGTAAATCCTACAATTATTAATAATGAAAATCAAGAGGCAGATTGTACAATAAATATTAACAATGAGGATTTCGGAAAAATTTTAAATAAAGAAATGGATTCTATGGGAGCTTTTATGTCAGGAAAGATGAAAATAAGTGGAGAAATGACTGTGGCAATGAAATTATCTTCATTATTTGACTAAAAAAGAAGATTGTGCGCATGAGAAGAGTCGAACTTCCACGACTAAAATAAGTCACTAGGCCCTCAACCTAGCGCGTCTACCAATTCCGCCACATGCGCTTATATAAATTACTGCTTTCTTTGTGTCCAAATTTCATATTTTGGATCACCTTTAGAACTGAAACCTTTATGGTGCCAGTCACCATCTTTTAATTCGAAATTGAATTCTAGAGATTTTCCTACAGTATTTGAATCTCTAGAAAAAAATTCAATATTTTCAACATACTTACCATCTTCAGCTGTATAGGTACCTCCACCAGTACCATAAAATCCTTTTTTTGAAATATCATAAGCAATCCACTGAAACCTATTTCCTGCTAATATTTTCATTGTTTTTCTCGGTCTATTTACATCTCTCATTCTCATTTCCCCTCTTCTTTCTATTCCACTCATTAACCAAGATCCACTAAGCTGATCTTCATTTGGATTTTTTGTGAATTTTTGACCATCAATTTTCATTTTTCCAGAATCATTTTTTAATTCAATTTTTATATTTGAATAATACAATGTATCACCAACTGATGAAGAATCTTCAGAGTTAAATTCTAAAACTTCAAAATATCGATCATCTAATGAGTACAATCCACCTTTGGTACTTATAAATTCTTTAGACCGCAAATTATACTTTGTGACAGTAAAATAATTATCTGAATATATTCTTAATTCATAAATATCACTATCAATATTTACCCAAGAAGTATTTTTGATTTCACTTGAAAAAGTTAAGAGGCTTAATACAAAAGTTAAAAGTAAATTAAGCATTATCATTTAACATTACTGGCATTACAAGCATAGTGATATCTTCATTATCATTAATATCCTCAGGAATTAATAAACCAGCTCTATTTGGCTCTGAAAGTTTTAATATAACTTTTTCAGATTCAATATTTGATAACATTTCAATTAAAAATTTTGCATTGAATCCTATTTCAATATCATCTCCATCATGCTCACAAGAAATTCTTTCATTTGCTTCATTTGAAAAATCCAGATCTTCTGCTGAAATTAAAATTTCAGATCCTGTTATTTTAAATCTTACTTGATTAGTGGTTTTATTCGCATAAATTGAAATTCTTTTTAATGATCCTAAAAGTTCAGATTTAGTGATTGTTACAGTATTTGAATTATCACTAGGTATAACATTGTCATAGTCAGGATATCTTTCATCTATTAATCTACATACCATTTTGATGTTTTCGAAAGAGAAATAAGCATTAGATGCATTAAAATCTAATTTAATATCTGAAGATTTATCGGTTGGTAGTATAGATTTTAAAAGGTTTAGTGATTTTCTAGGAAGGATCATATCATGATCAACTTCATCTCCTTTTATATCTGTCCTAATATATTTTACTAATCTATGACCATC
>PVBE012018287.1_pt1 | contig 10504 bp, 14 predicted proteins | sample 1631181 | NCBI WGS metagenome assembly PVBE01 (sample SAMN08397723, study PRJNA350692) | Marine metagenome, whole genome shotgun sequencing project. | isolation source: water | place: Pacific Ocean | collected 2012-04 | reverse complement strand
TTACTTACAGATGGAAAGAATGTCTTCTTTATTGATAAAGATAATGTTATCACTGATCTAACAAATAATGGTCAAATATCTTTCTCCTTTATTATAGATATTCAAAATATATACCACGATGTTCAATATCGGGTATCTCGTCTTTACGCTTAGCTGCTCAGCGCGCGGCTAGAACGGCCGGACGATGACCATGACGACGATGACGATCAGGGCGAGCGTCGGGAGTTCGTTGGCGAGGCAGTAGAAGCGGGCGCTGTGCTGGTTGCGGTCGGCCTCGAAGTCACGACGCCAGCGGGAGAAAAAGCCGTGCAGCCCGCTCAAGCCCGTGACCGTGGCGAGTTTGACCCAGATCCAGCCCTCGCCCCAATCGATCAGGCCAGGCGTCGCCAGCATCAGGCCGCCGAAGAGCCAAGCCAGCGCCATGGCCGGGTTGATGATGGCGCGGAGCAAGCGGCGTTCCATCACCTTGAAGGTCTCCGAGGCCTCGGAGCCGGGCGCCACCCCTGCGTGGTAGACGTAGAGCCGGGGCAGATAGAGCATCCCCGTCATCCAGGCGATCACCGAGATCACGTGCCCGGCCTTGATCCAGGGATACCAGGCGACGAGCCATTCCCAATCCATCGCTTTTCACCCCTCGGTACGATACGGGCAGCCGGAAAACGCCGCCGGACAGAGCCGCCGGCCCTGCTCGGAATCGACCTCATCGGCTGCGTTCGCCAGCACCTGGCCCACCAATGCCGCCAGGCCGACGATAAAACCGGAATCGATGCCGAGCGCCGGTACCCGCCGATAGGCCGGCACGCCTGCCGCCAAGGCAGCCGCGCGATATTCGATATCGAGCTCGACCAGCGTCTCCGAATGCTCCGAGACGAAGGCGACCGGCGCCACCACCAAGGCCACGTTGTCCTGACCAGCGGTTTCGATCTCGTCTTCGGTCGAGGGTCCGATCCAGACCAGACGGCCGACCCGGCTCTGGTAGCATAAACGCCAGTCGAGGTCCGGTATCGAGGCTTCCAGTTCGGCCGCCACCGCCGCCGCGCTGGCTTCGACCTGCCATTGATAGGGATCGCCGGCGGCCACCACCCGTTCCGGCAAGCCATGCGCCGAAAGCAACAGCCGACAAGGCCCCTCGGCGGCCGCGTCTTCCAGCACCGGTCGGATCAAGCCGGCCTGGGCCTCGACGAAAGCGCGCTGGGTCGGATAGCAACAGATGGTGTGCGTCGACGCCTGCAAGCCGGCCGCCTTCGCCGCTTTTCGCCAGGCGTCGAACGACGATGCCGTCGTGGTCGTCGAATACTGCGGATAAAGCGGCAACAGCACCACCCGCGCCGCCCGCCAGGCCCGGACCTCGGCCGCGACGGCGGCGGCCATGGGGTGCCAATAGCGCATCGCGACGAAGACCTTGGTTTCGCTTCCACCGGCCACGCCGGAACCGCCCAGCACTGATTCCAGCGCCGTCGCCTGCGCCCGGGTCTCCGCCAACAACGGCGACTTGCCGCCGAGTTCGGCATAAATTCCAGCCGCCACCCGGGCCCGCCGCCGCGAGATCCATTGCGCCAACGGCCACCGCAACAGGCCCGGCAAGCAAATGATCGCCGGATCGTTGAAGAGGTTGAAAAGAAACGGCCGGACCGCCGCCGGACTATCGGGGCCGCCGAGATTGAAAAGAACCACCGCCACCCGTGCCATCGAGGATGGTCTCCCTAACCTCGCCACTCGCGCACGATTGCCGCCAGCTCGTCGACGTGTTCGGGCGGCGTTTCCGGCACGATGCCGTGGCCGAGGTTGAAGATGAACCGCTCGGGTCCCAGCATTCGCAGGATCCGCTCGGCCTCCTTTCGCATCGCACGACCGCCGGTCACCAGAAGTTGCGGGTCTAAATTACCCTGTATCGCTACTAATGATTGAATTTCCTGCCATGCCCAGTCGAGCGGCATCGTGGAGTCGATACTGACGCCATCGACGCCACTCGCTTCGGCGAAAGAACGATAGCCGACGCCAGCACCGCGCGGAAAGCCGATCACGGGCACGGTGACGCCCGCCGCCCGCAAGCCGTCGATGATCGCCCGGGTCGGCTCGATGCACCAGGTCTCGAACGCCGCTTCCGGTAAGCTTCCGGCCCAAGTATCGAAGAGCTGCAGCACCTCGGCGCCGGCCCGCGCTTGCGCCGCCAGATAGTGGATCGTGGTTTCCACCAACAGCTCGATCAGCTGTCCGAAGCCGGCTGGATCCTCGAATGCCCAGCGTTTCGCCCGCCGTTGGTCCGCGCTGCCGCTACCCTCAACCATATAGGTCGCCACGGTCCAGGGTGACCCGGCGAAGCCGATTAGTGCCACGTCGCTCGGCAACGACCGGGCCAGTCGCGCAACCGTTTCGTAGATCGGCGCCAAGCGCTCGTCGATCGCTTCCGGCCGCAACTCTCGAAGCGCCTCGACGCTCCGGATCGGCGCCAATACCGGGCCCTCGCCCTCGCGATAGTCGAGCGCCTGTCCCATCGCCTCCGGTAACAACAGGATATCCGCAAACAGGATCGCCGCGTCGGGGTGAAAGCGCCGGATCGGCTGCAACGTCACTTCCTCGGCCAATGCTGGCGCGTAACAAAGCTCGAGAAAGCTGCCAGCTTCCGCCCTGACCCGGCGGTACGAGGCCAAATAACGGCCGGCTTGGCGCATGAACCAAAAGGGCGACCGTTCCACCGGCAGGCCGGCAAGGACGCGCAACAGCCTTTTCTCGGACGATACCGGCTGCTCGGTTTCCTCTGTCTTCCCCGTCATGCCGTACCTCTCCCCACCGATCTTCCCTCAAAAAGAATCTTTAGAATTAAGTTGTTGTAGTTGATGTACCCTGTGGATAAGAGGAATTCCAGATCGTTCGCTCGATTGTCCCCCTATTCACGTTATTCCCGACGACATCGACCCGGGCTGTGGGCGATCGTGGCGAAAGTACCGACAACCTGGCTCGGCATCGGGCGAAACCGGAGAGGGGATCACTGTGGAGAAGCCGTGGACGAGGCCTCGAAGACGGCACACCATACCCGCTTTGGCGAGGCTGTGCACGGCTTGCTCTACCGGTGCCTTTCCGCTAGGAGGATCGAGGCATGAAAATGAGCAAAAACCCCTTGAATGGTGATCGGCCGACTTATCCCCAAAGTGCCCTCCTGCCGCTCACAGCCCTCGTCGACGTAACGAGGGCGCCGACATGACCAAGTTTCATCTCCATCTGGTCTCCGATGCCACCGGCGAGACCATCGCCGCCGTGGCCAAGGCTACCCTGGTTCAGTTCGACGCGGTCGAGCCGATCGAACATATTTGGACCATGGTGCGCAGCAAAGCGCAATTGACGCGCGTCGTCGAGGGTATCGCCGAGAATCCGGGATTGGTCCTCTTCACCATCGTCGATCATGTGCTGAGCGAGCAGTTGATCGAGGAATGTCGCCGCCGCCATATCGTCTCGATTTCCGTGCTCGACCCGGTTCTGGCCGCCCTCGGCGCTTATCTCGGCGCCAAGGTGGAAGAACGTCCCGGACTGCAACATGCGATGGACGCGGAATATTTCGAGCGGATCGACGCCATGCACTTTTGTATGAACCATGACGATGGTCAAAGCCTCGGCCAACTCACCCAGGCCGACGTCGTCTTGGTCGGGGTCTCGCGCACTTCGAAGACGCCGACGTGCATCTATCTCGCCAATCGTGGCATCAAGGCGGCCAACGTGCCGGTCGTGCCCGGCCTGCCGTTTCCGGTCGAATTGGGGCAAACCGCCGGCCAGCTCGTCGTCGGGCTCACGGCCAGCCCCGAGCGGCTGGTACAAATCCGCCGCAATCGCTTGTTGGCGCTCAGCGCGGACGACGAGACCGACTACGTCAACATGGATGCGGTCAAGAGAGAGACCGTCGAGGCTAGGCGCATGTTCACGCAACAAGGCTGGCCCGTGATCGACGTCACCCGACGTTCGATCGAGGAAACGGCCGCGGCCGTAATGCAGCTTCTGACCCGTCGGGACGAGCGGCGCGGACCCAGGGCCTGAGCCTATTCGCCCTCGTTCCAAGCAAAAACGAGGTCCGGTGCCTGAATGCCGGGACGGGCGATCAGATGCGTGTCGGCCAGTGCCAACCAGGGCTGCAGGACATCCTTGTCGCGTTGCTCGCGCGTCGTCGCCAGTGCCGCTTGGGTGCGTCGGAAGCGGGCCCGCAAAATCAACACCGGTCGAGCGGCATCGTTCTCGGCGACGACGTAAGCGCCTGGATCCTCGATGCCGGCCGCGTTCAACGCCGCCCGAAAGCCGGCATGGGTCTTCGTGTTCGGTTCCACCAATAGATACTGCGTGACGAACTCGCTGTCGTCCAACAGGGTCAGGCGATTGTCTTCCTGGCTGGCGGCGCAGACCAGAAACCCGAGACCACTGGCAACTAATAGTTGGGTTGCCATGGCGGCGGCGCTTTTCCGGCCCGACGCGTTCGAGGCGAAGCCGTGATATTCGTAGAATTTGCTCTCCAACGCCTCGACATAGTCTTCGCCGCGCTCGAACAGGCGCCGGTCGATGTAGCCGAGTTTCCGGCCCAAGTCCTTGATCGCATTGTCTGTCAGGCGCTCGACCTTGACGTGCAAGTGGCTCAGCTGAAAGACGCCGTCGGCCTTGTCATCGGGCGGCGTCTGCTCGATCAGAAGCGCATAGTCGAGCGGCAGCAGCTTGCCGAGAAGCGCCTCCGCGGCGGTCGAATCGAAGCGATTGTCGGTTGCCTTGTAATCCGAGAGATCGAGTTCCGGCGCCAGACGTCGAATGTTGCGCCAGGTCACGCGATTTAACGCCCGCAGCCGAAAATGCTTGTTCAGCGCCACCGGCAAGGTACCGTCGACGACGAAGACGAGCGCGGTTTTCTGATGCGAGCGCTCGATGCTTCGGGTCCCGGTCCCCGGCAGCAGGGCCTCTGGCTGGACGTAGGGATAGGGCTTGCCGGCGCGGGCAAAGTCGGTATGGCTGTCGATCAGGGTATGCTCGATCAAAAGCTCGGTCAGGCGCGGGCATAAGGCGCCGAAATCGAGATTCCGGGGCGAGGCCTCGAAGGCGATGACGCGACCGCTTTCCGACATGCTAGGATGCCAACCCATTGTTTTGCTTGCCGGGTCAGCCTACGTGATATCCGACGCCATGACCAGTTCTCCGGCCGAGGCCAGGCTCGGCACCGAAATGCCCGTGGTTCTCGCCTCCGCCAGCCAGAGCCGGCGCCGCTTGCTGACGGCGGCCGGCGTTATCGCGATCGGCGATGCCGCCGGTCTCGACGAAGCCGAAATCAAGACCCGCCTCGGGCACCAAGGCGCGGCGCCGGCCGAGATCGCGCAGGCCCTGGCCGAAGCCAAGGCCACGCTGGTCTCGACCCGTCGTCGGAATGCCCTGGTGATCGGTGCCGACCAGGTCTTGGTGCTGGATGGGGCTCTCTTCGACAAGCCGGTGGATCGCGCCGACGCGGCGGCGACGCTTCGGCGTCTGCGTGGCCGCCGTCACGAGCTGGTCAGCGCCGTCGCCGTGGTTCTCGACGGTGCCACGATCTGGCGCCATGCCGAGGCAGCGCATCTGACCATGCGGCCCTTTTCCGACGACTTCTTGGATGCTTATCTGGACGCCGTCGGGGAAGCGGCGTATGCCTCTGTTGGCGCCTACTTTCTCGAGGGGGCCGGGATCCAGCTCTTTTCGGAGATCGAAGGTGATTTCTTCACGATTTTGGGGCTGCCGCTACTGCCGCTGCTGGCCTTCCTGCGCGAGCGGGGGGCGGTGAGGCGGTGATGTTGAGCGGCAAGGCGCGCGTCGCCGGCATCATGGGTTGGCCGGTGGCCCACTCGCGCTCGCCGCGCTTGCACGGCTTTTGGTTGGACGCCTATGCCATCGACGCCACTTATGTGCCCTTCGCGGTCCGGCCGGAGGATCTGGAGACGGCGCTCCGGGCACTTTCCAAGCTCGGCTTCGCCGGCTGCAACTTGACCATTCCACACAAGGAAGCAGCGCTTCTGGTAATGGACGAGGTCGACCCGGTGGCGCGGCGGATCGGTGCCGTCAACACCGTCGTCGTCGACACCGACGGCCGTCTCCTCGGTTCCAACACCGATGCCTTTGGCTTCGCCGCCGCCTTGCGGGAAGATGCGCCCGATTGGCGGTTGGATGCCGGTCCGGCGGTCGTGCTGGGTGCCGGCGGTGCTGCCAGGGCGATCGTCGCGACCTTGCTCGAAGCCGGCACGCCCGAGATCAGGATCGTCAACCGCACCGAGGCGCGGGCCGAACGGCTGGGCCGGGAATTCGATGCCAAGCGCTGCCGCGCGATACCTTTGGAAACCGCGAGCGAAGCGCTTTCCGAAGCGACCCTTCTGGTCAATACCACCTCGCTCGGCATGGAGGGCCAACCACCACTGCGCTTGCCGCTGGATCAGCTGCCGACCGAAGCAGTGGTCAACGACATCGTCTACACACCGCTCGAAACCAAACTTTTGGCTGCGGCGCGGGCTCGGGGCAATCGGGTCGTCGACGGCCTCGGCATGCTGCTGCACCAGGCCCGACCCGGCTTCGAAGCCTGGTTCGGCACCAAGCCCGAAGTCACCGCCGCGTTACGCCAGCATGTTCTGGCCGATATCGGAGGCTGATCGCGGCGATGTTCGTCCTCGGTCTCACCGGCTCCATCGGCATGGGCAAAAGCGAGACGGCGCGCATGTTTCGCCGCCTCGGCGTGCCGGTCTACGACGCCGACGCCGCGGTGCATCGGCTGTTGGCCAAAGGCGGCGAAGCGGTCGACCAGGTCGAAGCAGCCTTTCCGGGCGTGCTCCGGGACGGCGCCATCGACCGCCCGGCGCTCGGCGCCCGTGTTTTTGCCGACAAGTCTGCGCTCAGACGGCTCGAGGCGATCCTGCATCCGCTGGCCGGCCGGGCCCAGCGGCGCTTTCTCGCCCGCTCCGCCCGGCGGCGGGTACCCTTGGTGGTGCTCGACGTGCCGCTTCTCTTCGAAACCGGTGGCGAGGCCCGCACCGACGCCATCGCCGTGGTCTCGGCGCCGTTTCGCGTGCAGCGCCAGCGCGTCCTCGGCCGCCCCGACATGGCGGAGGCGAAGTTCCATGCCATCTTGGGCCAACAGGTACCGGACGCGCGCAAGCGACAGCGAGCCGATTTCGTGATTCCGACCGGGCTCGGTCGTCGTCTGGCCTTGAACCACGTCGCTCGTATCGTCACTATGCTGGATGGCGCAGCGGGCCACTGTTGGCCGGCACGGGCGCGGCCCAGGCCACGGCCGGCCGAGCATCCCTCGCGAAGAGCGGTTCATGCGTGAAATCGTCCTCGATACCGAAACCACCGGTCTTGACCCCGGTTCCGGCCACCGGGTGGTCGAGATCGGCTGCGTCGAGCTGATCAACCACTTGCCGAGCGGCGAAAGCCTACAGCTCTACATCAACCCGGACCGCGAGATGCCGGCGGAGGCCTTCGAGATACACGGCCTCTCGGACGCCTTTCTGGCCGACAAGCCGAAGTTTCACGAGATCGTCGAGAGCTTTACCACCTTCATCGCCGACAGCACCTTGGTGATCCACAATGCCGGTTTCGACCTGAAATTTCTGAACGCCGAGCTTGCCGCCCTCGACCTGGAGCCGATTCCGGCGGATCGAGCCATCGACACAATACGTCTCGTGCGGGCCAAGTTTCCCGGTGCACCGGCCAGTTTGGATGCGCTCTGCCGCCGCTTCGCGATCGATACCAGCGCTCGCTCGAAGCATGGCGCGTTGCTCGATGCCGAACTCCTGGCCGAGGTCTATCTGGAACTCGTCGGCGGCCGGCAGCCGGATCTGACGCTGGATCGAGCAGAGGCGGCGGTTCCGACGGCGGCGGCGAGCGCTGCCGATCGCCCGGCACGACCAACCCGCCGGCACGAGCCGAGCGCCGCCGAGACGGCCCGACACGAAGGCTTCGTCGCGGCCGAGATCCAGGACCCGATCTGGAAACGTTCTTGAACCACCCTGGTCGCGTTGTTCCGGTCATGCTATAGTTGCGGCTGAGTCGGACGACCAAGTGGGCGACCAAGCAGGCGGAAGGACAGCCTCTTGTGGGTCACGGTCAGGGTCGCGGCGCGGGGTCTCGGAATCTCGGAAAACGCCGTCAGGAACATGGTTAAGCGCGGCACGCTTCAAGCCGAACGCCGCCAAGGCCGGGTTTATGTGTCGGTCGACCGGAACCCCCGGCCAAGCGATGCCTCGGCCGGCCGGCCAAGCAACGAACCGACCCACCTGTCGATCGACGCTGCAGCCGACCAATGGACGGCCGCAGCGTCGAACCTGGAGACGGAGCAGCGTCGAGCACGACGCGATTACGACGACCTGGTCGAAGCCTGGAGCCGCGACCTGCGCCGCCAAATCGGTCGCCTGGAAGGCCAGATCGACGCACTGAACGCGGAACTGAAGGCCGAGCGCGCCGGCGCCGAGCGGCTGACCGATAGTCATGGCGAGGACATGCGGCGGATGGCGACGCTGTTGCAGACGGCACAGTAACAGGTGGGCGAGTTGACCCGCCGCACTGCTTTGCCAGGGCCGGGCGCGACGCCCCTGGCGGCGGCGCGCCGCAGCGGCCGGGCCGAGATCGAGGCCGAGATGAAACCGCTACTGTCGTTGGTCCTGGAGGCTCTTCGCCAGCGCTGAGAGCTCTATCGTCTAGGTTTCTTCGTCGTTTCCGGCCGGTCGGTTGCCCGTCCCGTTGCCGGCGCCGCCGCTCGCTTCGCTATAACGCTCGTGATAGAGCCGGTGGAAATCGATCGGATCGACCAACAATGGCGGGAAGCCTCCGTCGCGGGTGGCATCCGCGATGATCCGCCGGGCAAAGGGGAACAGCAGTCTCGGACACTCGATCAGGCAGACCGGCATCAACGCGTCCTGGCTTACGTTCTGGATCTGGAACAGCCCGCCATAAACGACCTCGACCAGAAAGACCCGCTCGTCGTCGCGGTCCGCCGTCGCCGTGATCGTAAGGTCGATCTCGTAGACGTTGTCGGCCATGTTCTGCACCTCGAGATTGACCGAAACCTCGATCTCGGGCGGCTCGGCCGACTGCATCAGGCTTTGCGGCGCGTTGTAGTTCTCGAACGAGAGGTCCTTCAAATACTGCGCTACGGTCTGTAGATTGGGCGCCGCGCCGGTGTCGGAACCGGGCAGGTGGGCGGTGTCGCTGTCTCGCGTGTCGGTCATGGGATGGCGTCCTCGGCAATCGGCGGCTGTTGCTAGCATGAGGCCGCGACGGCGACAAGCGAGACGGTCGCCGGCGACAGCGGAGAACGAGGTGACGATGGCTGGTTCAGGTCCACTCGAAGAGGCCCTCGAGCGCTTTCCCCGGGTCACGTTGGCGCACGCACCGACGCCGTTGGAGCCGATGCCCAACCTCGGCGCGGCGCTCGGCGCGGCGGCGCTTTGGGTCAAGCGCGACGATTGCACCGGCCTCGCCTTCGGCGGCAACAAGGCGCGCCAGCTGGAATATTATTTCGGTGCCGCGGAAGCGGCCGAGGTCGACACGGTGTTGATTACCGGCGCGGTCCAGTCGAATTACGTCCGCATGGCCGTCGCGGCGGCGCGCAAGCTCGCCATGGACTGTCATATCCAGCTCGAGGACCGGGTGCCGCACGGACGATCCGCTCTACCAGGGCTCCGGCAACGTCCTGCTCGACCGGCTGCTGGGCGCCACGCTGACGCGCTATCCCGACGGCGAGGACGAGGAAGGTGCCGACGCCGAGCTGCACCGCATCGCCGAGCGGCTGCGCCAGGCGGGCCGGCGGCCCTATATCATTCCCCTCGGCCCCGGTTCCAAGCCGCTCGGTGCCCTCGGCTATGTCCGCGCCGCCATCGAGCTCGCCCGGCAGATCGCCGAGCAAAAACTCGAGGTGGGTGAAATTTTCGTCGCCTCCGGTAGTGCCTTCACGCATGCGGGCCTGCTCTACGGGATTCGCGCCCTCGGTCTCGGCACCGCCATCACCGGCGTTTGCGTTCGCCGCGACGCCGTCCGCCAGCGCGAGCGGGTCGCCGACCGCGTCGTCGGTATCGGCGCGCTGCTGGATTCGCCGGTAAGCCTCGGCGGGGACGATATTCGCCTCACCGATGCCACCCTGGCGCCCGGTTACGGCCGTCTCAACGATGCCGTCCTCGAAGCGGTTCGGCTGGCGGCGCATCACGAGGGTCTGCTGCTGGATCCGGTCTACACCGGCAAGACCATGGCCGGTATGGTTCGCTGTCTCGGCGAACGACAACCGGCGGCGCCGGGCGCGGTCCTCTTCATCCATACCGGCGGCGGGCCGGCGCTTTTCGCCTATGCCAACGAACTAGAGGCCGGTCTCGGCGAGCCGGGGTAGACTGGAAGCTGAGGGTGTTGAAGAAGTCCCGAGGGCCAGAATTTTTGAAACAATGATTCAAAATCAGGGGCGATGTTGAATCAATGTTGCTTCAACCTCAGCCTACCGGAACGATAGTTGCACAAAATCTGTCGGCTCCGACTTCTT
>PVBE010729379.1_pt1 | contig 10504 bp, 8 predicted proteins | sample 1631181 | NCBI WGS metagenome assembly PVBE01 (sample SAMN08397723, study PRJNA350692) | Marine metagenome, whole genome shotgun sequencing project. | isolation source: water | place: Pacific Ocean | collected 2012-04 | reverse complement strand
AGACCGGCAAACGTTGGCCAGACCGGCAAACGTTGGCCAGACTTTGAACTAGTTAGAATGTGTGGCCCACAACATATACAATAATACAAAATTAATTAATTAATTAATTAATGTTTTAATTTAGTTTTTAACTAAATCATTGCAAAAACATTCCTAAATCATTGCAAAAACATTCCTAAATCATTCCTAAAACATTCCTAAAACATTGCTAAATCATTACTAAAACATTCCCAAATCATCCCTAACTTCAAGTTCTACTTCATTACAATGAACTGAGCTAAAAACATCATCCTTAACCAACACCTTGTCAGCAAGCGGGTCTAGGAAAGCCCCAGACCTTGTCGCTCCCTGACGGCGAGCTAACCAGCCATCAATAAAATCGGACATGCCAATAGCAAAGCCGACTGCAAATGTGACCCACGAAGGCTCTCGCCGAGCGATAAGCAGAACAAATACTGGAGTCGCTAGGATGCGCGCTACTGTCACAAAGTTTGCAGGCGTAGCAAGTGCTGTGGGTCCGTAGGTTGGACTACCCGTTTCGTCAGCCTCCGCCATCAAGACGCTTCTTCTAAAATAGCTTCGACGTCGGGGCCCTCTGATCGAGTAACCAGCACCTCGTAAACCTCACCCGCGTCAAGAGTTAACGGAACCTTCACCACCCCATCTATCTCCGGGGCTTCTCGATGGGAACGTCCAATACCCGGGGTATCAACCAACACTTCAATCTTACGCCCGACAAGTTGGTCACGGCGGTGAGCCGTTATCCCATCTTGAATTTCACTCAGCTCAGCATGACGTTCCCGCATGAGCCCTTGAGGGACCTGTCCATCTAGCGTCGCAGCGTAGGTACCCTCCTCGCGCGAGTAGGTAAAAAGTCCACACCAGTCCAACTGAGCTTCTTCGAGCCAAGATGCAAGCTCAGCCTGGTCATCTTCTGTTTCTCCTGGATAACCAACAATAAAATTGGACCTAAAAACCGCTTCTGGGCACAAGTCACGAATTCTGTTGATCCGTTCAAGAAACCTTTCGCCGTCACCCCAGCGGCGCATTCGCCGCAAGTGGTTACGCGTTACGTGTTGCAGCGATAGGTCAAAATATGGAAGTCCGCTGTCCAGCATCGCGTCAATCAATTTGTCAGATAGATCGGAAGGGTAGAGATAGAGGAGTCGAACGCGCTCAACCCTTTCCCTGACCGCATTAACAAGCGAAACAATCGATCCTCGTTTACCAAGATCTGATCCGTAGCTCGCCAAATCTTGAGCCACCAACACGACCTCACGGATAGAGAGGTCATCAACCTCCCGTAATATCGAGTCAACCTCACGGCTATTTTGAGGACCGCGAAACGAGGGAATCGCACAAAAACCGCAAGCTCGGTCACAACCTTCGGCAATTTTGACATACGCCCATGGCAGGCTGGCCGCCGGTCTACGCAAATTAAGCAGATCCAGTGCAGGGGCTGGAGGCTCTGCCTTTAGCGACAAACCAATCCATTTTCGAGTGAGGTCGACCGGAACGCCAAAGCCCGCCACCTGATCTACTTCCGGTAATGCCTCAGCTAGCTCGTCTCCGTAGCGCTCAGCCAGACAACCGGTAACGACAATACGAGATCCAGGCATTCGATCTTGTTCCAACTGCAAAACCGCATTGATCGATTCCTCACGAGCTTCTTCCACGAACGCACAAGTGTTGATCACGACTAAATCAGCTGACGAAACATCTTGAGTCGGAACCAAGCCATCATCAATCAAGGTGCCCGCAATCTTGTCTGAATCGACCTGATTCTTCGGACACCCCAACGTGTGTAGGTGAAAACTCTGCTGAGACTGGACCATCGCACCTCTAGGGTACGGGTGTCAGAGGTAGCTACCGATCCGAAACCGGACGATAGTGTTCACACATGGCTCCGGTTCCTCCCCTGACCGAGAAAAAGCGAACTCGATTTCTTATTCAAGGAATGACTTGCACGGCGTGCGCAACTCGCGTTCAGAACGCTTTCTTAGATCTCGACGGGGTCGAAGCAGCCAACGTCAATTTCACTACAGCGACATCCCTGGTCTGGCACCGCCAAGAAATCGATACTGCAACCATGATCGCGACAGTGGCTGGACTTGGATTTCAGGCGGTTGAAGATGGAGATAGGCAACAAATTCAATCTTCGAACGAATCCGCTTTAAAGAAGAAGATGATCCCAGCTTTACTTATCGCCCTATTCGCGATGATCACGATGTTCGTTCAATTTCCAGGCAGCGACTGGGCAGTCGCATCTCTCTCCACAGTATGCGTCTGGTGGTCCGGGTGGGTTTTCCATCGAGCTGCGCGCCTACAGATACTCCAAAGATCTCTTGCCATGGACGCTCTTATTTCGTTGGGAACCCTCGCTGCCTGGTCTTGGTCGATCGCCGTACTCCTACTAGACGCTGACCAGAGCCTTCATTTCGGCGGGGCTAATGCAATAGTCGCCCTCGTCCTTGTTGGTAAATGGTGGGAAGCGCGAGCAATGCGTACCTCAGGAGACGCTTTACGGGCGCTAGCTAACTTAACGCCAACACAAGTGTTGCTAAGAGACGGAAGGGAATTACCCGTCGCAGAATTAATGGTCGGAATGGAATTCATTACGGCCCCTGGAGAAAGAGTCGCAACTGATGGCCAAATAACCGAAGGAATGTCAGAAGTAGATGCTTCTCAGGCCACTGGAGAGTCCGCGCCAATTGAAGTGTCGCCTGGTTCGACTGTAAGCGGTGGAGTACTTAATGGTCCGGGATCTTTAATTGTTGAGGCCACGGCGGTTGGTGAAGATACCGAGCTTTCGAGAATCATGAGGCTGGTAGAAGACGCCGAGACAACTCGAGTACACATACAGCGTCTCGCCGATTCGGTTGCCGCAAGATTCGTTCCATTTGTCATTCTCTTGGCTTTGGGGTCCATAGCTGTCCGATGGAGTATCGGCCACCAAGTCAGTGACGCATTAATCGCAGCAGTATCTGTACTAGTTGTGTCCTGCCCTTGTTCATTTGGATTAGCAACGCCTTTAGCGGTCCTAGTGGGCACTGGGCGAGCCGCTCAATTAGGCGTAATAGTCGCTGGCTCCCATGTCCTGGATTCAACACGCGTTATTGACACGGTCGTATTCGACAAAACTGGCACCCTCACTACAGGCCACCCATCAATCACTAGCATCTCATCAACATCACAGAACGAAGCCCTCCTTCTCTCGCTTGCTGCTGCCCTCGAGTCAAGATCCGGACATCCCATCGCTCGGGCTTTTAAACCTTTCATCGAAGAGCAAGCAGAGGTTGTTGGGTTCACCAACCATCCAGGTCAGGGGATTTCGGGCAGCGTAAACGACATTGAGATACGGGTGGGCAAAGAACATCTATTCACCGAGGTTCCACCCGAGCTAACAAACCCGGACTTCCTAGGATCCACATTATTCATAGGTCGAGGGCCAGTCGCCGAGGCCTCAATAACAATTCAAGATGAAATTCGCCCCACAAGTCGTGAAGCCGTATCTCTGCTGACCCAAATGGACCTTGAAGTTATTTTGCTTTCTGGCGATAGCCGCAAAGTCGCCGAACGCGTTGCTGATCAACTCAACATAGAAACAGTTATAGCTGAAGTCCTACCCGAGGAGAAACGTGATCACATAGCGGCGCTCCAATCTGCTGGGAAATGCGTAGCTATGGTCGGCGATGGGATCAATGATGCACCAGCATTAGCCACAGCTGACTTAGGAATAGCGTTGCAAGCAGGCACCGATGCCGCACGAAATGCTGCTGATCTAACCATCATGACTAACGATCCTCGAGCTGTTGCGGACGGGATCTCCTTGTCTCGCAGCACCTTACGAACAGTCAAGGGAAATATCTCGTGGGCTTTTTCGTATAACGCGATTGCTTTACCACTTGCAATAACGGGCTACCTCTCACCCACTTACGCTGCGATTGCGATGACTTGCTCATCATTCCTAGTAGTTGCAAACAGTCTGAGACTTCGTTATTTCAAGAGCCTCAGAACCACAACGTCACTAGCCCCGGGCATCGAAGTTGATCTCGTTCATTAACCAGTTCCGACACGCTCACTACAGGAGTGCCGAACTGATGGCTTCAACGCGCATAGTCTCGGTTCAATGACCAGCCCAACCCATCCAATTCTCTCTGAGAGCGAAGTGCTTTCCCGATTGAAGAGTCGGAGAGGGCAACCCGGCTACTTGGCAATGTTCAGTTCTTGGCTCGGTGGAGTCATCACCGACCCAGCGTTAATGCAGATTCCCCTCGATGACCATTTAGTGCATCGAGGCCATGGTGTTTTCGACACCTGCACCCTCAGCGGAGGGAATCTTTATCGGCTCGGCATCCACATGGACCGACTTTTAACCAGTGCGGCCCTGGCGCGTATCGAACATTCTTGGACTAAAGAAGACCTAATTCAAATGGTCATGGATACCGCTAGCCAGGCGCGCGTTAAGGAAGGCGCTGTTCGCTATTGGTTGACAGCGGGTCCAGGTGGCTTCTCTCCAAGTCCTCAAGAGTGTGAAGAAGCTTGCTTCTATTGCGTCATTATCGATCCAGTGCCCTTGGGCAGTATCCAATCTGATCCAATGGCGGCGGGCATACCCGAAGCCACTGTGATCGATACCCCTATGAAGCCGCCGCTACTAGCGACCATTAAGTCAAACAACTACCTCCTCAACGTCCTAACCCATATGGAGGCGGTTGACCGAGGCGGAACATTCGGTGTGCTTGTTGATGAAGAAGGGTATGTTGCCGAATCTTGCGTACTAAACGTGGTGTTCGTTACCAAAGAAGGAGTCCTTCGAACTCCCCCATTTGACGGCATTCTCTTAGGCACAACGGTTCGCCGAATAATGAACCTTGCAGAAACGACCTTGATCGAAGAAGACCTCTTGTCTTCGGTAGACCAATCTCCCATTCTTGCCTCAGAAGTCCGAGGAGATGCGATCTCAGAAATGTTCTTATGCGGTGGCGATACACACCTCTACCCCGTGACCTCCTGGGATCAAGTACCCGTCGGAGACGGACAAGTCGGATCTGTCGCAAAACGCCTGATTGGCTTACTTGAAGAAGAGGCTTTCGGGACCGAGGCTGGAGAGTCCTCCGACTTTATAAAAGTGGATTACCCCGACTGAGAAAGTGACACCAATCTGATGCGTTTCAGTCGAAGAGTGGAACAACTTGTTCATTCACCGATAGGGGCGGCCCACGCCCTTGTGGGGCTCAGAACCAATGAGCGCCCATTGTTGGATCTATCTCAAGCTGCTCCGTCTTTCCCACCAGCCGATCCGGTAATCGAACGTATCGCTGAAGTCGCTCACGAAGCTGACGCAGGTCGCTATCCACCTCAGCCTGGTCTTCCACAGCTAAGAGAAGCATTCGCGAATGACTTAAACGACGGATACGCGGCCAACATAAAACCCGATGATGTGTTGATTACTGCCGGTTGCAACCAAGCCTTTTGTTGCGTGGCAAGCGCGTTAACTAGCCCCGGGGACGAAGCAATTTTGGTTGCTCCTTTCTATTTCAATCACGACATGTGGTTAAAAATCGAGGGTGTGGAAGTCAGATACCTCGAACCTGGGCCTGACCTACAGCCGGACCCCAAACAAGCCCAAGCCCTGATAACAGACAAAACGAGACTCATAACTCTGGTTTCTCCGGGCAACCCAACCGGTGTAACCATTCCAAAGGAAACAATTCACGAGTTCGCCGAGTTAGCTCACAGCAATAACATCGCTCTTATAGTTGATGAGACATATCGCTCCTTTCGCGACGAACAAAGCCCCGCTCACGAACTATTCAGCGATTCCAATTGGAGAGATAACATAATTAGCCTCCACAGCTTCTCTAAAGATTTCGCCATCCCCGGCTACAGATGCGGTGCAGCGGTTGGCGGAAAAGCCGCCATAACCGAAGCCCTAAAGGTTCTGGATTGTTTAGCAATTAGCGCACCTCGCATAGGCCAAGAGGCCGCCATAGCCGGCCTCCTCCATGCTCAACAGTGGCGACTAGAGCAGGCTTCTAGAATCAAAGATTTAGAGCTTCGGTTTCTTAAGTCCATGGATGGACGACCCGGCGGATTTAAGGTCATATCCTCCGGCGCATATTTCGGATGGGTTCAACACCCCAGACCAGACCTAACAACTCAGGAGGTCGTGCGAAGATTGGTGCTCGAACACGACGTACTAACTATCCCTGGGACTGCCTTTACAAATACAGATCAGGCAATGATTCGGATGAGCTTTGCGAACCTCGAACCCACCCAAGTAGACGAGTTACCTTCAAGGTTGAATGAATTCGGCTAACACCACATCTAATGTCGTGGTGTGGCTACTCCTGTCGACCCTCGCCCTCGATCTACGAGGAAGGTCGACGACGTACCGGTAACTCTGGTGGATCCCACCTCACTGGATGCATTCGAAATTGCTATCAACAGCTCAACATCAACCGCCATAGATACCGAAACTGCCTACACAGCCCAAGCGTTTGTAGGACCCAACGCCGCACCCGGTGCTTTACGGGTCATTTCCGCAGCTACTAGAAATTCTGCCGGAACAGAGCAAGCGTGGGTGCTTGACGTTACGACCTTAGATCGGTCCGCAATTGCTTCCATTCTGAGCGGAACAAGCGCAGATGCGTGGAATGCTGACTTCGACGCCCGAGTCCTGGACCGTGATCTGTTCGAGCCCGCCAGTCAAACTGACGGCGCCATTAATTCCATCTCCTGGTGGGATGCTCAACTAGCCGATGCATTGCTGCACCAAGGTCGAACTGGCTTCAGCTTCTATCACGGGCTGGCGTGGGCAGTTGAGTGGTACCTCGGGTTGAGAGCAGAAGGTAAAGGAACGACTCAGCTTTCCTACAACGAGGTGGACCCGCTGTCTGACGAGCAGGTCCTCTACGCTGCAGCAGACGCTGTCGAAACTCTCTGGGTAGCCGACGAAATTAGGAGCCGCGTAGAACAGGCAGGTCTTTCTGAAGTATGCCGCCTCGAACAGAAAGCGCGTCCGTTCTTGGACCACATGCAAAGGGTCGGATTGCCATTCGACTGGCCAGGTTGGGAGCAGCGTCTCGAACGAATGGAAGAGCGTCGGACTCAGGTCTCAAGCGATCTCGCTGGCTTAACTGGAGGCGGGCAAGCAACCTTATTTGGCGAGACGCTCGAACCTTCTTGGAACCCAGGAAGCGAACGCCAAGCAAAAGACGCGCTCAACAAATGGAGTGCCGAAGAGGTCCACGCCTGGTCGGCAACAAAATTCGGTGAAGCACGACCACTACTGCCTACCGACCCTTTGACGGCCACGGTACTTTCAGACATCGGAGGCTCTATCTGTTCATCCCTACTCGAATACCGAGACCTAACCAAAGTCCTCTCAACCTACGGAGAGTCAATCAAAGAACACATCGACGACTTCGGCAGGATGCACTCTGAATACCTCCAAGTGGTCGGCACTAACACTGGACGCTTAGCGAGCCGGCGCCCTAACGCACAAAATTTTTCACCCAAAATGAAAGAGCACATTAAACCATCGGACCCTGACCGAGTATTCGTCTATTCCGACCTCAGTCAAGCGGAATTAAGATTCGCTACTCAGGTGGCCGGAGATGAAAATCTTCGAAAAGCGTTCATAGCCGGAGAAGACATCCATTCAGCAACAGCTGAGCGGATGTTCGGAGTGAACATGACCTTACTAAGCGAATCCGAACCTAAGATCTTCAGTGAATACCGCGACAAAGCGAAACGCATCAATTTCGGAATCGTCTACGGCCAACGTGGTGGCGGACTAGCTCGAAGTCTTTCTCAAGCCGGTGTAGAAACGAACGACGAAGAGGGTCGTGTCTTACTTGAACAATATTTAAGCGCCTATCCGCAGATTGCCTCATGGGTTAACGACCGCGACGAATTCGTGGACCGACTAGCAAAGTCACACGACCAGGTTGACTGGCCACTAACACTCCTCTTGCATAAAACGTGGCCGTTAGTCCGCCAAGCAGTCCGTCAACACCGAGACGAACACCGAAACTGGCCCAGGGCAGAAGAAGTACTGGCCCGTCTGGGTTCGCCTTGGACCATCGAAGAAGTTGCATGGTCACTTTCGTTCGAAGCATCAGTCGTGATCGACAGCGAAGGCGAAGTTTTCGGATTTGACTCGCTTACTCAGTCAGGAAGGCGTCAACAGTTCACCTTCCATACCGAAGGAGTACTAGAACAGGCAGCCCAAATAATAATTGGCTCCCCCAAAGACGGCCCCCGACTCGTTCGAGAGCAAATAAGCGACCGCTACAATCTCGAACTCCGCAATGCAGACCAGTCACTTTCTTCAGCCGAAATTACAAAAATCTTGGAAGACCGCAAGATTCGTCGAGCAGTCATCGAGCAAGTCGAACAAACGATGGGTCAAGAAGCGATGAACCTCTTACTCAATCGGTCCTTAGAGACTCGGATTTCACAGATGGCCAACGCATACCGCAACGCTCCAATACAGGGCGGCGTAGCCGACATCATGTTGGAAGCCTACGGTCTGTTACATACCCGCCTCGCTCACTTCGATCGCGCTTTGGGCGTGCAAACTGTTCACGACAGCGTCGTCGTTGAATGCAATCGGAAAGATGCTCGGCTCGTTGCTTCTACTGTGAAAAATACCATGGAGGATGCAATGCAGATTTGGTGCCCAGACATCCCCGCCCAAGCAGATACCGACATCCGCAACAGTCTTTCCGACCATGACATTGTTGAAACCATCTAACATCAACAACGGGGCAGTTGAATGCGATCTCTAAACGATGCTGAAGTTGCAACATTTCGGTCTGACGGCGTCGTCCATCTACCTGGGGCAGTAAACGAAGCATTAGTAGCTGAAATCCTCGAATCAGTTGATCAACTCATTGAGTCACCAGGTCGTTTCGGGGGGTCCATGACACCCCGAACGGCGACAGGCATGTTCTTCCAAGACCGTTACCTACATCCCACACATAGCGACTTTCTCCGTTACGCAAATGATTGCGGTCTCGCAGTTTCAGCAGCCACGGCGACCGGATCAAAAAAGATTCATCTCTATTACGAGCATGTCTTTGTCAAAGAGCCTGGAACCCAAGAAAGTTTCGTGTGGCACCAAGACCGTCCATATTGGGCAGTTGACGGATCTCAAATCTGCTCGAGCTGGCTAGCTCTTACCGACGCCAACGCAAAATCGAGCGCTCTTCAATTTGTGAAAGGTTCCCACCTCTGGGATCGCACCTTCAAGCCTGAGTACCCGGCCTTAGAAGGTCTGTCTTCAAAGCAGGTCGAACAGGCTCTTTGGAAGGGAGTTGCTGAACACATTGACTCCTTCGAAGACGAATGTCCCGCCTTTGAAGAACATCCAGACCAGTACGAAATCCTGTCCTTCGAAGTTGCGGCCGGAGACGCTCTGCTCTTCGACTTCAGAACCGTTCACCGAAGCGGCCCAAATGACGGCAACAACCGTCGTGCAGCGATTTCATGGCGGTGGCTCGGGGACGATGCTTTTTGGGATCCCAAGATCGGCGCAGACCCAATCATTCGCGATCAAGACACCCTATTGAAGCCTGGTGATCCCATAACAGACGAAAACGTTTTCCCCTTACTTCACAATGGTTGACGGCAAGTAAACCCGCACACATTGAGTCGGTCTAGCATCTGACCATGAACATTGACCTTGCAGACCGATTGGAACTTCACGAACTACCGGGACGTTACGGCGACGCCATCGACGACCGTAATTGGGATCGGCTGCGACAGATATTTACCGAAGACGCCGTTTTCGACTTAACAGGTGTGGGTTCGCGCCGACTTGAAGGCATCGACGACATAGTTGACTTCATGAACGTGGATGCCGAACACCCCAAAACACACATGATGACCAACATCTACGTCGATGTCGTTGAAGAGAAAGTAACAATGAACTTTCGCATAGTGGCTCTCATGGGGAAAGGCTTAGTAGGAACGGCTTCTTACTACGATCAAGTCGTAAAAACTGATGATGGCTGGCGCGTCAAACATCGGGAATGCATGATTCATCGTCGCGACAAGCTCGACGCGCCTTGTGACCTCAACAACTAGAAGGACACCTTCTTGACACGCGCTACATAGCTCATGACTTAGTGAAGTTGACGATTCGAAGGCAAGCTTCTTTCAAGCTGGCTTCATCAAGGCCATAGGAAATTCGCACCCAGCCTTTTGATGTCGAACCGAAGGGATCATCAAGATTGTCAATGAATCCATGCTAGGGGCATTAAGATTAGTTTCAGTGGAGCAAGGTTATGATCCTCGAGATTTCGCTCTAGTTGGATTTGGTGGCGCGGGACCATTGCATGCCAACTCACTTGGCATGCTCACAGGCTCTTGGCCTGTAATTATCCCTCCCGGTCCCGGAGTTCTTTGTGCTTATGGAGATGCGACCACCAATGTTAGGGATGAAGCTTCACAGACATACGTGAAAAAGGTTGAGGATATTGATCTTGAAAGT
>PVBE010372958.1_pt1 | contig 10504 bp, 11 predicted proteins | sample 1631181 | NCBI WGS metagenome assembly PVBE01 (sample SAMN08397723, study PRJNA350692) | Marine metagenome, whole genome shotgun sequencing project. | isolation source: water | place: Pacific Ocean | collected 2012-04 | reverse complement strand
TGCCGTGACCTTCATGATTCCTCCCTACGCCCCCCCCGTATGCCGGGGCCGCTCAAGGCGGCCCCGGCGAGGGCGTTGGGTTTGATTACTGCAGCAGGGAGAGGGCGACCTGGTTCGACGAGTTCGCCTGAGCCAGGATGGACACGCCGGCCTGCTGGAAGATCTGGTTGCGGGACAGCTCGGCCGTTTCGGCCGCGAAATCGACGTCGCGGATGCGGCTCTCGGACTCCACCAGGTTCTCGGTGTAGTTCTCGAGGTTCCGCATGGCGGAGCTGAGACGGTTCTGGATGGCACCGTAGTCGGCGCGGCTGTCATTGACCGAGTCCAGCGCGGTGTCGATCAGACCGAGGGCGGCCTGGGCGTTCGCGGCGGAACCGAGGTCCGTCGAGCCGGTGTCGATGCCGAGGGTCGCCGTCTGGGCGTCCTGCAGCGACACGGTGATGCGGTCCTGGGCGGCGACGTTGAAGATGCCAACCTGGACGTCGACGGTCGCGGTCGTGCCATCGGACAGGTTCAAGCCGTTGAACTCGGTGGAGTCGGCGATGCGCTCCATTTCGTTCTGGAGGGCGGTGAACTCAGTCGCCAGGTACGCACGCTCAGTCGCCTGCAGCACGCTCGAGGAGGCTTCAACCGCCAGTTCGCGCATACGGCTCATGATGTTGGTGACCTCATTGAGGCCGCCTTCAGCCGTCTGCACCATCGAGATGCCATCAGCGGTGTTGCGCTGGGCCATGCGGAGCGAGCGAATCTGCGAACGCATCTTCTCGGAGACGGCGAGGCCGGCGGCGTCGTCGGCAGCCTTGGTGATGCGCAGACCGGAGCTGAGGTGCTCCATCGAGCTCTTGAGGCGCTCGGAGGTGCGGTTGACGTACTTCTGAGCGAAGACGCTGGAAACGTTCGTGTTGATACGAAGGGCCATTTTTTCTACTCCATGGTGAGGGCGCCGCCACCATTGGCTTTGCCTTCATGAAGCTTCATCGGCCGGTCCGATGGGACCTTTAGGAATTGTTTAGAGCAGCGAGAAGATCGACTGCGTTCGAGCAGCCACGCTGACCTGAGTCGCCGACTCGTAGGCCTGGCGGGTGCGCAGCACCTCGCTGAAGGCCTCGATCGGATCGGCGTCTTCGACCGCCGTGCGGTCGTTCAGGAGCGAAACCTCCACCATCTCGAAGTGAGCCTGGAGGTTGTCGATCAGGACGTGCCGGGCGCCTACCTCGGACCGGAAGTCCAGGATGTGCTGCATCGACAGGTCGATGTCGCCGAGCGAGTTCTGGATGTCGGCGACCGTGTTGGTCGCCAGCGCGGTCTCCAGGTCGTTCAGCATCCCGATGATGTCGGGGCCACCGGAGGTGCCGCGGAGCAGATCGTCGCCCGCGAAGGTGACCTCGACGGACGTGTTCTCCGCGATGCCGACGGACTGAGCGTTGTTGTCGCCCAGGTAGGCGCCGGTGGCGTCGAACGGGTTGGCGGTGGTCTGCTGGCCTCCGAAGAGGCGCTTGTCGCCGTGCCGCGTGTTGGCGAGCGAGATGATCGAGTCGCGCAGGCGCGCCACCTCGAGGGCGGCGTTGGCGCGCTCCTCGGGGCCGGCCAGGGCCGTGGACATCTGCACCGTCAGCTCGCGCGTCCGGTTCATGATGCGGCCCATGCCGTCGAACGCCTCCTCGGCGGTCGACAGCTCGATGCTGACCAGGTCCATCTTGCGGCGCCCCGCCTCCATGTCCTCCTGCATCGCCCGCAGAAGCGTGGCGCGCTGGAAGCCGGCGGGGTCGTCGGACGGACGCTCGATGCGCTTGCCGCTCGCCGCCTTCCGTTCGGCGTCGAACGAATTGCTGCTCGAACGGCGCATGGCCTCGATTCGAGCGCGGTAAGCATGGGCGGCGGTAATACGCATCAAAGGTTCCTGGGGTTCCTATCGGCGGTTGCAGATCGAACTTGAGGAATTCCCCACAGCCCACAGCCCACAGCCCACAGCCCCCTCATACGATGTTCATCAACTCGTCGAGCATCTCGTTCGCGGTCTGCATGACCTTGGCGGCGGCCTGGTAGGCGTCCTGGAAGCGGAGCAGGTCCATCGCCTCCTCCTCCAGCGAAACGCCCGAGACCGAGTCGCGCAGGTCGAGGCTCGCCGACAGCTCCAGTTGCCCGCGCAGGTGATCGTCCCGCGCGATGGCGGCTTCGTGGCCGAGCTGGGCCAGCGACGAGGTGAGGAAGCCGGTGAACGTCTCGGTCGCACCGCTCATCGACAGCGCGGCGCCCAGCTCCTTGAGCACGGTGGCGTTGCCGTTGTCGCCGGGGATGCCCGTCAGCGTCGAGGAAGCACCGATCGCGTCCGGGTTGCCGTCCACGTCCGCCGACAGCGCCATCGAGGCGGCCGCGCCCGCGAGGGCGGCGGGGGTGGCGAAGAAGTCCCGGCCGGTGACGCCGTCCATGCCGAAGCCGGCGGTGTGCGCGGTGTTGACCTGGTCGGTGAACTCGAAGGCGAGCTCGTCCAGCTGGCCGATCAGCGTCGGCAGCGTCGTATCGCGGGTGTCGATGGCGGCGCCGATCGAGCCGCGGTTCATCGCGGAGGTGATGTTGATGGTCGATCCGCCCATCTGGAGGTGGACCTGGCTGAAGCCGGTCGCGGGATCGTCGACGGTCGACAGCGCACGGGACGTGCCGCCGGTGACGATGGCGTGGCCGGCGAAGATCGCCTGAGCCGAACCGTCGGCCTTCTGGCTGACCGTCAGCGGACCCAGCGACGCCATCTCCTCCAGGAGCATGGTGCGGTGGGCGCGCAGGTCGTGGGCCCCCTGCCCCGCCGCCTCGAGCTCCACGATCTGGGCGTTGAGCGTGGCGACCTGGGTGCTGAGCTGGTTGACGCGCTGAACGCCGTCGCCGATCTGCTGGTCGGCGTCGTTCTGGCGGCGGGTAAGGTCGTTGGCGGCCTGGCTGAAGAGGTTCGCAACCACGGCGCCCTTGGAGAGCACGTTCGCGCGAAGCGCGGGGTTGCTGGGGTCGAGCTCGAGCTCATCGAAGGACTGGAAGAAGCCTTCCAGCGCGCCGACGAGGCCGGTGGGGCCGGCGGCGTCCACGAACGCGGTCTCGACCGACTGAAGGTTCTGGCTGCGCGCCTCGGAGTAGGCGCTGCGGCCGGCGGTGCCGAAGACGGCACCCTGGCTGAAGCGATCGAAGGTGCTGAGGACCTCCTCGGCTTTGACGCCCTGACCCAACAGGAGGCCGCGCGCGCGGAGGGTCCCCTGGGTGGCGACCCCGAGGTTCTGCTTGGCGTACCCGGGGGTGTTCGCGTTGGCGACGTTGTTCGACGTCACGGCGATGCCATGACCCGCCGTCTGGAGCGCCCGAGAGCTGTGCTTCAGGATGGAGAAGAGGCTCATGGGTGGTCCTAGATGGCCCCGGTGAAGAGGTCGCCGGACAGGCTCACCTCGGCACCCTGGCCGCGGGCGTCGTAGCTGGAGGAGCGGGTCGCGTTCTGCAGCCCCTCGCCCAGGTGGTCGGTCATCTCGAGGACCTGGCGCGTGAGCGCCTCGTTGCGCGCGCTGATGGCGGCGATCTCGTCACGAAGCTGGCGCAGAGCGTCACGCTGTTGACGCAGGCGCTCGGCCGAGCCGTGAGGAGCCCGCGCGATGAGCGCGTGGAGCGTGACGGTAGCCGCCAGGCCCCCGGAACCAGCCAGTCCGCGAGCGCGCTCGGGGAGGCAGGCCTCCTGCAAGTCAGCGCGCGCGACGGCGGCGTCGGCGAGGCGGTTCAGCAGCACGTGCTGCTTCCGCGTCCATCGTTCCACGCAGGGCAGGTCGAGCGTCACCAGGGGGTGATGCGCGGCGACGCCGAGGTCACGCAGCTCCGTCAGGAGACTCAACTCCGTGTCGAGTGCGTCCGCGAGCGTGGCGAATGGGGTCTTGTTGTTCATGAGTGCTCCGTCAGTTCCCTTGCGAGGGGACAGAGCTGCAGGAAGCGGGCCAACTTACGATCCGCTCCTGCAGATTCCGCCGACCTAGAACAGGTCGCGGGCGATGAGGGCGGCGAGCTCAGCGGGATCGGCCTTCATCTGGCCGGCGGCGAGATCGGCCTTGGCCTGCTCGACCACCTCGGGCCGAACCTCAGGCTCGGCGCGGGCAGCCTCCTGCGCGAACGACACCTCCTGAGCGCGCTGGCTCAGCTGGATGGTGCCGGGTTCGTTCAGGCCAGCCTTGCTGGCAAGTCCCGCCTTCGCTTCGGGCGCGGGGTCCTGGTCCGTCGCGCGGGCCTGCTGTGCAGCGGCCAGTGCTTGGATGGACGTACTGGGGTCAGTACCGGTGATTTTCATGGTCTCAACCTCTCAATCTGATTCAAGATCGGAGGGGTTCGAGAAACCTTGAGGATTTTCTCGATCTTTTTTTCAGTCGCGCTTCAGAAACGCGTACGGATCGACCTTTTCTCCGTGGTCGATCACCTCGATGTGGAGGTGGGCACCGCTCGATCGGCCGGTGGAACCGACCGCGCCGAGTTGCTCGCCGGCGGAGACCTCCTGGCCGACCGCGACGTCCAGCCGCGACTGGTGCGCGTAGCGGGTCACGGTGCCGTCGTCGTGTTGCACGTCGACCACGTTGCCGTAGGTGCTGGAGCGGCCGGCGCGGATGACCCGGCCTTCGGCCATGGACAGGACCGCGGTGCCCTCGGGGGCGGCGATGTCGAGGCCCCCGTGGTGTCCGTGGCCGGTGCCCATCGGGTTGGCGCGATGGCCGAAGTGCGACGAGATGCTGCCGGGTTCGTCGGCGGGCAGAGGCCACGCCATGCCGTCCCGCAAGGACGCCGCGAGCGCCGGAGCGCCGAGTCGATTGGAGGCCCCCCCAACCGAATCGGTCCCCGACGCCGCGGCGTCCCCGTATGCGGAGGCCAGGCTGCGTTCGATCATCGACGCAAGCCCGATCCCCGGCCCCTCCGAGATCCTCCCCGCGATCTCCTCATCGAAGAGCGCGGAGAAGGTCTCCATCTCGCTGCCTGCCAGCAGCCCGTCTTCCCCTCCGGAAGCCTTTCTCATCTCCTTCATCATCGTCGTGACGAAGTACTGCTCGAACTTCTTGGCGGCCTCCTTGACGCCCTCGGTGTCGCCTTCCTTGGCTGCGTCGCGCAGCCGATCGGCGATGCCCGTGGCGCCCGAGGCGGTGGGGTCGATGCCGCTCATCAGAGGACCTCGAGCTCCGCGTCCAGCGCGCCGGCCTGGCGGATCGCCTGGAGGATGGAGATGAGGTCGCGCGGCGCCACGCCGAGCTGGTTCAGCGCGCCCACGACCTCGCCGATCGACACGCCCTGGACGACCTCGAGGCGGCGGTTCTCCTCCTCGACCTCCAGGCTCGTCTCGGGCACGACGACGGTCTCGCCGCCGCTGAACGGGCCGGGCTGGCTGACGCCGAGGCGGGTGTCCACCTCCAGGGTCAGGCCGCCGTGGGCCACCGCGACGGTGGCGATGCGCACGTCCGCGCCCATGACGACGGTGCCGGTGCGCTCGTTGACGACCACGCGAGCGGTCACGTCGGTGTCGATGTCGAGCATCTCCAGGCGGGCGACCAGCTCGGGCACGCGGCCCTGGTACTGGGGGGGCACGCCGATGGTGACGGTGCCGCTGTCGACGGCCGCGGCGAAGTCGCCCAGGAGCTCCCGGTTGACGGCGCGAGCGGCGCTGACGGCGGTGTGGAAGTCGGCCTCGCGGAGGCTGAGCTCGAGCACGTCGCGGTGCAGCATGTCCACGGCGAGCTCCTGGACCACCTTGGCGCCGTTGGGCACGCGGCCCACGGTGGTGTGGTTCTTCTGCGCACCGGCCCCGCCCGCGGCGGCGCTGTAGCCGCCGATCGTCAAGGATCCCTCGGCCACGGCCCAGACGGCCCGGCCGGCGGTGTCGCGCAGCATCGTCGGCAGCAGGGTGCCGCCCGACAGCGACTTGGCGTCACCGATGGAGCTGACCGTGACGTCGATGTGGTTGCCCTTGCGGGCGAACGCCGGGAGCGTGGCGGTGACGGTCACCAGCGCCGAGTTCTTGGACCGGAGCTTGGACGGATCGATGTCGCTCTCCAGCGCGCCGGCGGCGCCGCGGAGGAAGTCGCGCACGGCCTGGCCGCCGTCGCCGGTGCCCTGCAGGCCCACGACCACGCCGACGCCGACCACGACGTTGTCTTCGACGCCGTCCCAGCGGGCGACGTCCTTGATGCGGCTGGCGTTCGCGAGGCTCGGAAGAGCGACCAGGGCGAGGAGAGAAAAGAGAGCGCTGCGCTTCATGGCTTCGTTCCTAGAAGGGGTTCACGACGTCGAGGACGCGCGTGAACCAGCCGGGCCGCTGCTTGCCGGAGACCACGCCCATGCCGGCGTACTCGATGCGGAGGTCGGCGATGGCGGAGCTGGGGATGGAGTTGTCCGACCCGATGCTGCGGGGGTCGACGGTGCCTTCGACGACCAGCGCCTCGACCTCGTTGTTGACCCGCACTTCCTGGCTGCCCCAGAGGCGCAGGCTCCCGTCCGGGAGCACCTCGATGACACGGGCGGTGAGGGTCGCGGTGACAGTGCCGGCGCGGTCGGTGCTGCCGTCGCCGGAGAAGTCGTTCTTGCTGTTGGTGCCCAGCTCGAGGCTCGGACCGGCGTCGGCGCTGACGCCGGGCAGGTTGTTCAGCGCGCCCTCCAGGCCGAACAGCGCGGTGACGCTGGCGGACGTGGTGCCCTCGCGGGCCAGCGAGGTGGTCGCCTTGCTGTTGGCGGTCGTGTTGTGCGCGACCTTGATGGTCACCACGTCGCCGACCTCGCGGGCGCGGCGGCTGTACAGCGAGCCGCCGCCGTAGGTGAAGCCGCCGTCTTCGTCGACGGTGGGGGTGGACGCCGCGGGGGGCGGGGTCATCGCGGCCGGCGGCGGCGTGACGATCGAGGTCGTCACGCAGGAGCTCAGGCCGAGGGTCAACAGGAGGGCGTAGCGCTTCATGGCTCTACCTCGCGGCGGTGGGGCGGCCGACGGTCGCGTCCACGGTGGGGATTTCAACGACGTCGTCGCTGACGAGCACGCCGTAGACGGTCTCGTTGGTGGCGGTGGAGACGACCTCGACGAGGTCGCCGACCTGCGCGTCCTTGCGCAGCACGCCGGGGGAGGTCACGCGCAGCGAACCGCTGCGGATGAGGAGAGTCACGGGCTGGTTTCGCTGCGCGTCGGCCTTCTGCTCGAGGTCGGCGTGGCGGACCATGCTGCCCAGCGCCAGGTCACGCTTGGGGGTGCGCCCGATGAGCGCCTCGGTCCACGTGATGATGCCGCCGGGGAAGTCGGCGACGTCGCGGCGGGTGACGGAGACGTCGTTGCGCTCGATGCGCTCGCCGCGGGCGACCGGGTTCCGCAGCACGGCGACCTCGATGTAGGCGGCGACATCCGCGGTGGCGGCGACGGTCTTGATGAGGCGGCCCCCGGCGCTGACGTCGAGGTCGACGCCGATGCGGCCGATCCAGTCCTCGTCCCCGGCGGCCCGGACGCGCACGTCCGGCACGACCCCGGCGTGTACGTCGACGCTGCCGCGGACGTACACGCTGTGGATCTCGATCTCGACGACCGTGTCGGGGAGCGCGCGACGCGCCTGGCGTTCGATCGCGGCGCGCACGACCTCGGCGTCCAGGTCCGCGGCCGCCGCGGGGGCGGCGCAGAGCAGGGAGGCGGCGACGAGGGGGAGGAGGTGGTTCATGGCGGTCCTACTTGAGCTGGTTCGTCATCTGGAGCATCTCGTCGGCCGTGGAGATGGCCTTGGAGGTCAGTTCGTAGGAGCGCTGCGCCATGATCATGGCGATGAGTTCTTCGGCGACGTCGACGTTGGAGCCCTCGAGGGCGTAGCCGCGGACCCCGCCGTAGCCTTCGACGCCGGGGGTGCCCCGGGAGGCGTCGCCGCTGGAGTCGGTGGCCCGGTACAAGCCCGCGCCGAGGCCTTCGAGGCCGGCCGGGTTGCTGAAGCGGGCCAGCTCGATCTGACCGATCTGCGACTCCTCGCCGTCGAGGATCGAGGTGATGATCCCGTCCTCGGCGACGTTGAAGGAGCCGCCCTCGGGGATGGTGGTGCCGCCCGCGAGCTTCTCGCCGCCAGCCGTGATCAGGTTCCCCTCGGCGTCGACGCCGAAGTTGCCGTTGCGGGTGTACAGCTCCTCGCCCTCGGGAGACTCCACCACAAAGAACCCGTCGCCCATGATCGCCATGTCGGTGGCGGTCGAGGACTCGACGAGGGCGCCCTGGCCGAAGTCGCGAGCGACCTGCGCGGTGCGCGTGCCGTGGCCGATCTCGACGGTGTCGTTGCGCTGCGCGCCCGCCGCCGTCTCGCCGCCGCCCGTACGCACCTTTTGGTAGTACAGATCCTCGAACTCGGCGGTGCCCTTCTTGAAGCCCGTCGTGTTCACGTTGGCGAGGTTGTTGGAGATGTTGTCGATGCGGACCTGCTGGGCTTTCATGCCCGTGGCCGCGGTGAAGAGTGAGCGCATCTTGGCCTCCCTTACCGGTCGATTCGACCGACGGTTGTGTTGAGCTGCTGGTCCAGTTCGGCGGACGTCTCGAGCGACTTCTGGAACGCCTCGTAGTAGCGGCTGATCGCGATCAGCTCGGTGAGGGCCCGCACGGGCTCCACGTTGCTGCCTTCGAGGTGGTATTGGCGCACGACGGCGCTCTCGGATTCGATGACCTCCTGGCCGTCCGCGATGGTCCAGACGTTGCCGCCGGCCTTGCTCAGCAGGGAGCGGTCCTCGACGTCGACGACACCGATCTGGCCGACCTTGGCGCCATCGACGCGCACGGCCCCGGACTCCTCGATCAGGAGCTCGCCGGGTTGGATCTTGATGGCCTTGCCGCCGTCGTCGAGCACGCGTTGTCCGGCGCCGGTGCTCAGGTAGCTCTCGACGTCGACGCCGAAGCTGCCATCGCGGGTCAGGAGCACTTCGCCGCCCTCGCCCTGGACCTGGAAGAAGCCCTCGCCCTGGAGCGCCACGTGGGTGGCGCTGCCGGAGTTCATGAGGCTGCCCTGTTCGAAGCTGGTGGCTTCGCCGTCCAGCGAGTTCCAGGCGGCGGCGAGCCGCGCCTCGGCGCTGTCGGGGTCGAGCCCCTGGGCCCCTTCGGGCGACTTCAGGCTGAACACCGCACGGTCGGACTTGAAGCCCGTGGTGTTCACGTTGGCGAGGTTGTTGGAGAGCACGTCGAGCATGTGCAGCGCTCGGGTACCTCCACTCATCGCCGGATAGATTTCACGTCCCATGGGCCGGTGGCTGCTGCATGGGGTGTGCCACTGGGGCTACGTGCGGCGTTTGGGGGATTTTGCGGGGCGCGCCGGGGCCGGGATCGTCAGGAAGCTGACAGCAAGACGCATCAGCGTCGCGCAGCGCCGCCCTCCCCGAGGGGCACGAAGCGCCCGAAGGGGAGACAAGGGCAGCGTAGTTCCAAGGAAGCCCCGTGGATCGCCCGGCGGCCGAGATCAAAAGCGACGTTTGAGCGGCTGCCAGACGGTGTACACCCCCGCTGCCAACACTCTCCCACTCCGAACCGGCGCGCACCCCAAGCGGTGCGCGGGCACCGCTCGCAGTTTGAAGCTCCTGGCTGTTCGAAGCCTTCGCTCGGTCGGCCGTGAGATCGCGGCATCCGTGGTTCGGCCCACCGGGAGATCACGGCATCCGGGGATGCCGCAGCAGCGATCGGATGCCGATGGCTTCGCGGCATCCGAACCGCGGACGCCAGTAGACGGCCGGAATCCCACGGGCGTCGAGCGGTGCCCACGCACCGCTTGGAGCTTCGACCGGGTTCGGAGTGGAAGGGTGTTGCAGCCGAGATGTACAACCTCGGGCAGCCGCTAAAACGCGGCTTGTGATCTCGGCCGCCTGACGATCCACGGCGCTTCCTTGGCGACTACGCGCCCTTCGGGGCGCGGCGCTGAGCGCCTTGCTGCAACCTCTTCCAACTTCGACGCGAAGCGCTAGATGCCCCCGGGTCTCCCTCCCAACCCAACGGGCGCCCGCGTGTGTTCGCGAGCCGAGAACCTCCCCCGCGAAGCGCTAGATGCCCCGACGCCGCTTCACAAGCGGCACCAGCAGCAGCAGCAGCGCCACCGGCGTCGCCGATCCGTCACCGGCGGAGTCGCAGCCGCAGCCGAGGTTGAACGACGGGTCGATCTCGTCGTCCTCGAACCAGTCGGCGAAGTTGTCGTCGCCCAGCCCGTTCTGGCCGTCGTCGCCGCCGTTGTTCCCGTTGCCGCCGTCCTCCTCTTCGGAGTCGGGAATGCCGTCGTTGTCGGAGTCCTCGTCGAGGTAGTCCGGATCGCCGTCACCGTCGGTGTCGTCGGGGTTCTCGGGGTCGTCGCCGGCCTCTTCTTCGTCGGGGATGCCGTCGCCGTCGGAGTCCTCGTCGAGGAAGTCGGGGTCGCCGTCGCCGTCGGTGTCCTCGTCGCCTTCCTCGGAATCCGGGATGCCGTCGCCGTCGGAGTCCTCGTCGAGGAAGTCGGGGTCGCCGTCGCCGTCGGTGTCCTCGTCGCCTTCCTCG
>PVBE013013273.1_pt1 | contig 10505 bp, 7 predicted proteins | sample 1631181 | NCBI WGS metagenome assembly PVBE01 (sample SAMN08397723, study PRJNA350692) | Marine metagenome, whole genome shotgun sequencing project. | isolation source: water | place: Pacific Ocean | collected 2012-04 | reverse complement strand
CATTCAAAAAGAACTTGGGATCATGTCGATCTATGTGACCCATGACCAAGAGGAGGCGATGTCGGTCTCTGACCGTCTGGCGGTATTTAACCTGGGTCAGTTGATGCAGGCGGGCCATCCCGAGGAGGTTTATGCCGATCCGACATCCCTGTTCGTTGCCGACTTCATTGGCAAGGCGAACTTCTTCCCGGCCCACGTGACAAGCCGCGACGGAACGGGGGCGAAGGTTTCCCTGAACAGCGGACAAGAGCTGGCCCTGAGCCGTCTTGTTGAGGTCCGCGAGTCCGAAAAGGCAGACATCGTGGACGGCTACGACGCGACGCTTATGGTGCGTCCCGAACACGTCGAGATCGGGCAGCCAGGAAAAGGAGAAATCGACTGCCATGTACGGCGCATCCAGTTCTTGGGCAGCTTCATCCGCTATATCGGAAAGTGCTCCGACGCGACCCAAGAGGTAATCGTCGATTCACCACGCGCGGTGCCGGGGATCGAGGAAGGTTCGGAAGCGTCGGTGACCATTCATCCAGCCGACGCGCGGTTGTTCCATAAAGGGGACGGCTCATGAGCGACGCGGTCACGGCCACCGTGACGCCCGCGGGCCGAAGAAGGGCATCGACTGGTTTCCTTATGTCGTAGCCATTTTGAGCGGCATCATCTTGGTCGTCTTCTTAGCCTACCCAATCGGCAAGACAACGCTCTACAGCTTCGTCTTGCTTGACGACGATCTGACGTTCGGCAATCTGACACTGGCCAATTTCCGCAACTTTATCGAAGTGCCGCTGTATACGGACGCGCTCCAGAACTCGATCACCATAGCGGCGTGGACGACGGTCGCCACGGTTGTTCTCGCCCTGCCGGCGGCCTATGCCGTGGCGCGTATCGATATTCCATACCGCACCTTCCTCTTGACGTTTTCGATCATTCCTCTGATCGCCCCGCCCTTTATTGGCGCCTACTCCTGGATCATCCTATTCGGTAACCAGGGGATGATCAGACGCTACTTCGACATCCTTTTCGGCATCGATATCCCGACGATTTACGGGCCGTTCGGCATCGTCTTGGCGCTATCGCTGCACTACTTCCCATTCGTCTTCCTATTCACCCAGGGGGCGCTGGCCGCCTCCGATCCTTTTATCGAAGAAAGCGCTCACATCATGGGAGCGCCGCGCTCCCGGATTATGTGCTCAATCACTTTCCCTCTGGTCATTCCCGCCATCGGCGCCGGCGCCGTGCTGGTTTTTGTCCGCACGCTCGGCAACTTTGGCGTGCCCGCCGTTCTGGGCAAGGAATACATGGTCCTGACGACCTTGATGGTCTATCAGGTAAACGGCTATTTCAATCTCAACGCGGCGTCGGCGATCGCGCTCGCCAATGTTGCCCTGACCTTGATTGCCGTCTTCTTCCTGGCCCGCATCCAGCGCCGCCGGCGCTTCATTACCGTGACCAGTACGACACGTGCCGCAAAAAGGCACACGGGCCGGGGCGCCAAGATTGCGGGCAACGCTTACGTCTGGTCTCTGTTCATCCTGGCCGTGATGCCCCAGATCATCGTGCTGTTTTATTCCTTCGCCGAACGTTGGGCGGGATCGCTATGGCCGCAACGCATGGGTTGGGGCAACTACCACCACGTTTTGACGGAACTTACCGAGCCCATCTTCAACAGCATTTTTCTGGCCGGCGGGGCAACCCTTCTGGCCGTTTTTTTCGGCACCCTCGCCGCCTATATTTCCCAGCGCAAGCAGTTCTTCGGCAAGTGGTTGCTGGACATGACGATTATGCTGCCTTTTATCATGCCGGGGATCATCACCGGAGTGGCATTCCTGACCACCTTCAATACCGGTATCCTCATTCTTACCGGGACCGCTTCGATTATCATGCTGGCGTATTTCGTTCGCCGCCTGGCCTATATTTTCCGGGCTGTTTCGGCTGCCATCAGTCAGGTCGATAACAAGATCGACGAGGCCTCCACCATCTGCGGTGCCGCTTGGGGCTACACCATGCGCCGGGTGACGATACCCTTGGTGGCGCCGGGAATGCTGGCCGGCGGTATTTTGGTGTTCTCGACCCTGATCATAGAACTCAGCATCACCATCATGGTCTATTCGGCCGATTGGCAGACCATGTCTGTTTTGATGTTCGAACAGCTGCTCGATGATCAGATCGAATACGCGACGGCCACCGGATCGATCGCCATCATCTTGACCATTTCGCTTGTCTTCGCGGCCAGCCGGCTGGTCGGCAAGTCAATGGCCGATATGTTCCGCTAGAGCAAATCCCGAGCAAACGGAATCGTTAACGACGACGAATTCGCTTACAATCAATATGTTAGAGCATCCTTCGTGAGCGCGAGCGATCGGAAAACCGCTCTAGTCCCGCTACCACCCGACGGCGTAGGCGGTGCGCCGGTTGTCGGCACCGGCGCACAACAGGCCGGTCTCCAGGTCCTTTCGGATGGCGCAGACAGAACCGGCGCTCCAGAACCGGTCCGGCCACCATTCCACCTTGTGGCCAAGGGCGCTCAGTTCATCACCCACCGCGCCGTCGACCCGTGATTCGATTTTCATTAACCCCGGCACATAGTCGTGGGGCATGTCCGACGACGGGAAACAATAGGTGGCGAAGCGCGGCGCTTCGACCGCTGCCTGAGGCCCGAGATCCCATACCGCCATATTAAGAAAGACCTGCAGCATGGCCTGGGTCTGCACGTCGCTACCGGGCGTGCCGAAAGGCATGACCATCCGCCCATCTTCGATGGCGAGGGCCGGATTGGGCGTCAAGCGCGGCCTTTTTCCGGGTGCGATGGAAGACGGATGGTCGCCATCCATCCAATTCTGCTTGCCGCGCACCGAAGGCACCAGCCCGGTGCCCGGCACCACCGGCGCGAAACGGCCACCGTCGCTGGGCGTCGCCGAAAATGCGTTGCCATGCTTGTCCACCACGCAGAGGTACGAGGTGTCAAAAGCGCCTTCGCGGAAGCCGGCGTCGCCGATCGGGGTGGCGGTCATTTCCGTTGCGGGCCAAGCATCGCCACCGGCGTCACCAGCCGGCGGCATCTCTGGCCAGGCACGGTCGGGCCGGATCATCGCCCGGCGCTTCTCGGCATAGTCCTTTGACAATAGTTCATCGATAGGCACGTCGACAAAGCGTGGGTCGCCGAAGTAGGCATGGCGGTCAGCGGCGGCAAGCTTGATCGCCTCGGCCAACGCGTGAATGTAGCCTGCCGAGTTATGGCCCAATCCACGCAGGTCGATCCCCTCGACCAGATTAAGCTCCTCCAACAACATAGGGCACTGGCACCACGGTCCGCAGCCGAAGACGTCGATGCCGGCAAAGGTGGTGTGAACCGGCGGCTCGACGCCTACACGGAATTCCGCCATATCCTCGGCCGTCAACAAGCCCTCGTGCTGGCGGTGGAAGGCAACGATGGTGGCCGCAATATCGCCCCGGTAAAATGCGTTGCGCGTCGCCTTTAGGCCCTCCTCGCGGCCATTACCGGCATGGGCGGTCTCTTCATCGGCCATGTATTGGAGCGTGCGCGCCAGATCAGATTGGATGAACATTTCGCCGGTCTTCGGCGGGCGCCCGCCAGGCAAAAATACCTCGGTGCTGGACGGCCATAGTGCATAGCTGTCAGTTGCTTGGGCCATAAGCTCGGCCATCATCGGATACATGGGAAAACCGTCGCGGGCGAAGCGGATGGCGGCGGCGGCGACCTCTCCGAACGACATTGTGCCGTAAAGCTCAAGTGCCGTAATCCAGGCATCGGGAGCCGAGGGAACGACGGTACGATGTACGCCCTTTGGAATATCGTTGCCGTAGCGTTCCTCGAAGTCCTGCCGGGAAACCGCCTTGGGCCAAGTGCCGAGGCCGCTGATGGTGACGATTTTTGCCGTATCGGCCATGTAGAGGATGATCGGCGCGACACCGGCGAAGCCCGTCAGTTCGCTTTCCAGGACTTCGGTGGCGATGCCCGCGGCCACCCCGGCATCGACCGCATTGCCCCCCGCTTCAAGGATTTGCAGCCCGGCCTGGGCCGCCATGTAGTGTCCCGCCGCAACCACATGACGGGTTCCCATGATATCCGGTCGGCACTGTTGCGGCGCGGGTGACGTCTCATTCATCTTCCATTTCCCCCATTCCTCACGTCTTTGAGGCAGCATAAGCGCAGATTACCTCGACCAAGCGCGTGATATTCGCCCGAAGCGCCTCAAAACCGGCGTTGGGTTGGATCGTGGTCTCGTTCATATATAGAGCGCGCTTGATCTCGATTTGCAGGCTATGACGCCCGGCGGAGGGATTGGAATAAGCTCGCACCAACTCGGCACCCTTATAGGGGTCGTTGACGGTTACCTCGTACCCGAACCCGGCCAAGGTCTCGCGGACCAAGGCGGTGAATTCAGGATCCGCGGTCGTGCCATCACGATCGCCGAGAACGAACTCGGGACGTTCATTGCCCGGTCCCTCTGGCGATTTGGCCGTGCTGAATGACGGCATGGAATGACAATTGACGTGCCATGCTTGAGAAAATTGCTGGTGGGCGGCCTCGATAGCTCCCACCACCGCCGCGTGATAGGGCTTGTAGAAGGTATCAATGCGCCGCCGCACCTCAGCAACGGTGAATTTGCGGTCATACATGGGTATGTCCGGATAACAGGTGCACCAAATAAGACCGCTTCCCAGGTGCAACGTTTTCTCGCTCGGTACCAGGGGCTCCGGCCAGGGGCCATCAAGCGAACTGGGATCAAGGTCCACGGATGACCGATTGGGATCGACGAAGCAGCGCGGAAATAGCGCCGCCAAAAGTACGGCGCCGTTTTCCGGCGCCGCCGCGTAAAGCTGGTCAACAAAGGCATCTTCGGTGACTCTGAGCGCGCTCAGGGGCAAAATGGAGCCGAAATCGTCCGGATAATCGGCGCCGCTATGAGGAGAATCAAATATTACCGGGACGTTCGGGCCGGTCGGCTCTGTCACCGTTAGGACACCGGGAATTGATCTCACCATGAGGCCAGCCTTCGCACCTGATTGTGGAGGGAACTATATAGGGCTCACCTATCCGCGAACAGAGTTGGCGTCGCAGGACGTCCCAGCCGACTGTGCATTGTGCACGGACAAATTTTGCAATAGGCGCGGATACCCGTTCGATGCGCTGATGCCATACGGAAATGGCGCATCGTAAAGTGCTGGCCTATTGGCAAGAGTCAGGGCAAGATGATCGGGTTGACGGGACCGAGAAATAATTTCGGCCCGACCGAGGGGTGACGGAGGCGCGGAATAGTTTCCAAACGACAATGCGATAAATCGCGGAAGAAGGATTGACGGTATGACCGTTTACGTCATTCGCCGATTGCTACAAGCCGTTTTGGTGATATTCATCATGACGCTGATTGTTTTCTTCGGCGTCAACGTCATTGGCAATCCCATCGATATTCTGGTCGATCCGGACTGTGATCAGGCCTGTTTCGAAGCAGCGGAGAAGGCGCTCGGTCTCGACAAGCCTATCATCGAACAGTATTTCATCTTTGTCGAAAACGCCCTGCAAGGCAATCTGGGCAAGTCCTTCGTGATCGGCATGCCGGCTCTGCCGCTCATCGTGGAGCGCATGCCGGCAACCCTGGAACTGGCGCTCAGCGCCATGATCTTGGCCATATTCACGGGTATTCCACTTGGTATGTGGGCCGGGCTGAGGCCTGATTCCGTTAGCGGCAAAGTTATCATGGGCGGGTCCATCCTTGGCTTCAGCTTACCCAGTTTCTGGGTTGGCCTGATGATGATCATGATCTTTGCCGTCGAATTTGGGCTTCTGCCCTCGACGGGCCGAGGCGAGACCGTCACCGTAGGTGGAATCCGCCTGAGCTTCCTGACGCTGGACGGTTTGTCGCACATGATTTTACCCGCCATCAACCTGGCGCTTTACAAGATATCCTTGGTTATCCGGTTGACGCGGGCCGGCATGCGCGAGGCTATGCACCAGGACTACGTAAAGTTCGCCCGCGCCAAGGGGCTGTCGACAACGCGCGTTATTTTCGTCCACGTCATGAAGAATATCCTGATCCCGGTGGTGACAATCCTGGGACTCGAACTCGGCAACGTTATCGCCTTCGCCGTGGTGACCGAGACCATCTTCTCATGGCCCGGCATGGGCAAGCTGATCATCGATTCAATTCAGGTCCTCGATCGACCGGTCATCGTGGCCTACCTGATGATCACTGTCTTCATGTTCATCTTCATCAACCTGATAGTCGATCTCTTGTATTCCCTGATCGACCCCCGGGTGCGGCTACAAGGAATCAAGGCATGACGGAACTGGCCAACGGACTGCCTTTGGCAGCGGTGTCGGCGACCGAAAAAGCCACGGATGTCGAGACTCCGTTTCAGCGATTCCTGTCCGGTTATTGCGAGAGCAAGGTCGCAATTGGTGCATTTTTCGGATTTCTGGTGGTCCTTTTTCTGGCTTTGGCCTGCCCTTGGATATCACCGACTAATCCCTACGACCTGATGCAGGTCGATATCATGGAAAATCGCCTACCGCCGGGCTCCGCGCGGTATTCAGACGGGATGATTTATTGGCTGGGTACGGACGGCCAGGGCCGCGATATGTTGAGCGGCATTTTCTACGGCCTCAGGACCAGCCTGTTCGTGGGCGCCATGAGCGGCGTTATTGCCCTCATGTTAGGCACGACCGTCGGCCTCACCGCCGCCTATTTCGGCGGACGGGTGGACACCGTCATCATGCGTATCGTTGATTTGCAGCTTAGTTTTCCGACGATTTTGGTTGCCTTGATGTTGCTCGCCATTCTGGGGCAGGGGGTGGACAAGATCATCATCGCCTTGGTCACCGTTCAGTGGGCCTACTATGCCCGGACGATCCGCAGTCAGGCGCTGATCGAACGACGCCGTGAATATATCGAGGCGGCCCAATGCCTGGCCCTGGGACACCGCCGTATCGTTTTCCGTCACTTGCTGCCCAACTGCATGCCACCCTTGATCGTCGTCGGCACGGTGCAAGTGGCACACGCCATCGCGCTGGAGGCAACGTTGTCGTTCCTGGGTCTCGGACTTCCGCCGACGGAGCCGTCGCTTGGTCTCTTGATCGCCAATGGGTTTGACTACATGCTGAGCGGCCGGTACTGGATCAGCTTTTATCCTGGTGTGGCGTTGTTGATCGCCATTGCCACGATCAACCTGATGGGCGATCAGTTGCGCGATGTCCTCAATCCCCGTCTGCAGAAATAATTAATCATGGCCGCCACCCTCTCCGTCGAAAACCTGAACACCACTTTCTTCACCAAGGCCGGTGAGGTAAAGGCGGTCGACGGTGTTAGCTTCGAGGTCGATAAGGGCAAGATCCTTGGGTTGGTTGGGGAATCGGGTTCGGGCAAGACGGTAACCGGGTTTTCCATCCTCGGCCTCGTCGATCCGCCGGGTCGTATCGTCAATGGACGCATACTGTTTGGTGGCGAAGACTTGGTCCAGCTTTCGGAAGAGAGCATGAGGCACATTCGCGGCAAGCGCATCTCGACGGTCTTTCAAGATCCCATGATGACGCTTAACCCGGTGCTGCGCATCGATACCCAGATGATCGAAGCACTCTTGGCCCATGAAAAAATGACGGGCGACGCGGCGCGGCAAAGGGCGCGCGACGCCCTGGGGCAGGTCGGCATTCCTTCCCCGGACGAGCGGCTGAAAGCCTACCCACACCAGTTTTCGGGCGGGATGCGCCAGCGCGTAGCAATCGCCATCGCCTTACTCCATCGGCCGGAGTTGATCATCGCCGACGAACCGACGACGGCGTTGGACGTAACCATCCAGGCCCAGATCCTTTTTGAAGTTCAGGCGTTGTGCCGGGAAAGCGACACGGCGATGATTTGGATTACCCATGACCTGTCGGTGGTTGCCGGCCTTGCCGATGACATTTGCGTCATGTATGCAGGCAGACTTGTCGAAACCGGCACAGTCGATGGGGTCTTGGATAATCCCCTGCACCCCTATACTCGCGGCCTGATCGGCTCGGTCCCCAGCCGGAACACCCGCGGCCGGCCGTTGAACCAAATCCCGGGCATGACACCTTCGATGCTCAGCTTGCCCAAGGGGTGCGCTTTTCGTACCCGTTGCGCGGTGGCCGATGGCGCATGCGAGGAACAGCCCGAAATCACTGCACCGATTGATGGCCGCGGCGTAAGATGTTTTCACCCTCATATGGACAACCCCCAATGACCGAGCCGAATGCACCTTTGGTGGGGTTGCAAAACATCACCAAACGGTTCGTCAAGTCACTGGACCTGACCACCAAGCTGATCAATTTAGTCGGCGGCAACTATCGCGAAGAAGTTGTTCAAGCGGTGGACGACGTAAGCTTCACCATTGGCGAGGGCGAAGTGGTGGGTTTGGTCGGCGAGAGCGGCTGCGGCAAGTCGACAATCGGGCGCATGGTCGCCGGCATCCTTGAACCCACGGCGGGCGCCATTCAGTACCGTGGCGAGGATCTACTTTCCTTGCCGAAGGCCAAACGCAGGTCGGTATCCTTGAAATCGCAGATGATCTTCCAGGATCCTTTCGCATCACTTAATCCTCGCATGCGGGTTAGGGACATTATCGGCGAGGCCCCGGTGGCCCACAAAATCGTCAGTTCCGACGAACTGGACGACTATCTCGATGAAGTTATGAATTTGTGCGGTCTCGAGCCCGGATTTAAGCGACGCTACGCACACCAGTTTTCCGGCGGCCAGCGCCAGCGTATCGGTATCGCCCGGGCGCTGGCGGTCAAGCCGGATTTCCTAATTTGCGACGAAGCGGTGGCTGCGCTGGATGTTTCAATTCAGGCCCAGATCCTCAATTTGTTCATGGATCTCAGGAAGGAGCTTGGGCTCACCTACCTGCTCATCAGCCACGATCTGGGCGTTGTCGAACATTTGAGCGACCGGGTGGTCATCATGTACCTGGGACGCCTTGTCGAGGTGGCGACGGCCGAAGATCTGTTCCGCGATCCCAATCACCCCTATACCAAGGCGTTGCTAGAAGAGGTGCCGCGCATCGACAACCGGCGACGGAACTTCGCCCCCGTCAAGGGTGAAATCCCTTCGCCCATCGATCCCCCGTCCGGGTGCTACTTCCATCCCCGCTGCCCCCACGCGACCGAACGTTGTAAGGCCGAGTCGCCGGTTCTCAAGGAGATCGCGCCGGGCCGGCTTTCGGCCTGTCACCTGAACGACGCGACGGGGTGACGGCGCCGCTTCGTGGCGGTCCGCTCAGGTGTCACGGGGTCGCTTCTTCATCATCAGGACGTGCTCGCCGTCTTGCACCACCTCACCGTGCTGATTGATCTTCGTCGAGCTCTTCATCTTTCAGTTCGTCGTCGGCCATCGCCTACACCGGAGCCCAACCCAACCGAGATTTCCCAGATAACTCCTTCCAACCAGTGAAAACGGTGCACAATCGAGCACCGCTCAAAAGCGTGACCATTCATCCCGGTTTGGCGGCGTGAGAACCGACGATTCCGATGCCAAAAGCGATGCCCACGAGCGCGGTAAATAGTAGGCTCCGACTGAATTTTCTCATTTTGTTCCCTGCCAGTAATGAACGCCGATTCCATCGGCTGGAGTGACAATTGGCAGCGGAATGGCGTGGGCGGCCGGGGTGACCTGGGTGACCGGGGCCGGCACCGGGTATCCGAGGTCCCTCAGTCGCTATACGATCATGTCGCTGTCTTCGCGCGGGGGTAGGGCTTGGAAGTAGAGTCGGCTGGTGGGGCGGCGGGCGGTCAGGCGCCCCAGACCTCGCCCAACACGCGCAGCCAGTTCTCGCCCAGCACCTTTCGAATGCGGGTCTCCGACCAGCCGCGGCGTTCCATGGCCGCCGTCAGGTTACCCCGTTCGCCATGGGTCGCGAACCCGATGGGCATGGCCGGCGGCTTGGCGCGGCGCGGCGCCACCAGGCGGGCGTAGCCCTTGTCGTGGATCAGGTAGTCGAACCACTCGTAAGGCTGATCCTGGGTAAAATCCGTCCCGATGCCGACGCCGTCCTCGCCGACCACGTTGATCACGTGCTCGATGGCGTCGACGCAGTCCTCGACCGTGGTCTCGGGCCCCTTGGGCAGGAAGGGGGGGTAGGTGGCGACGCCGATGAAGCCGCCGTGGTCGGCGATGAAGCGGAACTGCTCGTCGGTCTTGTTACGCGGATAGTCCTTGAGGGCCATGGGACAGCAATGGGTATAGGCGACCGGTTTCCTCGAATGCAGGATCGCCTCCTCGCTGGTCTGCGCCCCGACGTGGGAGAGGTCGATCAGGATGCCGGCCGCGTTCATTTCCTCGATGACCTCGCGGCCGAAATCGGAAAGCCCCGAATCCCGGGTCTCCCAGCAACCGGAGCCGACGAGGTTGAGGGTGTTGTAGGTGAGTTGCATGGCCCCGACGCCGAGGTCCTTGAACAGACGGAGAAATCCGTACTGGTCCTCGATCGCCGAGGTGTTCTGGAAGCCGAGGATGACGCCCACCTTGCCCGCCGCCTTG
>PVBE012676361.1_pt1 | contig 10505 bp, 17 predicted proteins | sample 1631181 | NCBI WGS metagenome assembly PVBE01 (sample SAMN08397723, study PRJNA350692) | Marine metagenome, whole genome shotgun sequencing project. | isolation source: water | place: Pacific Ocean | collected 2012-04 | reverse complement strand
ATATCCTTAGTCCCTTTTAGTTCTTGATACGTTAGTGGATCAAGCCCTTCGATCTCCTTGTTCCACTCATAAGCTACATTAGGGATTATATGATACAAGCCTTTATCATCATCCCAAACAAACTTGATGTAAGCAGGTTTATTACTACCCCAGTGTTGTCCAGCATATTTTGTATGTGGAGCGTAAAAGCTCTCACTCTCACCAGTGCTTTTAAGACACTTGGAATACTCAAATTCTATCTTGAGGTAGTACACCTTCTCTACTGACTTTTCCCAAGCCTCTTTATAGGTACGCCACTTCTTAGCAAATACGTTACCATGCTTCCATAGCTTAATGATGTATCCAGCTTCTTCGATAACTGGTTTAATTTCGTCACGAAGTTCTATAAGAGCCTCATGCTGGCGTTCTAGCTTTTGTTCTGCTAACATCTCTTGATGTTTTGATTCAGCATCTAAAACTGCCATGTTATCATTAATCATTTCTTTTAAGTTACTCATCTTCAACCTCCGGTTTATTTAGTTTTTCAAAGTATTTTACCAAATAGTCAATCATCTCTTTAAGATTACTCATACTACAATGTATTTTTCTCCGGTAAGAGTTATTTCCTCTTTGCATGTTCTACAGCGATACACCACGCCCCTTTTAATTCTATTGTATGCAACCTTGGTTGTTACCCCCTTGCCACAACTACAGGCATAACGATACCGCATCCGCTTTTTCTTAAACTTAGCAGTATCAACAACGTGACACCTTTGAGGCTCAAGACCACACTGACGCATTAAAATTTTCCAAGGTTCTCCATGATGACTACTACGCTCATGGATGTAATAATCAACTATATGACATAGTTCATGTATTACTGTCTCCCTCTTCTGCTTTTCACTAGCCACAGTCCATAATGGAGCAGAGAGTCTAATAAGCATTTTGCGACCATTAGCATCGCCCATCCTACTTGTAAATCTCTTGTTAAACTCAATGGTTATTAGGTCGTATACCTCCCATAGAGACAGAAGTTCGCAACCCTCCCCCATCCAAGAATAAGCCTTCTCTAGTTCTAAGCTATAATCCAACACTTTTATTACCTTGTTACTGCAATTATGTATGAACACGAAGCAATCCAAAACGTAGTGAAGCTCCAATAAACAACATTAAGCCATAATTCTCTGTTTTCAAGTTTTTTCTTCATTTTTCTCCTGTTTTTCTCTCAAAGCCTCACTATAAATATCAACTCTATCTGCTAGGTACTTACACATTACCATAACAAACCTAGACTTAAACCTTTCCTTAGAATGTCTCATTACTTCATAAGTAGACCCAGTAACAAGGCCTTTTTCATTCAAATAGTCAATAACCTCAGTAGAAGTAACACCAAGACTACTATTAAATTCTACAGGTTTGTTTTGTTCAGTTGTCATTTTACACCTCTGTTCATTGCAATAAGCATACTAATCGCCCATTTATATGTAAACTTGCCTATATATGGTGGGAAAACAGCCCAAAAGACTCTATTTATGTTCCGTATAGCTTCTCTACGTCTGGATTGAACTCTAATAGTCCTCCCTGACGCACAGTAACGAAGAAACTATGGCCTTTTGGTATCGTAGGAGACAGAACTATATCAAATTCCGTCTCAACTTCACGATTTACCCACACATTTACTCGCCAGTTATTATCGAACACATTGCACGCACTAACCTTAATGAGCTTGTCGGGCTTACCTAGTCTTTTAAGCGTCTCGGCCTTTATCTCTTGCTCCCAATTAATGTCTTGAGGGTTGGGCTTTAGAATGGGGTCGTGTTTCATAACACCTTTAACCTTGTTGATAGATGGGACACCACTTGCTTCAATTTCGCTGCTGTTCATTTTTAAGTTCTCCTTTGTAGTAACGATACCATAATAATCGGCCATGTCAAGCAAAAACTTTAGATAAATTCGACTTGACTATCCAAAAAATTCTGCTAAAATGGACTAACCGGCGGATTCCGCTGACTGTCAACATAAACCAACAACTGGGGAGGTTCAGAAGATACATGAAGAAGGCACTTACTACCGTAGGTACGCTACTACTCTTATTGACTATTAGTTATACCACTATGCAGCAGCACAAGAAGCTGCCCGTACCACTTGAGATAAAGGAGTCTCCAGTTAATCCTATAGATTCGGTGTGGCCTCCGCCGCCCTTACCTCAGAGAGTATGGCCGCTTCCGTATTATGATGCAGTCCCCCTTGAATCCAAAGAGTTTATAGCCTAGTGTTTCTCGCGCTTTAGTTGTACTACCAAGTACAGCAGAGAGGGTATGTCGTGAGTGCCCAAGAGCCGACCTCCTTTTGTTACTGAGAGGAAATGCTCAGTGATTGATGATAGTATCTTTCGTTCTTAGGTGGACATAATCAGATACTACGTGTTACTAATATCTGACACGGGCTAAACCACGAAGATATTCAGCCTCCTTAGCTAACGCTAGGGGGGCTTTTTTTATGCCTGATGCCTAAATTCCGCTGACTAACGCCATACTACGCCAATCTAGTTCCATTAGGAAAGACGTTTACTTGGTGAGATAGCCGCCCGACTACTATATTTGGCTGACTACTAGCATATAACAGCAATCGGATACGATGAGCAGCGACTACTGACCGCCAGATTCCCGCTGACTATTACCATACTATACCAATCAGCGAGGATAGGGTGATACTAATGGATACTACTTATGCTCTACTGCTCAAAATGGCTGACTATCACCATACTACACCAAACTAGGACAGATAGGGGGCGACAGAGAGAGATACCTCAGAGAGTAAGAGTTGTAAAGCCTTATCAGAAAAGGACTTATGTAAAATAGATTATACCATTAGAATCGGCAGAATCAACCCCGAATCTTGAGACAAATGGCACAGCTTTTGCACTGGGGAATTGACGTAAACCCTTGCTATCAAAGGACTTACGGCCACGGGCAGGCCCAAGTTACGTAAACCCTTTAGTCAACAGGGGTTACGTTTATTGGAAGGTCGAACAGGATTTCGTTAACACACTGAGCTACGCTATCTACATCTTCACACATGTAAATATAGTAATCGTTTTCGCCAACCTTATGATTAACCTGATAACCCTTTTTGAATATTTGACCACCCACATAGCGGTCGCCAAAGTCCTCTTCAGTACAGGCACGGATAGTAATCACGTCTTGTTTATTATATGCCTTGATATGCTCTCGCGTACTTCGTATAGTAACTCTCGCCATTTTAGTTCCCCTAATAAAAATACTGGTTCAGGCATGTGCTGCTCCAAATGCCACCTGAGGTTAAGGGTTGCGTATACATAGTAGTCCGAACCCCCAGTAGTATAAAAATCCCCCACCAGTATGGCATCCCAGCATTACTTAAAACACCATACTAGCAAGGGGGCGGGACGCAGATTGCCTAGCCTTCAGTGCTAACGGCGGCTTCATCGAGTTCGTCGATGGTTGCCATTAGGCTGGTAAGGGCTTCAGCTACAGTATCCAACGACTTTTTGCGTCGTTGACGACCTTTAGCTTTCGGCAGTTCTATGTTGTACTCTCGCAAATCCTTGCGAAGTTGTACAGAACGCTGTTGGGTATATTCCTTAGATAACCCCAACGCTTCAGAAACATCCAGAACGGTTCCACCGTTTGTAATAATCTTAGTCCACTGGATAGCAAATGTTTCATCGTCCACAGGGGTACGATTAACTTTTGGGCTAGCCGACGACATCTCTTGTGTTGCAACATCACTCATGTCAACAACTCCTTTCAAAAAAGTAAACAAAACAACCAACAATAAAACTATCTTAACACAATTAAAACCAATGTCAAGCCTAAAACCAAATAGCCTCAACATTTGTTTTTCCGTCTTTAACTCCCATGATTACCGTATCGGAGGATAATACAGGTTCCTTATTATCAATACGAACAAAGGTATCATTTTCGTATGGGTTGTAAGTAACCATTGCTAAATCTTCCGGCATTTTTTCCGGTAGGGCATCACCAAAGCTAATCACATACCCACTCGCACAGGCGTGTACATTTTTCCGCTTCTCTATTCTAACCTTTTTTTGACCAGCCTTGCCAACCAAAAACCTAACGTCCTTTAGGCAAATGAATTCTGTATGGTCGATTATCCTGCCTGATTGCCGAACGCTCCACACATGGGTGTGCAGGTTAAAATATACATTGACTCGTTTCTTCGGGTCTAAGTTCTTCATATCAATCCCTTTCGTTAATCCTTAATAACCCCATGATATTATATATATCGGACATGTCAAGCAATATCTTTAATAAAAACTATATTTGACGTAAGTCGTTATAACATAAGGGTTTACGAACACGGGCAGGCCCGGCCCGGCCCATTTTGTCAACCCCTACTTACATAAATATAAAAAAAAACCCCCACCGGAAACCGATGAGGGAAAGAACTAGTCTTTTTTATTCTTGGACGGAAGCATCATGCTAATCGTCAAAAGGATTAAAATGACCCCCGCCCAAATTGCGGACGGGGCGTCATTCATGCTGTCACCATAAAGACCTTTTCAAAATCTTTTTGGTCGAAACTGGCGGCACGAGCCACAACCGACTTCCATCGGTTTTCGCCCAATTCTACCAGTTCACCGCCTAGGGTGTCGAACTTGACCCAGCTCTCATTACTGAAAACTTGACCAGCCCTTGTCACGGCATTGACAACACCAAACAAGTTGCGGTCGTCACGTTCGTGATTAACCCACTGAGTAAGAACCTCTGTGGATTCTTTCTTGCTCAAACTGGATTCTTTACAAATCGCAGCGACAATATTTTTCATCCGAACACCATCCGTACCCATTGCTCGAATACCTAACATTCGTTCGATACCTTGCGGGAGTAGTGGAAGTTGTGCTTCGATGTTTTCTTGAAGCTGCAACCGTAAATCCTCAAGTACGATGTTGCCACGATGAACACGGCTAACTTTCTTGCCCTTGACCTGTCCCCAAATGCAACCATTCATGCAAATAGAGCGAAACAAGGAAGGCATCTGTGATATTCGACGCTTGCCGATTTCACAATTACCGATAGAAAGCATACCACCATAATCAGAATCATCCGATTGCCCGTAGTCGATAATCGTATCGGGTAAAAGAATGTTACCGAAAATGGTATCGGCATCGCCACGCCAATGTGACAACCGACCACTAGGTAGAATTTTGCGGATTTCATCCATGTACCACATGTTGTCAACAGGTGCATACTTTTCAGACAACCACGCTCGCATCGTACCGTCCTTGTATGTTCGCCAACGGAAAATCTTGTCAGCGTCCAATCGTCGCATGGCATTTTTAGCGACCGTTACCAGCGTATCGGCGTCTTGAATATCTCGCTCGAATTTTTCATCACCATTGGTCTTGGTGGGATTGTCCAGCAGACTATTCAGAAAAAACGTACTTGTGGAAGTAGACACGCCAAACTGATTCATGGCATGTTTTGTGGGGTAGAACTCTCTACCGTCAACATACTTGAAACAGAACTTGCCGTCACTATCCAATTCGGGAGTCATGTGCGAACGTGGGGCTAGAATATCCTCACGATTAGCTTTTTGTTGGGCAAGAGCTTCCAACCCGTCATCGTAGCTTTTAGTTTTTGCCCACCAATCTTTGTGGATGTGTGAGTTTTCCTGAAAACCTGTACCAGTGCTACCTTGTAGGGTACGCACAAAAGAGCCTTCGTTCTCGCCCGCCGTCATCTTCAACTTGTCGTAGTTCATTTTAGAACCCTCTCAAAAAAAATTAGATACTCAACCTTTACTCTCTAAGCATAACATTTATATCGTCAAATACAAGCAGAAACTTTAGAGAATAAGGGATTTTTTTTGGTATGTTATTTGCTGTGCCTAATCGTTGTAAGTCCTTATGGTGTAAGGGTTTAGGTCGATGCGGGCGGGCCCGTCTTTTTTATTCCTCTACATACTCTACAAAATCAACCCATTCAAGTCCGTGTATTTCTGTAAGTATGTCAATCTGTTCCTGTGATATCATCAGAATACATCTCCGTGAGTTCGTCAGCCTCTACTTGTGCATTTAACATATCATAAGTTATACAACCTATGGTAGCGAAGGCGATAGTTATTAGCCGCTCTACTTCCGATTTCATGTCCTCCTCAACAGGAAACCTGTCAGTAATCGCGCTACCCAAAACTTCACAATGAGTAACCACTGCACTAGCCAAATCTTTTTGCCCATTAGCAATTAAGTTATTGAGCCGTTCACCAGTGTAGGTAGCGGGGTCTGAACTTAAAGCCTTGCTAAATACAGCTATAATAGTTTCTTGTTTGATAATTGGTAATGACATCTTAGTCTCCTAATACCTGATATTCGTTTCCGTTTGGCAATGTGATAGTTCCTCCAAAGAACTCCCACATTATTTCCGTTTTACATGCTTCAGCGTTAAGCCTTTGCAGTTCCGGCATATCCTTTTTTTGTTGTTCCGGCGTACAATCTGTTTTTATAACTTTCATTTTTCTTCCCTTTCGTTTTGAATTTCTGTTAATAACTGTTCAGCCCTAACCGAATCCTTACTAAGCCTTTCGGTTTTTTTGTACCAATACTTACCTGTGTATTCACGACGATTGCAACCAGCACCACCATGTACAGTGTCGTACCCTTTGCCGCCGCCGGTTGTCCATGCGATTTTATTACTCATGATTTTACACCCTCTCTTTTGTCTAATTTTATCTTGACTAATGCCTTAGCGGCTTCACTATTAGCCGGTTGAGTACCATGGATAAGCAGTGCAAAACTACCACCCTCCAACGCTGCGTGACTATCATCATAATCTAACTCTAGACCCATCTCATGAGCCTCTACTTCACTAAGTACAACAACGGACTCCCGTAAATTGTGTTCTTCAATCATTGAGTCTAATCGACCGCCACGACTAGCCGTCAACCGCACGTTCGGCAAGGCGTTTACTAATTCGATATTGTCAATCCAATAGTTTAGGCTTTTCGTATAAGCATAGAATAGCGTTTGCGGGTTTTCTGCCGCAAAGTCTAACCACGCCCGAAAATACAACGAATTGAAAAAATCCCCACCAACATGTTGCCGGACTATTCCAGCGTCACGGGGCATACTATCACGGAATAGGTTCAACATTTCCGCACTAGTTGTGCATTCTTTTAACATGTCAAAATTATGTTTTCGTCGATTGTAGACATTTGTATATTGTGCCTCTTGACTAGCAGAATAACAGCGATGTTCGGTTTTTTCGCCGTCCACTACTTTACGGCTAACCTTATTGGTTTTAGCGTTTACAAATTCTACTGCCTTAGAATGACATTTTTCTGCAAACGGACAAGAGTGTCCCGATAGCAAATCCAGAGAATAGATTTTCGCAGTGAATCGCCCAAAGTCTAACCATTCGGCTAGTTCGGGAACGTCGTACAACTTAGAGATTTTAGTATTGGCGTCTGAATACTTCAACATGATTTAACCCTTTCAATAATCATTTATCAACTTAATACAAGTGTAATATATATATCGGCATTGTCAAACAAAATCTTGAGAATAAGCAGAAAAAACATACATTTAAGACAAAGCCATAAGTCCTTGTAGCGTAAGGGTTTACGACGCCGGGCCCGCCCGCTTTATAAAAAAACACACCCCTCCAAGCCTAGAACATGGAAGGGTGTGCAGTTGGCGAAAGTGCTTAGGGTTGTCGATGCTACTCAACTCAGTTTTCACAACGAATCAACGTTAAACATTAGCAGTAACCGGCGATGGTCTATCCGGCAAATGAGCCGATACCGCAGGATTTACTTCTACAGTCTGATTAACTCTTAAGCCGTCAATCTTGGATATAGAATAGCTCTTAGGGTGTTTGGTTTCCTCTGCACCGTCTACCCCAAATTCTACGGATTGCTTATCTAGTGTGATAAACGCCCCTTGCTTTCCAAAACCAAAATCAACAACTTCTCCCCTTCGCTTCTTGTCATGGTAATAAAACGAGATTTCAGAATTATCCCGCAAAGCCGTTTGCAACACCTGACGTAGTTGCTTAAAATTGACACCTGTAATTCTTGGCATCTCAATCTCCTTTCAAAAAACAAACAAACCCTCAATAGTATAATCATACCACAGTAAAAAGCCGTGTCAAGCAAAAACCTCAGAATTGGCTAGCTATTACCACAATTTACCATCCGAATGGATGGGCTAATCCACTCTATACGTTCGGTAGGATTTTCCCATCTTTACGATAGGCGGCTGTACTTCTACATTTACGCCGTCGATGGGGGATTGAACTCTCACCGCGTGCTTTTGGTTATTGCAACCACTAAAGGCAACAAGCGCACCAAGCACAAACGCAATAACACAGAACACCGCCGCTTTCTTCTCATTTTCCATTATCAACATCCTTTGCAAAATTAGTAAACAAACCCACACAATATATTATCGACAGATTTACTTGGAACCTTTAGGCTTTTCAGCCTTTAATTTTCGTAATCTCTCGTTTTCTTGTTTTTGCTGCTTTCTAGCAATCTCAATCCTATGTATCCGTTTCATCTTCATGAATCACCCTCCATGTTCCCTTTGCTAAATATGTTTCAACGCCCTTTAAAGGGAACGTTAGGGATTGCTTACCCTTCTTACCTGTTAGGGTAACGCCCTTTGAGGTGATTTTAGTCACTGTGGTTTCTTCGATTCCGTTCATAACCACGCTGCCGATTCCCAATGTCTTCATTTATATCCTCCTTATGATTTCTTAAGTATACTCTATATATCGTCTATGTCTATAGAAAACTTTAATAAAATCAGTATTTGTTCTAAGTCGTTGTATGACAATAGTTTACGTCAAGTCGGGCCTGCCCGTGTTCGTAAATCCTGTGATACAAAGGACTTACGATAAAAAAAAGACCCCGCGAGTTCAATGAAAACCTCAACGGGGTCAATTGCGGGGGTGAAAGGGTGTAAATCCCCCCAGCAATATCGTAGCCGGTAAAACCAGCTACTCAATATGTTTAAGCGGAGGGCTTTACCTTTAGAAAACATTGAGCAACAGAGCTTTATTTTCTATCGGCGGCTCACCTCTTGAGGCAACTTATTTTCATCGCCTTGCTTAAATGTATAAAGTGGAAGAGGTGGATTTCCAGTTAAGTTACCACCAACGTTTCAGGGACTAATCTGGCTACGGTGTGAACCGCTTCCCTACTTTGTACCAAAGACTAGAGCCTCATCCATTTGGACATACTCTCTAATCCCCGTGCCTTGCCGCCCTTAGCCTTGCTTGCGACATTTCGGCCATCTTCCTATTGGTAGGATATCTCCCACCAATATGTATTAAATAATTAGAACAGCTTGTAACCTGCGTCCAGTTCAGTATTCGTCAATACCTATCCCTGCGGGTTGCCTCCGAGTTACAAACTAAGTTCCCTTGACAACGAGATAGTCCTAATTATTATTGTATTGTGCTGGTCAGAAAGTTAATTATGCCTTCTGTCATTCACTGCGACCCTCTGCCGAGGACAGTGACACCCACGCCAGCGTCGTGAGCAGTTAGTGATACTAAAAAAGAGATTAACGTGGCGGATTGACATGTCCAAATCGCAGAGGTTTTCTTATCTAGTTATCACCTACTTGTATTAATCGGTGTGGGGCAAGCCTTTCCCCATCAATCCTAAATTGTCCTACCAATCCTGTCACCCGAAGGTGCGACGAAGGCTTTAATTGGACACCGAAATACCAACGTGTGCGTCCTTTACTAATCAACGTCCGTGTATTCGTTGGCATCTTCTTCGGCTTTCGCAAGTTCAGCAGCCTTCTTTGCTGCCTCCTCTGCCTTCTCTTTGTCTTGTGATTCAATTTTATCATTCACGACATTAGCAAGACGCCGCAGCGACTCCTCGTCCATTTTGATATTTAACTGACCACCTTGCACGGTTAATTGCAATTCGTCACCCCAGTTGTAATAAACATTCGAGACGTTCTTCGCTTCGATAACCTGTGAAACCTTAATCATAACTTCTCTCCCTTTCAAAAAAACAAACTCAACTCAATAAAACAATCTTATCATAGTTATCGGCGTTGTCAACAAAAAACTTTAGAATTTTTTCCGTTATTTCGCTGACTACTACCAATCAACACCAATCCCGAAGGATTACAAAAGACAGCGAGGCTGACCGGACTCGAACCGGCAACCGCCGGATAGACAATCCGGTACTCTAACCAACTGAGTTACAGCCCCTTGACTCTCTTAGTATAGTATATTATCGACAGATGTCAAATAAAACTTTAGCAAAAAGAAAATATATTTTAGGGGTTGACAAAACCGAGGCGGGCGGGCCCGCAGCCCTAAACCCTTATAGACAAAGGACTTACGTGGGTTGTATACTGAGAGCTTACTGCACCCCACTACTTCAAGGTAGTGCAGCCCTATCACTGGATATTCTCCATAAGGGACTGTGGAGCCGTGACCAATTCTTATCACCGGCGTTCGTCTACAAAACTTGGCGCTCGTAATGGGTGATTTTTT
>PVBE012848138.1_pt1 | contig 10507 bp, 9 predicted proteins | sample 1631181 | NCBI WGS metagenome assembly PVBE01 (sample SAMN08397723, study PRJNA350692) | Marine metagenome, whole genome shotgun sequencing project. | isolation source: water | place: Pacific Ocean | collected 2012-04 | reverse complement strand
TGCATCGTCTTCGGGTGCGTCGGAGCCGTCTCACCGGGCAGCAGGCAGGCGTCCCTGTATTCGACCCCCGCGGCCGCCATCATCGCCAGGTATTCATCTGTGGATAGCGGGGCGTATTCGGGGTCGCCTTGCAGCGCCGCCCTATCTTCCTCCCACCTCAAGCTCAGGGCCTGCTTGAAGGCGATGCCCGCAGCCTCGGGGAGCCACGGGGTTTCGAGGCGGACCTTCTCGATGTACTCCTCAACCGTGATGCCGAATTGCGTGTCGTAGGTGTCCGGGTAGTCGAGACTGGTGCGATACATCACCCAGGGATCGAGCACGGTCTGGTTGTTGAGGGCATTATGTTGCACTACGAACTCGAGGCCCTGCTCCTCGGCCCCACGCCGGAGGATTTGCTCCGTGATCCACGTGCCGGGCTCGCCTGCGGGAATGCCCCTCTTCGGAAAGCCGTCCTGAATGAGCGCGTACGCCATCGACTTTCCAGGGTAGTGCCGAGCCAGATGAGCGGTTTGCTCGGTGTAGAAGTCGACCAGATCCGAGGCTGAGTAGGTGCTTCCCTCCGTGTCGCTCTTGCCCCGGAGGTACTTCGTCGTCGCCCAGATCTCGTCGTTACAAAGACCACATCAACTCGCGTCGCCGTGCAGCTCGCTGCATTGGGCGATAGCCTCTTCGAGCCCCAGGGTGGCTTGTTTATCGTCTACACACCCGCAGGCCTCTGGCGATGCGCCGTACTGCTCCTCGAGACATCCCTGGGGGAGGTGATTCTCTGGACTTTGCAGATTGGCTCCACTGGGCTTGATGTAGGCGAGTGCGCGATAGTGGGCGTTCTTGAGTTTGATGTGATCGGCGATGGCTGCGAGCACGCCCAAGTATCGTTCGCGGAATCGATAATCGAGGATGTGGGCCTGGATGCGTTTGTAATTGCGCGCCTGCTCACAGGTCTCGCCGTTGCCGTACTGGTCGAAGAAGATCAGGGGGTCCAGGCCCATGCCTTCGGGCTCGGCCGCGAAGAGCCAGTCTGGAAGGCCGGTCCGCGTGGCGTCAGCCTTGATGACCAGGCTGTAGAACTTGCCGTGGTCCACGGCGTCCTGGATGGTGCGATCCAATTCCTCCCAGTAATACTGACCTTTGGCTGGCTCCAGATCTCTCCAATCGAAGACGAAGAGGACTCCTGTTACTCCGGGGTTCGCCCAGGTGGTGTGGTGGTTTGTGTAGAAGTAATTGCCCGGCTCCTGTTTGGGGACGGTGCAGGTGCTCTTACCCTCCGGCGGCTCGCAGGTCCTACCGGGGCCGTAGCACTCCCCGGCGTTGATAACCTCCGACTTGCCCAGCTTGGCACCGGAGCACGAAGCTCTGCCTGGCTGCGGAACGCATGGCCCGTAGCGCTCGCACGCGCCGACCTCGCCGGGGCCCACCAGGCCCTGTTCATCATCAGCGCGACTGAAGATCCCTGAAACGGCTTCGGGCATGGGGCCCGTGAACTCGTTGGCGTCGTCCGGATTCCATGCCTGGTAGTTTCGACACAATTCCGCCGGCGCCGCGTCCTGCGCAGGTTCGGCCACCGGGATGATCGAGTGAAGATAAGGCGAACCCGCGAACTCCCAGACGACGGTATCGCCGGGCGCGATGCAGGTGACGGGAGGGATGAATTCTCCGCTTTCGGTCACCGCGATGGAGTGCTCCAGCGGCTCTGTGCGGTCGCCCTGTGGCGGGCAGTCGCCAATGCCTTCGGTATTCCCGGTTTCGGATCCGCCTGACTCGCTGCATGCGCTCAATGCGCTAAAGAGCGGTAGTACGCCGAGCAAGTGCCAGAGTGTTTTCACCGTTAGATCTCCCCGCTGAGCCAGAGCTACCTTGCGTTCGACGCGATACTACCCCGATCTGGGGCATCACGCACCGCTGCTGTGGCTGGCTTTACTCCATCGAAACTTTCGCGCAGGCGGCGGCCGTGTGCGGCGCGACGGGTTAGGCCTCGTCGAGGACCAGCGCGTCTCCACCCAAGCGATCGAAGATATCCTCGGGGCTCTCCCGAACGTGGCCCAGCTCCGCCTCGGTGAGCTTGTCGAGTAGGCGCGCACAGGTTCCGTGGGGGTCATCGATACTTCGCGAGTGCAGTAACCCGGGCAGAATCCGTTCCAGTACAAAAAGCATGGGTCCGCGTGCGACACCGGTCGCCGTGAGCCCCACTTCGTTGAGCGCGATGCGCACCGTGCCCCGAGCCTCGGTCCTGGTCAGCGAGGTAGCCTCTTCCACGGCGCGGGTGACCCACTCAAATACCGGCGAATTCACGGCCCACCCTCCAATCGCGGAGAGTCGCGGTCTAGGAATTCGCGATAGCTCCGCGGGGGGAAGAACGTCAGCCAGAAGAGCGCCGCGGAGGGGGCTCCAGCCCACGAACCTACGATCAAGCACGCTGCGCCGAGCGGCGATTCGAAGCCCAACCAACGAACCATCTGGAAACCCGCCAGCGTGATGATCGCCAGGACCGAGGCGACTCCCCAGAGAAGGAATCGGTTGGCCACCACGGGCTCGCCGAGCCCATGGCGGACGCGGCGTCTCATGAGACGGTAATAGAGCAATGCCTCTACAGCCCCCCAGCCATAGCAGATCTCGCGGAACGCGAATTTGATCGAGAAGAGGGGGCCATGCTCGTCGCTTTCGATACCGAGCCCCCACGCCCACGCCTGGGCGGCGAAGAGGCCCACCGAGAGGATCGTCGCCAGGCTCCACGCCCATGCCGCGTCCCGTCGGTAGACGTACGCGTTGAAGATGACGGCGAATGTGAACCCGACGTTGAGGGTCATGGCGCCCAGCTGGACAGTCGCCACGCGATAGGCGACGTCGATGAGGTCGGAACCCACCGCCACCACGATACCGTTTCCGACAATCGTGAAGAAGATCGAGAGCGCGAGGAACAACTCGGGGAGTTTCCGAGTGCGTCGCCACAGCAGCGCGAGGTGAACGGCGGCTGCCACGGCGACCACCGACAGCGCCGCGAGCGACAATAGACCGAAGAGGAGCACGGCCTGATTGTAGCTCGTTTGCTCCAGAGTATCCGCGCTTAACGCCTTTCAGTTCGTGCCGCGGAGCGAGCGCGACACGCGGATGGACCGCGCCTCAGGGGCCCGCGAATTCGATGAAACCGTGGCGAACGGCTTGGGTCGCGTGTCGCTGAGCGAAGTAGTGGCGGCTGTCGAAGATCATATGGGCTCCACCAAGCATCGACTCGGTCTCCCAGCCGGCATCCACGGACGCCTGTAGGCGGGGCTCCCGATTGGTGCCATCGATATCGGAAATCCACTGCCTAACCGCGGGTACGCGAGCATCCAATCGTAGCGCTCGGCCGCCGAACCGTTCTCGTCGGTGCTTCTTCAACGGCTACTCCGCTGCGCGCCGAGATCCGAACGCGATATCCGGCTCCCCATCTGCGTACTCGGCGGTGAGGTATTGGCCGTAGCCGTTCAAGCCCAGCAGATGACGCTTGAAGAACGCGACGACGTAGAGGTTCTGCAGGCGAATGGCCTCGTCGATGGCGAAGACCTCGTCCGTGCAGGTCGCTTCGTAGGGTGCGATGAGGGCTTCTGCGCCGAGCGTGGACCATTTGTCTTGCTCGAAACCCATGCCGATCAGGAGGTCGCCGATGTCACAGACATTAGCGAAGTGCGTGTGGTTGGCACCGATGACGTCGACTTTGTAGACGACGGGCGCCCCGGTCATTTGATCAAACGCGAGCTGATTGTTCTCGATAGGGACCGACGTGTCCTTGGTGCCGCCGAGCAAGAGCACCGGCACGTCGACTCCTCCCAACGCTTCCTCGGTGAAGCCAGCGTTGGGGGTGTCGCGCGTAGCCCCTTGCAGCTTGCCGTCGATGACCGCAGAGATGGGTGCGATGGCCTGCACCCGCGAATCAGCGCTCGCGCCGGCCCAGCCGGCCGCGACGCCCACAGCCGTCATGCCACCGAAGGAGTGTCCTGCGACGCCAATCGGGCCGCTCTCCAGGCGTCCGTGCATGAGATCGACCGAATCCGCGCTGCGCTCGAGCATTGCGTCGATCACCGCGGAGACGTCCGGCACGCGGTTCGCGGCAGCGTCGTCGAAGGAGTCGGTTAGCGAGCCCTGGACGTTGCCCGTGTGTTCCGGCGAGGCGACGACGAAGCCATGACTCGCAAGCGTCTCCATCAGTGACGTCGACTGCGTATTGATCCCACCATAGCCGTGCGAAAAAACCAGCAGCGGAAGCGCGCTCGCTTGAAGCGCCGGCGGCGCTTCGAATGCCACTTTTGACTCCAACCCGATCTCTCCCGACAGGGAGTACTTCGTTCGAGCTCCGGAAGCGTCTGCGGGCGCTACCGGATACCAGACGTCTACCGGAATGGCACGGTCGCCGCGAGCCGAGTCCACAACCGTGAACTCGTCGTGGCCGATGGCGTACTCCCCCAGTTGGTCGGGTGCGTCCACCTCCTCCTGCGGTGCCGCGTCTTCGGCCGGAGTGTCGCTGCAGCCAGCGAGCCAGATCCCAGCCCCAAGAGCCAGAGCGGGGAAGGCAAACGGAGATCGAGTACGGAACATGGGTGAGTGCATCCCTTCAGCGAGTGGACGCGAATCGTACCACGAGGGCTCGCGCCGGCGGGGTCTGAGTGCGGCCGCGGCTGCGGCTAGCGCTTGGCCAGTTCTTCGCCGTCTACGACCGCTACGCTGGTCATCGCCTTGGCTACGAGCTTCTTTTCGCCCCCCGCTTTAGCAGATGAGAACACCTCCGCTTCGGCGACCGTCACCTTGCGTCCCGCCCGCAGGACGGTGGCTTTGCAATAGAGCAGTGGGCCGACGGCCGGCCGCAGAAGATTGATCTTGAACTCGATCGTGAGGGGAATGTGTTTGTCGGCCATCGTCGTGGCCGCCGCGGCGCCCGCCGTGTGGTCGGCGAGTGTCGCGACCACGCCGGCGTGCCCAAAGCCGTTCTGCTGAAGTTGGTCTGGGGCGAGCGTGAGCTCCGTTTCCACCACGCCCGGTTTCAGCGATATCACGCGCACGCCCAGCCAGCGGATGAACGGAGCACGGTCAAACACGGCCTGGATGCGTTCAGCTGAACTCGACGCCAGAGCGTTCGCCGGTTGAGACGTCGTGTTGCCATGGGGGGCAGCGTTTCTCAGCGGATCCTTCGCGCGCCGGGCGCCCGCCGGTCTCGTCATGAGCGCGTGGACCTCGTCTTGGGTGAACAGCGCTTTGCCTCTTGCTAGATCCCGCACGTCGTCGAGCCGGTCGTTGCCCCATACGACTTCATCCCCGACTCCGAAGGTGGGCACCCCGAACACCCCCCTGCCGACCGCCTCTTCTGTGTTGGTTCGGAGCGCCGCTTTAGCTTCCGGCATCTGCGTCTTTTCGAGGAGCTTGGCACCATCCAATCCCGCTTCGTCGAGCACCTCGCGCAGAACACCGCTATCCCCTAGATCGAGGCCATGTTGCCAGCCCGCTTTCCATAATGCGTCGATGACGGCGATCTGATCCTTGCCCGCAACTTCAGCGAGCGAGAGTCGTAGCGCCTCGATGGAGCGAAAGGGATGCTTGCCCGGTAGCGTGAACGGGATCCCATGCCGTTTCGCAAAACGCAGATTGTCGCGCAGCACGAAGAGTGCCTTCGCTGGGATCTCCGCCGGGCCCAGCTGGCCGTGCGCGTCGAGTAGCTTCGCGAATACGACGGGGATCGGGCGGAGCTCGAAGCCGTCGGCTTCCGCAGCCTCCCGCGATTGCATCCACCCGAAGTAGGCGTAGGGAGATAGGTAGTCGAAATAGAAATCGACGGGAACGGGAGGGTGGCTCGAGGTCATAGGACCTCGTTTCAGTAGGAGCGTGCGGCTTCGGGTGCAACCCGAACGCGCGCGATCCGCTCAAAGCGCGACCCTTTGGCTCGCCTAGCGCGGCGGTAGTTTCGAATGTGGCGAACTTTCGGGCGGTCGCGGAGGGGTCAGCTCGCACGTCCAGAACTCTTCGACGGGCAGCAAGCTCGCGCGCGCACTCGCGGCTCCGCTGTCGGGGCCATGCTCGCTCGTGGCAGTTCCTTGTGCGTTCTTCATCGTCGTTCCCCTCGAGTCCAAACGAGCGTCCAGCGACGCGTCCGGCGAGCGCGGCGGCTCTTCTCTGTAATGAAAGAAAGCCTAGCTCTTCTTACGGGTCGATGCGTTTGACCCGCTGGTCGGATGCGGACACGGGGAGGGCCAAAGCCTGGTTTGGCTCAGTCGGCGATGCCGAAGAACGCCATCACGCCCTGCATGAGCTGGTGGCGCGCGTCGCCGTCGTTGATGCTTTCGAACGGAAAGCCGAAGTAGACGACCTGGAAGTTCCCGTCGTACTGAAGCGCGGCCACTCCCTTTCCACCGTCATAGGAAAGGCAGGCCCGCGCTCCGTCCATTGGAGCGAGCGCGTCTGGGAAGGCGACGAACATCTCTCCCGGGGACCAGAACGATGCAAGCAGCGTGTCCTCGAAGATCCCGCCCGCTGCGCCGCGCACGGAAAATGCCCCCGAGTCGTCCGCGCCGAGTGCCGCGCGGAGTTTCGTCCCGTAGAACGTGGCGTCGGCGGCCGTTGCCTGGCCGCTACCGGCAGAATCTAGATCCCAGCCGATCTCGGCGCCGCTTGCGAAGAGTTTGCCGCCGCCGGCGAGGTACTCGTTGATGGCGAGTTGTTCGTTGGCGTCAAACGACTCGTCGACGGTCGACTCCTCGCCTGTTGCCCAGAGCACCGCGGCGTAGCCGCCGAGTTCGACGCGACCTTCTCCGACGGCCTCGTTGCTGCAGGTGTCGAAGGCCACGCCGGTCAAAGCCGCCGCGTAGCGTTCGGCAAATGCATGCCCCGCGCCCATTAGGTTCTCGTTGGTTGGGGCGGCCTGCCAGCGGTCGTTGGCATCGACGATGAGCACTCGCTCTGCGGAGTCGTCGGCGCTCACAGCGTACGCGTCGGAGGGGTCGCTTTCGCCCGCCTTGCTCACCGCCGTGACACGGTAGTAGCGCGTAGCGCCGGCCGCGACTTGGGGAGGGGAGTATTTCGTCTCGAGCGTGTACGCGCGGTCGCTGCGTTCCCAGCGCTTCGCGTCGTCGCTCGAGTATACGTAGTAGCCGTCCACTGTTTCGGTTCCGGCGATGCCGGGAACTGGCTCCCACTCGACGACGAGCCCGGCGTTCGTCTCTCCAACGAATTGCAGCGCCGGATCGGCGGGGCGCGGTTCGCCACCGAGATTGTCGCCGGCAAAGGCCGCGACGAGCGCGTCCTGGGCGGAGCGTGCTGCCGAGTACGCGTCCGAAGAGATATCGTTCATCTCGAACGCGAAGACGTAGCGTCGCCCATCGTAGCGGTTGTAGAGCGCGCCTGTTGTCGTGATGCCCTGGTTAGTGCCTGATTTACCGAAGACGCGCCCGGCCGTGTCGTCGCCGGTCATCCGAAATGCGAGGGTGCCATTGTAGGGGCCGGAGTTTTCGGTGACTAGCGCCACGCCGCTGCCGTTCGTGCTGTCCGGGCCCTCGCCGCCTCCGACCGAGAGCGAGCGTCGCCACGCCAGCCCCGCCGATTGGCGGAGCATGTGCTCGTAGAGTTCGACGAGTTGTCGTGCCGTGAGACGGTTGCGCGTATTGAGGCCGGAGCCGTCGTAGAGTTCGGCGCCGGTCGTATCGATGCCGGTGGATGCGAGCCAGCCGAGCACGGCCTCGGCCCCGGTTGCGTAGTCGCTGGAGCCGTCGATCACGTAGCCGATATGTCGGCTCAAAATATCCGCCATCTCATTGTGGCTTTTGCGATTGATCGGCCAGAGCGCGACCGACAAGGGCATCGACTCCCATCGCGCCAGTTCGTCACCTGGCGGAAGCGTCATCGTTCCGTAGTTCGTGCTTCCACCGTAAATGTCGATACCTCGGCGACCGAGCGCCGCAACGAACTCCACCTCGGCGCGGGACCGGTGCCCGGCCGGGCTGTACGAACCGAAATGAAACCCCTCGTAAAGATAGGCGCCATAGACGCCGACTTCGCCGTTCACTACGCGGAGTCCGGCGCCATAGAGACGGTCGGCGAGCTGCTCCAACGGGAAGTTCGGGTCGTCGTAGAACCACCGAGACCACGTGAAGTCGTGCTCACAGTGCAAATTGAGATCGCCATCGAGCGTCCCGGCGCTGTCCATCGCCCCGTCGCCGAACGCGCGGGTCAACATGCGGTGATCTTCGCCGAGCAGCATGAGCGCTGCGGCCGTCGTTACCGCCTTCGTGTTCGAGGCGGGGATGAGCGCAGCATCCGGGTTGTCTTCGTAGATGACGGTGCCGGTGTCCGCATCGATGACGTAGCCACCGAAGGAATGGCCCTCGATCGCTGCATCGCCCAATAACTCGTCCATCGTTGCAGCGATCTGAGCAAGGGTCGCCGCGTCGATCTGTCGCTCCGGGGGAGGCTCGAGTTGCGGAGGCGAGCCCGCGGTGCCGCCGCCATGTCCTCCGGACATGCCCGCACTCCCGCCCGTACTCCCGCCACCTGGGCTAGAGGATCCGGCGGAGCCAGACGTGCCGCCGGCGCCCGCGCTCGCCTCCGCTCCGCCGGCACCGCCCGTCGCATCGGCGTTCATTCCGTCAGCGGAGCCGCCCTCACTGCACGCCACGACGAGAACGCAGCCGAGCGCCGCCGCCCAGGTCGTGCGCCCTGGTGATCCGAAGTACGTTAGGACCATAGCGCCGGCAGTCTACAGGCCGATCCGCAACGGCGTCGCCACCATTCTGTGCCGAACGTCAGCGCGGCGCCACGCTCGCGAATCAGGCGGACGGTTCTGTGAGCGGGGGAGCCGCAAAAGGCCCCGAGCCAGGCTTTCGGCTCTTGCCATCGCTCTCGGCGCGCATCGTGTTACCGAGGAGCCGCACCGCCGTGCTGCGCGGGAGCATCGCGGTTGCCCAGCGATTTCCACGTCCGGCGATATGCGTTGGCCGCTTCTGGACGAGCGCCGCCAATCCTTCGCGCGCCGTTGCCTGTGCCGTCATCGTGGGGAGAGGGGTGCTCACGGTCTCGCTGATCTGCCCCATCATTTCCGTATCGGTAAACCCGGGGGCGAGGACGGTGACGTCGATGCCGGATGGGGCGAGTTCGTGGTGCAGCGCTTCTGCGAAGTTGTGGACGTAGGCTTTGGATGCCGCGAAATTCGCGGCAAAGGGCACCCCCTGCAGTGCGGCCACGGAGGATACGAGCATCAGCCCGCCGATCCGTCCCGCGTCTCTCATCCGCTGGCCGAAGGTGTAGACAAGCTCGAGATGTGCGTTCACGTTGAGTCGCAGGTCGCGTCGTAGAGTCTCGATGGATTGATCAAGGACCGGAGCGATCGACGCCGCGCCAGCGTTGGAGACGAGCAGGCCTACGTCCAGCCGGGTCGTCGAGTCGAGCACAGCGTCCACGCCGCGAGGGTCGGCCAAGTCTGCGATGACGAGTCGCGTCTTTGTCCCGTGCGCCTCGGACAGTTCCGTCGCGAGATCGGCGAGGCGATCGGTACGGCGCGCGACGAGTACGAGATCGAGTCCCACTGCGGCAAGTTGCCGGGCGAACTCCCTACCGAAGCCGGCAGAAGCTCCCGTTACGACCGCCCACGGCCCGAATTTTGCCAGCGCGCTATGCCGATTGGTCTGTTGTGGGTGGGCCATGTGGTCGTCTTTTCGGGGCTCGGGAGAAAAACGCGTGAGCCAGATTCTGGAACGATCGGTATAAAATGCGGCGCCGAACTGCGGTCGAGGACGCTCGGGAGGAGCGGCTAGACCAGCATGGCGCGGGCGCTTTTCACGCCGTTTTCCTCGGCCTTCTTCGCGCGGGGTGTCTGAGCGTTGGGGATGTCGATGCCTCGCTCCACAGCGGGGCGCGCGGCGATAGCCTCGAGCCATCGCTGCAGGTGCACGAGTCCTTCGATCTCGATGCCTGACCAACGGTGGATACGCGCCCACGCGTAGTTGGCTATGTCGGCGATTGAATAGTCGCCAGCAAGAAATTCGTTATCGGAGAGGCGGCGATCGAGTACCTCGAAGAGCCGTCGTCCCTCTCGCTGGTATCGACCGATGGCGTACTCGATCTTGTCCGGCGCGTATCGGAAGAAGACGTTCGCTTGCCCCATCATCGGGCCGAGACCGCCCATCTGAAACATCAACCATTGGTCCACTACGGAGCGTCCCTTCGCGTCGGACGGCATCAGCTTGCCAGATAGATTCGCCAGGTAGTTCAGGATCGCCCCGGACTCGAAGACCGCAAAGTCGTCGTTGTCATGATCCACAATCACAGGGATCCTGCCGTTTGGATTGAGCTTCACGAACCACGGCTCCTTCTGCTCGAGACTCGACAGCTCGATGGCCCGGGCTTCGTAGGGGATCCCCATCTCCTCCAGAGCGATGGATACCTTGTGTCCGTTCGGCGTGGCTGATGTGAATAGCTCGATCATGGCTGGTCTCGTGGGCTGGGGCGCACTTGAGGCGTTGCGCGTTTACCGAATACGGGGGGACTGGAATGAGCG
>PVBE011103042.1_pt1 | contig 10507 bp, 15 predicted proteins | sample 1631181 | NCBI WGS metagenome assembly PVBE01 (sample SAMN08397723, study PRJNA350692) | Marine metagenome, whole genome shotgun sequencing project. | isolation source: water | place: Pacific Ocean | collected 2012-04 | reverse complement strand
TTCTTGTAGTTGCCATAATTATTTGCCTCTAGCCTGTTGCGATGTAATTTCCAGTACCCTCTGTAATCAAATAGATACCGCCCTCTGTCATTATCTCTTCTTCTGATGTAGCGGAAGGATCAAACTCTCTAAAATACTGCCCTCTATTAGCCAGCATAGCTAAGGTTTTCTGCTTCTTCCACGGTAATCGTCTAGTCGTTAAACGCTTAAACTGGTTGCGGGAGTAATATGCCACTACAGTATCGCTCTACGCCTGTATGAGACATGTCTCCCCTTTAATGCCTCTATGTCATCCTTAATCTTATCAAATAGCTCCATCACCACCGCCTCTGTTGGCTTCTTACCACCCTCCCTCCGCATGCTAATCTTCTTGCTCCCACCATACTCTGGTGCGGAACCCTCCTTAGTAATGGTAGAAACCTTCTCTTTTTTGGTAGGCTTCTCCTCCCCCTCAGCAACCTCCTCCTTCTTGGTAGGTGGTGTCTTACTTACATCATTACTTTTACTCTTTAACTCCCTCCCCTTATATTTAGGAGAGTCTTCTGTAGATTCTACCCTCTCTACCATCTCACCATAAGAGGCTAACATCTCACTTAATAATTTTTCCAGGGATGTAATGTCTTCTTCTAAAGACTCCGACTCCTTACTATTCTCATCTGTAAAGGTATTATTCTCCTGTGTAAAGGTGTTATTCTCCTGAACAAAGGAGTTAATCTCCTCCTCACCCGCTTTAGGGTGCTTACTACGATACAGCCGGGTTAACAGGAGGGTGAGCATCTCTGACATCCTACCTTTAATTGCATCCAGTTCTAAATCTAGCGCACTATCTCCTATCGTATCTTCAAAAATATCAAGCATTCTTAGCTCCCGCTTTCTCATGCTCCCTCGCCCACCTATCATAGGCATCAGGGAAGCCTGGATCTGTACCATCTAAATGAAACGGGGTGGCGGAGATTATAAACTCCGCAACCCCATCACACTGAGTACATACCTGCTCATCCCGCCTCGCATCTACAGAGTCTACAAACTTCTCTAAGATGGCATTACAGTCTACGCATTTGTACTCATATATCATTAATGCTTCTCTACAAACTCATATAACTCCTTCGCCTTCGTCTTGATATCCTCTATAGAATAAGGCTTTGGCTGGAGATTTTCCCAATACTCCAAAGTTGCATCACCCTGCTCCTTCGCATGACTCCATGCCTCATCAGTAAAGTCTCTTGTTCTAGCATCGACGAACTCAAAATATCTCTGAGCCATTTCTAAAAGTTTAAAGCGTAATTCAAATGGGGTTGTCATAATTATCTACTCCTCTGTGTGTTATGTGTAAAAGAAGGAGGTATCCCAAAATAATGAGATACCTCCATATCTCCCTATCTATTAGGAAGCTGGAACTACAAATGCAAGACCTGCATCATTACGGAGTTCTCCAACACCGTAAATCGTATCAGCAGTGAACAAATCACCGAGATACTCTTGCTTGTATTGTGTTTGTGAACGTACAGACATCTGCTCAACTAGAGCAAGAGCGTCTTTGTGGATTAGTAATCCAACACGCTCAGTACCTGCACCTGTGGAGGAAGTACCACCACCTTGTCCAACTGTATCACAATTAGTTGAGATATAAACATCTACCCCATAAATCATGCCAATCTTACCAGTTTTAATTGCATCACCAGAACCAATAAACTGTTGCTCAGTAAAGCGGGGAGTAGCTAACAAATCATTAGCACATATTGGTGGAATAATCAAAGCACGATTGTCCATTGGTACATTTGCATTATCTAGTTTTAGTATAAATGCACGAAGTCCAGCATCAGTAATATCTGCTTCATTACCGCCCGTCCAAATAGTAGTACCAGAGCCAATATAAGCCTTTGTATAACTACCATCAGAAGTCGTACCACCTTGTAAACCCTCTCCTAAATCAATTAGGTCAGAGTCAACCTGAGTAGCCAATGCGTAACCCGCATCATCCGTATAGAACCTACGGAGGCTGTTTAATGCTTGAACCTCAGTAATGTCTTCAATAAGCACAGAGTATTCATAATGCTTATTAATGCTGAGATCAACCTTTGAGTGGGTGTCGCTTTGGATTGATACAGCAGTATTAGCTGATTTAGCCGTTGCTGATCCACGGGTTGGTTTGGGGATATGAATTGTATCACCCTTCTTCCCCTTGTGTGCAATCTTAGAAACAAGATTACCAACTACAAGGTTCTTTTTATATCCTGCAATAACCTCATCCGACCATAGCTCTGGAATAAAATCCGCCGCTGTAGTGACCGTTTGATGATTAGTGCCTATTGCACCACTTGCCATTTTATATCTCCTATCTTTAAATTAATGTTAACTATCGAACTCTCCCCTCTGCATACGCTTTTAAAATATCATCAGAGAGAGCATCATATCTATCAGGGTCGTTTATTTTCAACCGTATTACATCCTCCTTGCGGTAAAACTTACCACCAGATGGATTGGAACCAGTTGCAACCTCTGAGTGTGCCGCCCTTAAAGACTTCTTCTGCCTTGCCTGTTTAAGTTCCGCTACCTCTTGGGTGCGCTCAATATTATTCAAAGCCTTCCAAGTACTTAACAACTCATCCGCTGCATCAACACTATAATTATCATTAGCCTCTGTAAAGAGGAGTGATCTTATAGGGCTTTCCTGGACCCATTGTTGGAAGTCACCATCAGTGATAACCTGTCGATAATCTGGATGTTTATTTGTCAGATTATTAAGCGCACTATCATTCTTACTCTTTCTGGATACAGCCTCCATCTCTCTGAACTTTGGATGATCCTCAATAAGCCTTGATACTGCCGAGGTTGGATCTTCAAAAAAATCTACCTCACTAACTAGTTCTTCCTGTCCTTCTTCTTGTTGTTGAGATCTAGTATTCTCCAACTGTGTTTTAAGGAAGGTATCTGTTAACTGGCGTAACTCGCCAATCTCCTGACCCTTTCTCCCAAGTTCCTGCTCCAGATTTGAGTAGCTTTCTAATATATCCTTCTTAGTCTTACCTTTAAACTTAGAAGGTATTTCAAAACTCTCCTCCTCCTCCACCTCTGCTATTGCATCCGGTACATTTCCCCCTCCAGTTGCCTCTCGGGGTGTGCCTACCGCCTTTTCCAGAGAATCTAGTTCAGCTTGTGATTTTTCCTCGTACTGTGTTGGTACTACTTCCTCATTATCAACAATTACAGTTGCCATATAATCTCTCCTGTACTATTCCGATGTAAACATTTAAAGAATAGATTAGGAGGTATATAAAATGGGGCGCTCTATGCGTTCTCCCCTACTTCATCTACCTCAGTATTGCGTGTAAGCTCCTCCAAATTCGCTAACCAGTTAAGAACTTGAAGTGCGCCTTTACGCATATATAGAGTCTTTATATCAGTAATATCATACAAAGACTCATTTGCCTCAATTAGCGTTTTAACCTCCTCATTAAGAAGGGTACGCCAACCATCCGTCTCAAACAGAGCATAACGCTCATCAAAAAACCGCCGGGTATCAATATCCATAACCATTACCCCACCTTATTATTTATTGTTACCTTGTGCCGACTTTAATCCTGTGTTATATCCTGCCTCAACTGCCTTCGCCATGTTAAGTGCGATCTCAGACTCAAGATGTTCCGCCTCAACTGGTGCTTTCTGTGCCTCACCCATCTGATTCATAGCTACTGCCTGTAATTTCTGCACCTTCGCCTGCTTCTCAGCCATATCCAACATCTGTGTTTGCTGTTGCATCTGCTGTTGTTGTGGGTTAGGCTGTTGCATCTGCTGTAGGGTGGCGAGTACCTCCTCCCTGTTCGATAGGGAGCTTGTCTCATAAATACTTCGTAACAGTACCATGAAGACAGGTGATTGAGGTGGTACAAATGAGAGTAGTTGAATAAGTTGTGACATCTCCAACTCCCTCGCCATTATCCCTAAAGTGCTATACGCCTTAAATTTATAATCCCCGGCTGGGTATCGCTCTGGATCGAACTGCATGTAACGATAAGCCGACTTATTTATTAGTGGTACTAGAAAGTTCTCTTGGAAATTGCTCAGGGTGCGCTTCTGTCGCTTAATACTCGCACCCATCATCATGCTCATCCCACTCGCAGTATTATTTCTCGGCTGACTAGCCGTACCTACCTGAGAATCCATAGCCCCAGTACCCATCTGGATCATCCTCTCTAACTCCGCAGACTCAGTATAAGATTGGGGTGAGGTGTTGCCAAAGTTTATCGGCATGAGTACATTGCGCGGATCACCATTAGTTAAAATAGTCTTCCCCGCTCTTACCTCGAACTTGCTACCTCGCGGTAAGCGAGTCGCATCAATCGCCATCATGGGGTGGGTGGTGAGGGCGAGAGCGTCTATTCGGGCGCGTAACTCTGCATCTAAAGCTTTTTGAGGGTTGTACCCCTTCTCGGCAACACCCCTCCCCCAAAATCTGTCGGGAACAGTGTCATGTTGATAGGCTATAAAGGGTCTATCACTTAAAAGGAAGGGGTTCTCGATTGCTCTTAAAACGGTATCATCATTAGCAATAGTAACAATTGCCTCAACCAGATCATCACCCTCATCCTCATCTAACTCTCCCAGCATATCTGCACCTTTCAGCAGTTTGCGGGGAACTAAGCCATAATATTCTGTAATTTTTACCTTATCATCCACCTCTTGAGGCTCAGTAAGCTCCCCCTCCATGATGTCAACCTCATCAGAGTGGCTTCCAATGGCGACATCCCTATAAATACCTTGATTTATATTCTCTATTATGTTATGTCGAGGCTTGATTAGTATGTGAGCGCACCCCAATGCACTCTCAATATCCTTTGCTGTGGGATCTATAGCAAAGTTAAATGGGGCGATAGGCTCTAACTTGCAACAGATATACTCTTGGGGTATAGGTACTCTATCCATGACATAAGTCTCCCCTACAGGAGCCTCTCCAATAGTATACTCCGTCTTAACTTGGAGTACTATCTTGCCAATCCCAGTACCATACAATGCTCCGTTCAAGAAGACGGTGCTTATCGCACTCTTGATCCCCTCACGCTCCAAATCCTCTGCTAGTTGTCGGCGTAATTGGTATAAATCTGTAGGATTTTGATCTCTAAGATCATCAACCATATCAAACCATTGATCCTTACCAAAGGTTGCCTCCTCTAACTCGCTAACAGTACCCTCAATAGCCTGTGTTAGTGCGGGGGAGATGAGCTGGCTCTTCTCAGATTGACGGGTTTTATCCTGTGTGGAGTAAATACCCCTCCAAAGTCGGTAGTATTCCTCCCATTTCTCCTTGTAATTACTGTCCCGATGGTCAACCCACGCCTCAACGCGAGTACCCACCCAGGAGGCTAATGCGGAATATTTATCTGCTATCTTTATCTTATCTGGCATAATTTCCTCTAATAACCTGCAATTGCATCTATTGGCTCCCAATCATCCACCTGAAATGCCTGTGCATAATCTGTAGTAGCTACCTGATCAATATATGATAGGGCATCGGGTAGATCATCGTGGGAGAGGGGGTTGGGAAAGTCTAGTAATTGATCTACCAGAGGCTTATTCCACTTCTCATTCTTCTTCAATAGTATCCTCCCATGTTCAAACCTGCCCTGTAATGACCATGTAATACGATCCGTCTTCTTCTTCCCACCATGAGTGACCTCGATGATGTTGGGGTAAACCCCCATCCTCCTCATCTGATCCTCAAGATAGGGTATTAAGGCATTCTTTAACGATCCCTTCTCAATCCCCACAGCCATGACTTGATGCTTCTGAGCCAAGCGTAGAATCTGTAGGCTAGTCTCTCTAATCCCCCAGCGACCATGTTTAATCTCGTCAACAAACCAACCCTCTGGGGAGACATGTACCAGAGCGATAGCCGTCTCATCCAATCTTGAATTTTTAATACCAGTAGAGTTAGCAACGTCTTCGAACCCAGCAGGGTCAACTGCCATATAGTACGAACCCTCTCCGCGAGGCTTATCCTCATATAAAATCCACTCCTCTTTAAATATTCCGCCTGTAAAGCTCTCAAAACTCGCCTCAAACTCCTGTCTGAAGGATTGAGAGGACATGTTCTTCCTCGCATTCTCTATCTCTTTCGGATCCAGCATGGGATTATCCAGGCTGGTATAGGAGAAATGCTCCCAATCATCCTCCTCCATCGAGGCTATATATAGATCATAAAAATGATTCTTACCCGCCGGTGTTCCTATAAAGAGGGCGGAGCCTTTAACATCTGCCAGTGTGGGGCGGAGTATCTGCTCCCACACCGCAGGCTTCATGCTGGCATATTCGTCTAATACGAGATAAGACAGACCCACACCCCGTAATGTGTCTGGTCTATCCGAACCCTTTAAATAGATCTTCCTTCCATTTATTAGGGTTAGTACAGCAGTATTCTCATGTGCGGCAGCTATAACATCCTTACCCAACTCCTTCAACATCCCCCACATTATATCCTTCGCCTGTTGAAAGGTAGGCGCGACATAAAAAACATCCTTATCCTTACTCTTGAGGGCGGAGATTAACAATAACCACCCCGCTAACCTGCTCTTTCCAAACCTCCTACCCGCCGCCACCACCTTGAACCTAGCATCAGAACGGAAGATTTCAAGCTGTGCAGGATGTAGGTTTACCTGTAAATCCGCCACTAAACAGCCTCTTCCAAGACAGAACCCTCTATATCCTTTATCTGATCTACTATAATGTTAACCGAGATCCCCTCCCCTCCCGCAAGCTTCGTCCCCCTGCCTACAGGCATAATACGATCCATGCAAATCTTCATACTGGCAGGATCACCCTCTAACGCAAGCTCAACACACCGCTTGACAATAGCACCAGTACTATCCGATAAGACAGCAGTAGCAATCGCCGTCATCTTATTCTTAACACCCTTCGGTCTACCACCAGCCCCATGACCCTTAACTAACCTACCACTAGAATCCCTATTATGATCATTATTATGATCATCATTATTATGATCATCATGATCATGATCATTATTATCCTTCTTCTTCTTCTTCTTACCCCCCCTCTCTGCCTCGCTCCCATTAACCCGCGTTACAGGAGAAAAACTTACAGGAGCTGATCTGCCCTCTATAGTACTCTTAGAGACAGGCTTTGTCGGCTCTAATAACTGATCTAATGTTGTCATAATCATTATATCCTTTTCTGTCTCTGTTAAAAAGTGGAGTGGTGGGAGGTAGGTTTTGGAAGATAATAATCATATTGCGATGCAAGCGACCCTCTCTATTTTTTCTTTACTACTACTTATATTATAACATATTTTTAAGAGATTGTAAAGTAATATTACATATATTACTTAAAAAACCCTAAAAATACCCCTTTCCGAAACTAACCCCCTCCCAAAACTACCTCCCATGTGCAGAGGAGCTATCTCCAAGCGGGGCAAGGTGTATAGAGAGTGGATGGGTCCCCCTTTAGAGACTCCTTTATCCTTCATAGATAGTGCAGGGGGGACCCATCCACTCTCCATACACCTCTCCCCACTTGCAACAGCTACGGCAACGTCAACACCAAAAGGTCTACACGCAAGCGTGTAGTCTTTTTACCGCCTCCGGCGGAACGTCAACCCCTTATACCGCTAACGCGGAACGACAACGTCAACCCCTTATACCGCTAACGCGGAACGACAACGTCAACGTCAAAACCTTAAAGTCTACGCGCAACCCCAGCGCGTAGGCTTAATACTACACTAACCCCTTATACCGCTAACGCGGAACGACCCATCACCGGAAAATAGGAGAGAATGTAAGTGTGATTGTGGTCTTATGCTCTCCTGAGGCTAGGTTAGCGTCGGTATAGAATGTAGAGGATAAGAGCATAGGGGCGACAATACGCTCTATGCTCCCCTGAGATATTGATAGGTTTGGCAATAGGATATGGGCGGATTGTGCAGTGCAACATATTGTGAATTGGAACATACCCATCAGTATTGTGCATCACAACATATCCATTGTGCGTTGCAACATACGAACCGGTATGTCGTAATTAAGTATTTAGGGGTCGTTGCCAATTGGTTAAGATTGTGCTAGCGTCACGCGCGTTTTACCCTTTTCATCCAACCTCTAGGAGATAAACCTAATGAAAAATAGTATAGATATTGATAGATTAAATCATGATTTTAACGAGTTTCTTCGCGAAGTGAAATCTGACTTTTTTGATTTTAAGGAGGCTTTGAAACAGGATCATCAGCAAGACCAGCATGAAGATTATCCGCCGTCAGAACAAGTTGTTATCAGGCTGATCGAAGATTGTATGGAAGAACAACAATTCTGGATTATTGGTGAAGCCTTCAACAAAGCGGTTAGACTTGTTCAGACATACGGTAACCCTTACGAAAACTATCGGTATTCGTTTTGGGATACTCTAGAGAAATCAATGATCAAAGACCTTTCCGAATATAACCAAAAGTAATTATGATTTTCAACCGTCGGGGTTATCCTGATCCCGACATAACTAAGGAGCAACAACATGTTAACATTTCCAACACTAGAGAGCGCCGACATTCTGACCGTCCAAGAAGCAAGAGTCACAGCAAATCCTTTCAACTTTGACGTCCCGCTTTTACAATCCTTCTTTGCGCCTACGGCATGGGAAGAGGACAACGAAGTCAAATACTGGGTCAGTGAGTTTCTTGCGGGATCGGTCTGTTCTGCCCTCCACTACATCCTCAGCACATCAATGGTTAAGACTGAGAGGAAAATACTCTCCCGACTACATGATGAGAGTGCAACGCTTCGGCAACAGGAAAGCGAAGCAGAAAAGCTCACAGTCTTGCAACTCCGGCGGGAAAATGTTGAAGAATTATTCAACCTTGCCCAAGATGATTACGTCAGAGATTTCGGAGAGACTTGGAAACCCAACGCTCTTGGTTCAATCCCTTCAAGAGTGCTAGGTTTTGACCCATCTGTTTTAGAGAAGCTCAAAGTAGCTTAAACCCCTACTTAAGTATTTTCTGCCCCTACTTAGTTAGGGGCTTTTTTTTGGCACTCTGTTTATGGGTCAGGGAGCGACGGGGTGAGTTGCTGCAGGTTTACCCCTTAAATGGAGCCAGGAGCCTCGTAAGCGCATTTTAACAAATACCCTTTTGTATCTACTACCCTTTTACTGAACTATCGTTAGATCGCAATACAGAGCTAAATAGAGCTATCCACATTATCTAGTGATTACATTGTGCACCGCAACATGCACAGGGTGTTGTGCATTGCAACATAAACGGGGTGTTGTGCACCGCAATATACCATTGTGCATTGCAACATACTCAAGGGTATTGTGCACCGCAACATACTCAGGGTATTGTGCACCGCAACATATATTGTGCACCGCAACAAAATGGATCCAGCGCCGAGGAATTGGTAATAAAGGTGTCAAAAGACTTTCTAACTTATTGATTACATTCGCTTAATAGCATTGAGGAGTGATGAAAATGACTTCTCGTATATTTTGAAAACTGTAAATTTTTAACCCTCAACAGGGGGTTTGATAATAAAGGTGCGAAAAATTTTTTAAACTGATGGTCAACAACAAGGAGAATTGAAATTATGAACAATCTACCCAAAGAAGAAGAAGAAGTGATGATGCCGATTATTCCTGCTCCAGAATGGGAAGTTGCGTTTAAAGTAAAATTTAAATCTGATATGTTTCCCGGCTTCGGCTACGACCCTATGGATATCGTGGAAGCGTTGAAGAAAGACTTGGAAGATGGCAGAGTCGGACATTACGTGAATAGTGCAGAATGGTCGATTGATTGGTTCGCAGACAAAAAGGAATCTGAATAATGAAGAGAACAACATTACAATTTGGAAAGGAGAATCGAAATGACGGCTTCAATCTATGTAGGAACTTACAGAAAATATAATGAGGGATCTCTTTTTGGTAACTGGCTTGATCTTGAGAACTTCTCAGATACTAAAGAATTCTATGCTGCATGTAAAAAACTCCACGCTGATGAGCATGATCCAGAATTCATGTTCCAGGATTGGGAGGGGATTCCAGAGAATCTTATATCTGAATGTCACTTAGATGATAACTTTTTTGACTACATGGAAGCTGTCGAAACCTCACACCTTGACCCGGAAGTATTTCTGGCGGGAGCTGCTTTAAGTATTCCTTGGGATAAAATTGAGCAAACATATCAAGGTGAGTGGCGAAGTGATGAGGACTTTGTCACAGAGTTATTGGATAAATCTAATGATATCCCTAAACTGCCTAGTTACATCCATATCGACTGGGCAGGAACTACGCGAGATATCATGATGGATTACGGAGAATCAGAAGGGCATTATTTTAATACTTGTTACTAATAGGAAATGATCATCCACTTACTTTATTAGGGGTATAACATGAAAACAATAGTCGCACAATATGATTATGAACGGATGGTATCCGGTAAACTGACAGGAGAAAAACTTAAAATCACAGTTAAACCACGACATTCTTTTGGTTATTTACAAGGTGTTACTGTTCACAT
>PVBE010923527.1_pt1 | contig 10507 bp, 7 predicted proteins | sample 1631181 | NCBI WGS metagenome assembly PVBE01 (sample SAMN08397723, study PRJNA350692) | Marine metagenome, whole genome shotgun sequencing project. | isolation source: water | place: Pacific Ocean | collected 2012-04 | reverse complement strand
GGCACGACGGGTCAGCCCAAGGGCGCCATGCTGACCCACGCCAATCTCTCCACCAATGTGCAGCAGGCGACATATTTCTTCCCCGAGACCAAGTTCGGTGAGGAAGTGATGATGGGCGTGCTGCCGATCTTCCATGTCTTCGCCATGACGGTGGTGATGAATTTCAGCGTCCATGCCGGTGCCAAGATGATTTTGCTGCCGCGTTTCGAATTAGAGACGGCGCTCAAGATCATCCATAAAAAGCGCCCGACCTTCTTCCCCGCCGTGCCGACGATCTATATCGCGATCAATAACCACCCCGGCGTGGCGTCGCGAAAATATGACCTGACGTCGATGAAATATTGCCTCGCCGGCGGCGATACCCTGCCGCGCGACGTGCAGGAAAAATTCGAATCCCTTTCCGGCTGCCGCCTGCTCGAAGGCTATGGTCTCAGCGAAACTTCGCCGGTGGCGCTGTGTAATCCGCCGACCGGCACATCGCGCGCTGGCTCGCTTGGCCTGCCAACACCGGGCACAATTGTCGAGATCACCGATGTCGACAACCCATCGACCGTTTTACCGCAGGGCAAAACCGGTGAAATCTGCATCACCGGCCCGCAGGTTATGCGCGGCTATTGGAACCGCGAGGAAGAAACTGCGGCGGCGCTGCTCGACGGCCGCTTTCATACCGGCGATGTCGGCTATATCGACGCCGACGGCTATACCTTCCTGATCGACCGGCTGAAGGAAATCATTATTGCCGGCGGCTACAATATCTATCCACGACATGTCGAGGAGGCGATATACCGCCACCCGGCGGTCGAGGAAGTGACCGTCGCCGGCATCGAGGACAGCTACCGCCAGCAGACGGTCAAGGCGTTTGTCAAACTGCGCGCCGGCCAGTCGCTCGAAGCGGAAGGCCTGACGGCTTTCCTGAAAGACAAGCTCTCAGCCATCGAACTGCCCAAGCAGATCGAATTCCGCGACGAATTGCCGAAAACCCTGATCGGCAAGCTGTCGAAAAAGGAATTGGTCGCCGAAGAAGCCGCCAAACTCGACAAGGCGGAGACTTCTTGAATAGAAATCCACCGGACCGGCGTGGTACACAGACCACAGATAATTCAAACGATATTTACACTAGCGCGAGGATAGAATCATGAAACCCGTTGTCATCGCAGGATATAAGAGATCGCCTTTCCACTTCGCCCATAAGGGCCAATTGGTGAAAAAGCGGCCCGACGATTTGGCCGCTGATGTGATGCGCGGGCTGATCGAGAGTAGCGGCATCGATCCCGCCGGCGTTGAGGATCTGATCATGGGTTGTGCCTTTCCCGAGGGCGAGCAGGGCTTCAACGTGGCGCGTATTGTTGGCTTGCTCTCCGATTTGCCAATTTCCGTCGCCGGCGTCACGGTCAACCGCTTCTGTGGCTCGTCGATGCAATCGATTCACTTCGCCGCCGGCGCCATTCAGATGAATGCCGGCGAGGCGTTCATTTGCGCCGGTGTCGAATCGATGTCGCGCATCCCGATGGGCGGCTACAACCCGATGCCCAATGCCGATCTCTATGAAAGCAATGAGGGCGCCTATATGGCGATGGGCGAGACGGCTGAGAATTTGGCGCAGAAATATCAAATTCCACGCGAAGAGCAGGAGCAGCTCGCGGTTTCCAGCCATGCCAAGGCGGCCGCCGCGCGCGAGGAAGGACGCCTCGCCGGCGAGATCGTCGCGGTCGATTGCGACGGCGAGACGATCGACCAGGATGGCTGCATCCGCCCGGGCACCAATGCCGAGGCACTGGCCGGTCTCGAGCCGGCCTTCGACGCCGAAGGTACGGTCACCGCCGCGACCTCGTCACCGCTAACCGACGGCGCCTCCGCGGTGTTGGTCTGCACCGAGGATTTCGCCACAGCCAACAAGCTCGATGTACTGGCCTCGATCAAGAGCATCGCCGTCGCCGGTTGCCAGCCGGAGATCATGGGCTACGGCCCGGTGGTCTCGACCGTTAAGGCGCTCGAACGCGCCGGCATCGGCATGTCGGATATCGACGTGATCGAGCTCAATGAGGCCTTCGCCGTGCAGGCACTGGCTTGCGTGCGCGAACTCTCGATTGATCTCGATAAAATGAACTTGGACGGCGGCGCCATCGCGCTCGGCCATCCGCTCGGCGCCACGGGTGCGCGCATCACCGGCAAGGCGGCGCAGTTGCTCAAGCGCGAGGGTAAGAAATACGCCCTCGCCACCCAGTGCATCGGCGGCGGCCAGGGCATCTCGACCGTGCTCGAGGCGGCCTGATGGCGATTAACAAAATCGCCGTTATCGGCGCCGGCCTGATGGGTAGCGGCATCGCCGCCCATGTTGCCAACGCCGGCCATGACGTGGTGCTGCTCGATATTGTGCCCGACGGCGCCAGGAAACGCAGCGAGCTTGCGCTCGGCGCGATCGAGCGCATGCTCAAGACAGAACCCGCCGCCTTCATGGAAAAGCGCACCGCCAAGAGCGTCACTTGCGGCAACATTGAGGATGATCTGAAATTGTTGGCCGATGCCGATTGGATCGTCGAGGCAGTGATCGAAAAACGCGACATCAAGCAATCGATCTACCGCATGATCGATAGCGTGCGCAAAGACGGCAGCATCGTCTCGTCCAACACCTCGACCATTCCCTGCCGCGACCTGATGGACGGCATGGATGAGGCGTTTCAACGCGATTTCCTTATCACCCACTTCTTCAATCCTCCGCGCTATATGCGCCTCCTCGAAATTGTCGCCGGCGACAACACCCGGGCGGAAGCGATCGCGGCGGTGAGTGAATTTGCCGACATCAAACTCGGCAAGGGCGTCGTCGATTGCAAGGACACGCCGGGCTTCATCGCCAACCGCATCGGCACCTTCTGGATTCAGGCGGCGGTGGTCGAAGCGTTCAAAGGCAATGTCACGGTCGAACAAGCCGACGCCGCCATCGGCCGCGCGCTCGGCATCCCCAAGCCCGGTATTTTCGGCCTGATGGATCTGGTTGGCATCGACCTGATGCCGCTCGTAAGCAAGAGCCTCTATGACGCCGTGCCCGAGAATGACGCCTACCGCACGCTTTACGGCGAGCCGGAACTGATACTCAAGATGATCGCCGAGGGCTCGATCGGGCGCAAAGGCAAGGGCGGCTTCTACCGCCTCAACAAGGACAGCGGCAAGCCGGTCAAGGAAGTGATCGATTTGGCAAGCGGCCGCTATTCGAAAGCACTCCGGCCAACACCCGACAGCGTACGCGCCGCCAAAGGCTCGCCGCGCAAATTATTCGAACATGGCGATGCCGCCAGCGCCTTCGCCTGGCAGGTCATGTCGAGCACGCTTTGCTATGCAGCCGAGCTCATTCCGCAAATTGCTGATAATGTGGTCGCGGTCGATGACGCCATGAAGCTCGGCTATGCCTGGAAAAGCGGCCCGTTCGAGCTTATCGACAAGATCGGCGCCGAATGGTTTGCCGAGCGGCTCAAGACCGAAGGCCGCGACGTTTTGGCGCTGTTGAGCCTCGCCGCCGAAAAGGGCGGGTTTTACCGCACTGAACAGGGCCGCCTGCAATATCTCAGTACCGACGGCAGCTATGCCGCGGTCGAGCGCGCGCCGGGTGTGTTGCTATTGAGCGACGTCAAACGCGCCGCCAAGCCGATCCTCAGAAACGGCTCGGCCAGTCTGTGGGATATCGGCGACGGTGTCGCCTGCCTCGAATTCCACAGCAAAATGAATGCCATCGATCCGGAAACGCTCAAGCTGATCGGCCAGTCGGTCGAGACGGTGGGCAAGAACTATAAGGCCATGGTGCTGCACAATGAGGGCAGCAACTATTCGGTCGGCGTCAATTTGGGTCTCGCCTTGTTCGCCATCAATGTCGGCGCCTGGCCGATGATGGAAGATATAATCAAGCAGGGCCAGGATGCCTTCAAAGCGCTTAAATTCGCCCCCTTTCCGGTCGTCGGCGCGCCATCGGGCATGGCTTTGGGCGGCGGCTGCGAGAGCCTCTTACATTGCGATGCGGTGCAGGCCCATGCCGAAACCTATATCGGCCTGGTCGAGGTCGGCGTCGGCCTTATTCCCGGCTGGGGCGGCTGCAAGGAGCTGCTGGTGCGCGGTCTCACCGGCAAGAGCCGCGGCATCCTCGGCGGCGGCGCCATGCCGGTCATATCCAAACTGTTCCAAACCATTGGTCTCGCCAAGGTATCGCGTTCGGCGGCGCAGGCCTTCGACATGGGATATTTGCGCGACGGCGACCGCGTCACCGCCAACCGCGACCGCCTTCTCGCCGACGCCAAGGCGCGCGCCTTGGAGCTGGCAGAAGGCTATCGGGCACCCGAACCGCAGGAGGTCAAGCTGCCCGGTAAATCGGCCCGCGTGGCGCTGTTGATGGCGGTGCGCGGCCTGGCCAAGACACGCAAAGCCACACCGCACGACCTCACCGTGGTCGATCAGCTCGGCATCGTTCTCACCGGCGGCAAGACCGACAGCACCGACGCGGTGAGCGAGGACGATCTCTCCGCCCTTGAGCGCCGCGCGCTGGCAACCCTCGCCCGCAACCCTCTCACCATGGCCCGCATGGAACATATGCTGGGAACCGGCAAACCGCTGCGCAACTGAGCGGCCAGGAGCAACTGACAATGCAAATATATAAAGCGCCCTTGCGCGACATGCGCTTCGTTCTGCACGAAATGCTGGACGCCGAGCAACTGAGCAAGCTACCCGGCTATGAAGAAGCCACGGCGGATACCATCGACGCCATCCTCGAGGAGGGCGCTAAATTCTGCGAGGACAAGCTGCTGCCGCTCAATCGTATCGGCGATGAGGAAGGCTGCACCTATGAGAATGGCGTGGTGCGCACACCTGAGGGCTTCAAGCAAGCCTATGACGATTTTGTCGGCGCCGGCTGGCAATCGATCTCGTCCGACCCGAAATATGGCGGCCAGGGGCTGCCGGCGCTGATGAATTTCGTTGTCGAAGAGATGGTGTGCTCAACCAACCTTGCCTTCGGCGTCTATCCGCTGTTGTCGCGCGGCGCCGCCACACTGATTGAAACCCATGGCAGCGACGTCATCAAAGACACCTATCTGCCGCATCTGACGGACGGTTCGTGGAGTGGCACCATGTGCCTGACCGAGAGCCATTGCGGCACCGATCTCGGCCTTATTCGCACCAAGGCGGTGCCCGGCGATAACGGCGCCTACCGCATCAGCGGCAGCAAGATATTCATCACCGGCGGTGAGCATGATCTGGCCGATAATATCGTTCACCTGGTGCTAGCCAAGCTGCCGGATGCGCCCGAGGGCGTGCGCGGCATTTCTCTCTTCCTGGTGCCGAAAGTCAACGTCAAGGCGGACGGCGAACTGGGTCCGCGCAACGGCGTCTCGTGCGGCTCGATCGAAAAGAAGATGGGCATTCATGGCTCGGCCACCTGCGTCCTCAATTTCGACGACGCCGAAGGCTATCTCATCGGCGAGCCGCATAAGGGCCTGAGATGCATGTTCACCATGATGAACGGGGCGCGCCTCGGCGTCGGCATGCAGGGATTGGCGCTCGGCGAGACCGCCTATCAATCGGCTACCGCCTATGCCAAGGAGCGGCGCTCGGGCAAGAGCCTGGCCAAAGGCGTGGATAGCGGTGAGAAAGCCGACCCGATCATCGTTCATCCCGACGTGCGCAACATGCTGCTTACCGCGCGCGCCTATAACGAGGGCACCCGCGCGCTGGCCTATTGGACGGCGCTGAAACTCGATATCTCGGCCAAGCATCCGGACGCCAAAGTGCGCCGCGACGCCGACGAGCTGGTCCAACTGATGACGCCGATCATCAAAGCGTTCCTCACCGACCGTGGCTTCGAAGCGGCCAATTTAGCGGTCCAGATACATGGCGGGCACGGCTATATCGCCGAGCATGGTATGGAGCAATTGGTGCGCGACGCGCGCATCTCGCAGCTCTATGAAGGCACCAACGGCATTCAGGCGCTCGACCTGGTCGGGCGCAAACTCGGCATGAACACCGGCCGGCTGCTGCGCCACTTCTTCCACCCGACAACCGCCTTTGTCGAGGAGCACCAGGAAAACGAAGCGCTCAGGGATATCGTCCTGCCGCTCGCCAAGGCGCTCGGCAAGCTACAGCAGGCAACCCTGGTGATCGCCCAGAAAGGCCTGGGTGATCCGGAAGAAGCCGCCGCCGTCGCCACCGACTATCTCAAAATGTTCGGCCTCGTGGCGATCGGCTATATGTGGCTGCTGATGGCCGAAAAGGCAGTGGCAAAGGCCAATGGCGAGGCAAATGACGATGCGCGCTATTACGCCAACAAGCTCAAGACGGCACGTTTTTACATGTACAAGCTGCTGCCCGAATCGGCATCGCTGTTCCTGCGCATCATGACCGGCAAAACCGCCATGGCCCAGTTCGACGAGGATGATTTCTAAAGCGGGCGCTGAAACGGATTAGTGGGCGCTGACCGGCTCCAGGCCGTATTGCCGCGCCGCCGCGAAGGCGACTTCACGGTCATCGGCGACGCCGATGATTTCGCTTTCGCCATCAAGGATCACATAGCGCAATTCGCCCTCCCACGGGCGGCGATCGATAAAGACGATATTGGAATTACCTAGGTCGGCCAGGGTTTCGGCCAAATCCAATTGATGGTCCGCCTTGATATTCATAATTTTTTCTGCCGCGTTATTTTCATAACGACCCCCGCCCAGTTGATGCCGCCTTGCGATCCCGCGCGCCCTCATAGAGCTGCCTCTTTTCGCCGCCCTTTGCCGCCCGGCGCTGGATTTCAACGGTGCGAACGGTTTGTGCCGGCAAGGGCCGCACCAGATCGATGTTTAAGAGCCCGTTGTCGAGCGTAGCCCCGTCCACTTCGATGCTCTCGGCGAGCAGGAAGGTCCTGTGAAAACACCGCGCCGCGATGCCCCGGTGCAAATAGACGGCATCGGGGTCTTCCTGCTGGCGGCCGTGGATGTGCAATTGGTTCTGTTCCACCGTTACCAACAATTCATCCTCGGTAAAGCCGGCCACGGCCAAATTGATGCGCAGACGGTCATCATCCGTCTGCAGCACGTTATAGGGCGGATATCCGTCACCGGAGGTTTTCGAGACGCGCTGGAGAATCTGCTCCAAATGGTCGAACCCGAGTAGAAGCGGGCTGTTAAACGGCGATATTCTTGTCATCGTCGGCACTCCTCCTCCCGAGCGAGTATTTCGACGACGAGGCCGCCAAATCGGCGTAAACAGCGGCCTCACCACAGACCGGCCCGTACGATCGGCGCCGCCTGCCCCGCTAATATGGGTATTCACCGGCCTTATTCAATATGCCGACGGACCGCCTGCGGCTATTATTGCCTGTGGAGAAAATACTGAATCAAGATTTTGGTGCGCGGCACTGCCTGCGCATCGTTGCTGTGACGACCTCAGCGCTGCTGTTCCTTGTCACCGGCGCTATTGGCGCAGGCGCAACAATGCGACCCGGCGCGCTATACGCCGATCCCCATCTGATAGCCACGGCACTGGGTGAGACGGACATCGATGCCGAAACCCAGACCGGACGCTACAGCCTATTGGTACGCCAAATTCAGCTTCGCCTGGCCGAAATCGGTCTCTATGGCGGACGTATCGGCGGCGTCATGTCGGCCGAGACCGCCGAGGCCATCCGCACCTTCCAACGCTTCGCCAATTTGCCGGTCGATGGCAAGCCAAGCCATGAATTGCTCGACACCCTGACCTCGGCCGCCGGCGAGGCGCAACATCTTCTGCTGCGCCTCGACCGGGCGCAAAAAGACCAGATCGAACAGGCGCGCGGCGATCTCGAACAGGCCTTCGGGCCGGATTGGGCCGAAGAGGCGCGCGCCGTGGTGGTCGGCGCAAAACTCGATCTGGAGGCTCTTAAGGCGCGCGCCGAGAGTTGCTACCAGGCGCCCGAGCCGGCCTGTTTGATTGTCGAGGCCGAAACCGCGGCGGAAAGCGTGGAAAAGGATAATCTCCGCGATTGGGCGCTCAGCGATGTCATTCAGGCCCAGGCGCGAATCGGCCAGGCCGATCAGGCGCTGCGCGTGGCGCGGGCGATCAATGACCCGCGCTCGGTTTTAGCCGCGCTCAGCGGCATCGCGGTGGCGCTCGCCCGCGCCGGTCGCATCGAAGAGGCGCTGGAGGCGGCCCAGCAAGTACCTGATACGACGCTGCGCGACAAAGCCTTGCGCGCCGTCGCGGAGGGGCAATTGGCCGCCGGCCGGCCGGACTTCGCCGAGGTTACGGTTTCATTGATCGAAGCGCCGCATGAGCGCTTGCCGACATTGGTCGCCACGGCGCACGCCTATCTGGCGCGCGGTTACGGCGATGTGGCGCATGGCCTTGCCATGGAAGCCGAGCGTTTGGCCGACACCATCACGGTGGAGCTTTTCCGCGAATGGGCGCTGAGTGAAATGGCATCGCTGATGGCCGCCGTCGGCGAGAGTGCGAAAGCAAATATCATGATCGCCCGCATCGGCTCGGCCAAGAACCGGGTGCAAGCGCTGTGCGATATCGTCATTGCCGAGCTGCGCTCGGGAAGGGAAAAGCGTGCCCGCCAAACCCTGGAGATTGCCCAGTCCACTTCATCAGCGATCTCGCGTCCGGCCGAGCGCCAGCAGGCGCGCGCCTGCCTCGCCGCATCGCACGCCGCGCTGAAAGAATTCGACGAAGCCCTGAAGCAGGTACGCGGCATCGAGTTCGGCTACATGCATTCATTCGTGCTGGCGCGCATCGTGCTCGCCATGGCGCGCAGTAATCAGATGGTGGAAGCGCTGCGCCTGGTCGATTCCATTCAAGACATGAAACTGCGCATCAACGCCTATGTGACCATGGGCCGGATCGCCCGCGGCAATGGCGATGCCGACGGTGCGGCCCGCCTCGGCGATGAGGCGACCGCCCTGGCGCGCACGCTAACCAACCCGCTCGACAAGGCCTTCGTCCTCGCCGACCTGGCGACATCGCACGCCGCGGGCGGCGATATTGCAACCGGGCGCAAGACTCTCGGCGAGGCGGTCGGAATTGCGGCGAAAATTGCCGACCCCTGGGCGCGCGCCCGGGCGCTGAGTAAAGCGGCGAGCGCCCTGGTCGTCATCAATGGAATTTAACTGCAAAAGCGACGGTGATGGCGCCTAGACCAGCTGCGACAAGCACTCGCCTGTTCAGCCCGGCGATTGAGGCATCGCTGCTGATGGTCTTCGTCTGCGCCTGTTTCGCCGGCATGTCGGCGCTTATCCGCGATCTATCGAGCGAGATATCGCCGTTTGAAATCGCCTTCTTCCGCAATGCCATCGGCTTGCTGCTGCTGGTTCCGGTGATGTGGCGGATCGGCTTTGAATTTCCGCCGGCGCCGGCGCTCAAGGCTTATGGCATCCGTGCCGTGATCGGCATTTGCGCCATGTGGGCGTGGTATTCGGCGCTCAGCTTCACCCCGCTCGCCGAGGCCATCACACTCAATTTTACCGTTGCTCTCTGGATGATTCCGGTTGCCATTCTGCTCTTGGGCGAGAAAGTTGGCATGCGCCGCTGGGCCGCCACAATTGTCGGCTTCTACGGCGTGCTGATCGTCATGCAGCCGGGCGCGCAAACGGTCGGCCTGGGCAGCCTCCTGGCCATATTCTCTGCCCTGATGTTCGCCATATCGATGTCCCTGGTGCGTCTGCTAACGCGCACCCAGCGGCCGATCGCCATCGTTTTCTATATGAACCTTCTGATGACGCCACTCTCTCGGCCCGGCGATCGCCTATTGGACGATGCCGGATTTGAACCAATGGGGCTGGCTGATTGTGATCGGCTTCCTGGCGACGATTGCCCATTTCGGCATGGCCCGCGCCTTGTCGCTGGTCGAGGCCTCTTCGGTCATACCGCTCGATTTCACCCGCCTGCCCTTCGCCGCCTTGATCGGCTATTTTGCCTTTGGCGAAGTGCCGAGCGTATGGATTTGGCCCGGCGCGGCGCTGATCGCGGCCAGCGCCATCTATATAGCACGGCGCGAAGCCAAATTGCAGCGCAGCGCGGTAACACCGGGCGAAATAGCGGATTAATTGGATTCTATTCGCCCGCTTCTGCTATGTAGCGGGCAAATAATAAACCTTAGGAGACGAAAGATGGAGATCAACGGCCAAACGGCATACATCACCGGCGGCGCATCGGGCCTCGGCGAAGCGACAGCGCGCATTCTCGCCGCGGCAGGCGCCAAGGTCGGCGTGCTCGATATGAACGCGGAATTAGCCGCCAAAGTGGCGGGTGAACTCGACGGCGCATCGGCCGTGTGTGATGTTTCCGACGCGGCCAGCCATGAGGCGGCGATGGCATCCTTGCGCGAGGCCATCGGCCCCGCGCGCATTTTCATCGCCTGCGCCGGCATCGCCACCGGCGCCAAGCTGGTCAGCCGCGACGGCTCTGCCACACCGCTCGAACGGTTGACCGGCGCCATTCAGGTCAATCTAATCGGCACCCTCAACTCGATGCGCCTCGCCGCCGCCGATATGGCGGCGATGGACCCCTT
>PVBE012627760.1_pt1 | contig 10509 bp, 7 predicted proteins | sample 1631181 | NCBI WGS metagenome assembly PVBE01 (sample SAMN08397723, study PRJNA350692) | Marine metagenome, whole genome shotgun sequencing project. | isolation source: water | place: Pacific Ocean | collected 2012-04 | reverse complement strand
TGTTGGAAACAGCCGTGTCTATGCGGCAAGTGCTGGAACGTCCGATCAGTCGCGTTCCAACGCTACGAGGAAAATCTATAGTTAACGTGTTCTTCGAAGCCAGCACACGGACCCGCGTATCCTTTGAACTCGCCGGGAAATCGCTGAGTGCAGACGTCGTAAACGTCGCCTCGTCCGGAAGCAGCATTGAAAAAGGCGAATCGCTCATTGACACATTTCATACGATTCAGGCTCTTGGAGCCGATCTTGTAGTACTTCGGCACCCAAAAGCCGGTGCTCCAGATCTAGCCGCCCGGAACCTTACCTGTAGTGTCGTAAATGCTGGTGATGGCCTAAGGGGACATCCCACCCAAGCACTGCTTGACCTATTCACAGTTCAACAACATACAGGAGACATCGAGGGCTTAAAAATAGTGATTGTGGGAGATGTGCTCCACAGCCGAGTGGCCCGTTCGGGCATATGGGCATTTGCACGAATGGGTGCTCATGTATACCTAAGTGGTCCGCCTACGCTCCTGCCACCGCACTTTAATAAGCTCGTTAATGGAGACGGCATAGTCCGAATAGAACATGACCTCGACCGCGCCATTGACGGCGCCGACGTCGTCATGGCCTTAAGAATACAAAAAGAACGCATGAACTCCGGCATGCTGCCTGATCTTCGTGAATATGCCCGGCGCTGGGGAATTACATCAGCGCGTCTTTCACGTGCTGATCGACGAGCACTGTTAATGCATCCCGGTCCTATGAACCAAGGAATTGAAATATCCCCTGATGTGGCGTACGGAGAACACTCGGTCATATCGGAACAGGTAACAAACGGCGTGGCGGTACGCATGGCGATTCTCTACTTATTACTTGCCGGGACACCCACATGACCGGATATACGGCTCTCCCCTTACGATTGATCTTGCCGGGCCTATACCAATGGACTGTAGCTTGGCCTCGTTATCCGTTGGAGTCCTATCTGATCGAAACCCGTGATGGCTGTATAGCAATTGATCCTCAGGACGCACATCCAAACGTGTTCGGAAACAGCCACAGTAATGTCCGACATGTCATCCTCACGAATCACTACCACGAACGAGCAGCGGCGATCTGGAAACATCGATATGGAGCCACTGTATGGGCGCCAAAAGATGATTTGAATGACCTTGAAACTGTTATTGCAGACGAGGCCTACTCCCAAAGCTCGATCTTGCCCGGCGGTATAAAGGCGGTTCACCTTGGTGGAATCACCGAAGGTGAACACGCGTTGCTGTGGCCAGAAAATCGCGGGGTCCTTTTTGTAGGCGACGCTCTTGGTACTACAAGCTACTGGACCCATGGCGAAAGTGAACTCGGCGCACACCCAAAATTTCGCCCGGCCGGCCGGCTAGCAAAATTGCTAGAGCCTGATTTCACCAGCTTGGCGGTAGGACACGGTGAACCCATGCTAGATCAAGCAAAAATAGCGCTGGCTAAGTACCTAGAATTGATGGCTCATGACACCTAGACAACCCCTCGTCATTAGAGGAGGACATCTCATTGATCCTTCTCAAAAGCTGGATCGTGTTGGCGACCTGGTGATCGAAGACGGGAAAATTTCAGCAATAGATCCGCCCGCAGGCCAACTTCCACTTGGGCAACCAACCGTTTTGGACGCCTCCGGACTTGTGGTCACCCCGGGATTCGTTGATATCCATGCGCACCTCAGAGTTCCGGGTTTTGAATACAAAGAAACCCTTGTTTCAGGAACTCGAGCCGCTGCAGCCGGAGGGTTCACCACTGTCTGTGCCATGCCTAACACGAACCCTGTTATCGATTCGCGTAGCGTCCTTGAAGCAGTGTTAGAACAGGCAGCAGAACAAGCCGTCGTTAATGTCTATGTCCACGCAGCGATTAGTATTGGACAAGAAGGTGTGCAACTCGCTGAACTAGGTGACTTAAGTGACGCCGGTGCAATAGGTTTTACTGATGACGGCATACCGCTTGCGAACTCCAAGCTCATGCGCCACGCGCTGGAGTACGCGACTCAGCTTGGCCGCCCAATAAGCAACCACGCTGAAGATCCAGCCCTTATTATCGGTGCTGCCATGCACGAAGGGGTGATATCCACCCGACTAGGTCTTCCTGCTGCACCACGACAAGCTGAAGAAATCATGCTGTCCCGAGACTTGTTGCTTGCCGAGCTGACAAAAGGCCGCTATCACTGTATTCATGTCAGCTCAGGAGGTTCGGTCGATCTTATAAAACGCGCAAAGGACAGAGGCGTTAATGTCACCGCCGAGGTAACACCCCACCACCTTACGCTTACCGACGCGTTGGTTGCCGGACGGATCGAGCCAGTAAGTGCTGCTTTACCTCCCTACGACACAAACACCAAAGTTGCGCCTCCGTTACGAGAGCAAGTGGACTGTGACACCTTAATCCAGGCGTTAGGAGACGGCACGATTGACTGTATTGCAACTGACCACGCTCCTCACGCTTTGCACGATAAAGATGTGGAATTCGCGGATGCTGCCGTTGGCTTTACTGCACTCGAAACAGCCCTAGCATCTGTCCTGAGCTTGGTTCACACGAACCAGCTTAAGCTCGCTACGGCAATTGAACTTCTGACCGTAGGACCGGCGCAATGCTACGGACTGCCTGCTGGCACACTAAAACTAGGAAGTCCCGCTGATGTCACAATATTCGACCCTGACGAAGAATTCATCGTCGACCCGGCAAGCTTTCACTCACGTGGGAAGAACACGCCGCTTGCCGGACTCCCCTTACATGGCGTCATTCACCACACGTTTGTAAACGGCGCTCACGTCTATGATCGATCATCTCCTGACGCTGGAGCTCTGAGTGGCTGACCGTCCAGCCATTGTCGCGCTTGAAACCGGCCACGTGTTCTATGGCTTTGCTTTCGGTGCTGATATCACAGGTACGGGAGAAGTCGTGTTCAACACAAGCATGACTGGCTACCAGGAAATATCAACTGACGCATCCTATCGAGGCCAACTTGTCGTCATGACTTATCCGCTAATAAATAATTACGGCATTAACAAAGACGACTTTGAATCTCGAAGGCCCTGGATATCCGGCATGGTGGTTCGGGAACTCGCAGCTACCCGAAACAACTGGAGAATGGCATCGGATCTGAGCACCTATTTTTGCGAGCATGAAATTCCGGGGATCGAAGGCATCGATACAAGAGCACTGACACGTATTCTTCGAACCCGAGGACCGCAGCGCGGCGTGCTAACCCAGGCACCGGCAAGTATTGCTAATGGCTCTGATCGTTTTTCTTGGGTTAAGGGACAGTCTGCCGCTGCAGCGGAATGGTCCGAAAACCAGATCCAAGAGGCTCAGACTCTTGCTCCATATTCCAACCATGACTACGTAAACGACGTAACCACCCCAAATCCGTACGTAGCTGAAGAAAGCCCGTGGGAACCATGGCCGGCCGCCAAAGTTCGAGAGAATAAGCCGCGAATCGCCCTACTGGACGTCGGTGTGAAAACAAATATTGTCCGCTCGCTGACACATCGTGGCTGTGTGGTCACGGTTATCCCATATGGGTCCAGCATCGCCGACGTGGAGAGTACAACTCCCGATGGAGTTATTGTCTGCAATGGACCGGGAGACCCTGAGCAAGCGGGCCAAGCTGTAGAAACGGTCCGAGGTCTAATAGGTCGTCTGCCGATAATGGGTATTTGCCTCGGCCACCAAGTTCTCGGTCTAGCAATCGGCGCTACAACAAGTCGCCTCCCTTTCGGTCACCGGGGCGCAAATCAACCAGTGAAAGACCTACTCTCGGGTCGGGCTTATATCACCTCCCAAAACCATGGTTACCAGGTCGATGCCTCATCGATACCTCGGGAAAGCGGATTCCGGGTAAGCCACATCAATCTTAATGACGGATCTGTCGAAGGCCTGGCCCACGAATCACTCCCGGTGTTTTCGGTCCAATACCATCCGGAAGCCAGCCCGGGCCCACAAGATAACCAGTACTTATTTGACAGGTTTTTGGACCTCGTGGAAAAGGGGCCCAGCCCCATGAATTATCCCCGCAACACGTTTGGCACCAGCAAATCCCATGCCTGATATTTCGTCAGTCCTCATCATTGGCTCCGGTCCTATTGTGATCGGCCAAGCCGCGGAATTCGACTATGCCGGCACACAGGCGTGTAAAGCAATGCGGGAAGAAGGCGTTCGATCGATTCTGGTGAATTCGAATCCAGCAACAATCATGACTGACGAGGATGTGGCAGACAGGGTGTACATCGAGCCTCTTACCGTTCCGATTATCGAGCGGGTAATCGATCGTGAAAGACCCGATGGGCTGCTCGCCTCAATGGGTGGCCAAACCGCTCTTAACCTCGCGGTAGAACTCGAAGATGCTGGAATCCTCGAGAAATACGATCTTAAGCTGCTTGGGACACCTATTACAGCAATACAGGACGCCGAGGATCGCGAACGATTCCGGAACCTGATGCACGATATTGGCGAACCGGTTCCAGAAAGCCGGACCGTCACGTCATTACCCGAAGCATGGGATTTCGCACGATCATGCGGATTCCCGCTCATCATTCGCCCCGCCTACACGCTCGGAGGAAGTGGAGGCGGTGTCGCCCGCCACGAAGATGAATTTGAAGCCGTGGTGACGCAAGGACTACAAACGAGTCCAATCCGCCAGGTGCTCGTAGAACGTTCCCTAATCGGATGGAAAGAAGTCGAGTACGAGGTCATGCGTGATGGTGGAGACAACTGCATCACGATCTGCAACATGGAAAATTTTGACCCCATGGGAGTCCACACTGGGGATTCTATTGTCTTCGCCCCTTCTCAAACGCTGAGCGATAAGGAGTACCAAATGCTCCGAAGCGCTTCGCTAAAGATCATTCGAGCCTTGGGGGTGGAAGGTGGCTGCAACGTCCAATTAGCCCTAGACCCCAACTCCTTCGATTACTTTGTAATTGAGGTGAATCCACGAGTTAGTCGGTCCTCAGCGCTCGCCTCAAAAGCTACCGGGTACCCAATCGCCAGAATTGCAGCCCGAATCGCACTTGGTTGGAAACTTGACGACCTCCGCAATCCGATTACGCAGAGCACATCAGCAGCATTCGAACCTTCCCTTGATTACGTGGTTACCAAGATCCCACGATGGCCTTTTGACAAGTTCAGCCATGCTGACCGTCGCCTCGGAACCCAAATGAAAGCTACCGGCGAAGTAATGGCCATTGAACGAACAATTGAAGCATCGCTAAACAAAGCAGTCAGGGGAATGGAGAACGGCGGTCGAACCCTTCTGTGGGAGGACTCTCGATGGACCGACGATGAATCGGCCATCTGGTGGCGCATTGAACACGCCCATGACGAACGACTGTGGGCGATCATGGCTGCGCTTCGGCGCGGTGCTACAGCATCTGATATTTCCCGGAGATCGGGGGTTGATCGATTTTTTATCGACAAGATGGCTAATTTACTCACGACCGAACGTCGATTGCTAGGTAATCCCCTTTCACCGGACCTAGTGTGGCACGCCAAACGACAAGGCTTTTCGGACCAGATGATCGCCTCGTTGAGCGATATGCTTCCGGAAAAAGTACGTGAGTTACGGGAAGCCTCGGATATACGTCCGACATACAAAATGGTCGATACCTGTGCCGCAGAGTTCGACGCAGCCACTCCATATTTTTGGAGCACCTACGAAACTGAAAACGAGGCTGTTCCGTCCGGAAATCCCTCCGCTGTAGTACTCGGGAGCGGCCCAATACGAATCGGCCAAGGTATCGAGTTCGATTACTGCTCAGTACATTCGGCATGGGCCTTAGGTGAAGCCGGGTTCGACAGCGTAATGATCAACTCAAACCCTGAAACCGTCAGCACCGACTTCGACACGTCAACACGACTGTACTTCGAAGCGCTTGATGAAGAGAGCGTTACGGAAGTCCTGCAAAACGAAAGGGCCTCCGGTAGTCACGCACCTCCGCTAGTCGCCCAATTCGGTGGACAAACCGCGATAAACCTTGCCGGCCCCCTTTACACAGCTGGGTTTGAAATCGCAGGTAGCGGCGTTGCCAGCATCGATGAAGCCGAGAATCGAGATAAATTTGATCGTTTCCTAGAAAAACTAGGCATTCTGCGTCCCCCGGGAGCTACTGTGACCCAAATGTCCGATGCCATCGACATAGCCGAACGGCTCGGGTACCCAGTGGTTGCCCGTCCGTCGTACGTACTCGGTGGCCGTGCAATGCAAGTTGTGGATGACCGAGCCGATCTTGAGCGCTATATAGCCGAGGTCGTTCAGCCGTCACCGGAACACCCAGTTTTAATCGACAAATACCTTCAAGGTCTTGAGGTCGAGGTAGATGCGATCTGCGACGGCACTTCCACACTGGTACCTGGAATCATGGAACACATTGAGCGAGCAGGTGTTCATTCTGGTGACAGTTTCGCTGTCTACCCTCCAATAAGTGTCGATGCAGAGCAGCAAGCTTCGCTCTTAGACGCTACCCAAAGAATTTGCGCTGGACTCAACGCACGAGGTCTCGTCAATATTCAGTATGTACTGCACGACGGTAAAGTCTATGTAATTGAAGTCAATCCTCGAGCCAGCCGGACTGTACCCTTTTTGAGCAAGGCGACCGGTATACCTATGGTCAAGCTCGCGACCAAGACAATGTTTGGCTCCACTCTAAAAGAACTTGGATATGAGTCAGGATTAGCCGAAACTCGACCCTTGGTGGCCGTAAAAGCACCGGTCTTTTCAATGTCAAAACTTTCAGGCGTTGACACATATCTCGGGCCTGAAATGAAATCCACAGGTGAGGTCATGGGTCTGGGTGATTCATTCCCCTCCGCACTGAGAAAAGCGATGATTGCAGCTGGGATTGACGTCCCTGAACAAGGTGACGTGCTGGTATCCATTGCTGACCGAGATAAGACTGAAGCCGCTCCAATAATCTCAAGATTATCGGAGCTTGGGTTTGGATTGGTGGCCACGGAAGGAACAGCAACGTTTATTGAATCGTCTCTTGAGCTTTCTGTGCAAAGAGTCAGCAAGATCAGGGCTGGCAGTCCTAATGTTGAAGAATTCATTCGTGAAGGACGTGTGGTCCTAGTCATTAATACTCTGACCGGACGCCGCGAAGCCCTTCAAGATGGTCACTATATGCGACGGGCTGCAGCCGAAACCCAAACGCCCTGCTTAACCTCTCTGGATACGGCCCGAGCTTTAGTGGATGCGATCCCCAACAGAGAAAATCCGTACCAAGTACGAACTATCGATGAGTATCGAGGAGACTAACGTTGCGCAAGCGGCTTGAAGTTGCGTATGTGATTCGAAATGTTCAAATCACACAGCGCCTCTGGTGGTGTGAGTATAAGGCTCCCGAAATTTCGTCTTCCGCCTTACCAGGCCAATTTGCCCATGTTCTATGCAGCGAGCCCGAGCAGCTCGACCCATTACTTCGACGCCCATTGAGTTTTTCAAGGATTGATCCGTCTAAAGGCCGTGTGGCCTTTCTCCTCGACACTGTCGGGCGGGGCACATCGTGGCTGGTACAACAGCCCGTCGGCTCCGAAATTGACATGCTAGGTCCGCTTGGCATTCCTTTTGAATTCCTGTCAGCCAAATCAAACGTACTGTTGGTCGGTGGCGGAATCGGCCTGGCCCCACTAATTGCCCTAGCTGACACTGCCCCACAACATGGCATCAACGTCCGCCTGCTTGGTGGAGGACGAGATGTCGAACAGATCACGCCTAAAGAATGGCTACACCCAGACACGACGTACCTGATCTCCACCGACGACGGAACCGCTGGCCATCACGGATTCGTCACTGACCTTGTGCCGGAACACTACAACTGGAGTGACCAAATATGTGTTTGTGGACCAACTCCCATGATGCAGGCGATGGCACAACTTTCACCTCGTCTTGCCAAGAAACATGGGAACGTCCCGGTCCATACGTCTCTCGAGGCGCGAATGGGCTGTGCGATGGGCGTCTGTTACTCGTGTGTTGTCAAAACAACCGAGGGGGTCAAGCGTGCCTGTCATGACGGTCCGGTATTCGACCAAAACCTACTGACATGGGAATGGGACCACGTAGCTCCGATGCACGGTCAACAGAATTGATCGACCGTAACAACTAGACACATAAACAGGCCATCTTAGGCATCTCGCCAGATCTTTCCCCTAGCCCTAACACGAGCTAATCGCGAAACATCGAAACTCGGCAACTCAAACCCGTCCGGCTGTGGGGCACCGTGAATTCCAAGCTTGGCTTGAATTTCCGGCCTCGTGTAATACGCGTTGTACGTCTGACGAACGAGTTCAGCAAATGCCTCCGGGGCCGCCACCTCCGCAAGCTTAAGAATTTCGAACCGTTCTTCAGGATTACGTTGTAAAAACGGCGCATCGCCTGCAGCTTTCTCAATGGCATCCAACGCCAGCAAAACAAGTTCGTATAGCTCCTCACGTTCTCGAAGAAACTCTTGAACCAGCGACGCCGAGTCAACCGATCCCGCGGCAGGCATGCCGTCTTCAGCAGGGATCAATTGATTCTGAACCTCCGTAAGGAACGCAACCTGCCGGGCGTTAAACAAACGGGCAGTCATGCGTATAAAGCCTGAAAGTTTCGACTCACCCAGTCCGCGCACCGGAGAGCAATCGCCTGAATCGTACTAGTTGGATTTACAGCTCCGGAGGTAGTAAACACGCTACCGTCGACGACAAACAGGTTACGGCACTCATGCGAGCAGCCCCATTGATCGACGACAGAACGCTCGGGATCATTGCCCATCCGACAGGTACCCATTAAATGCCATCCACTGTCCTGGACTAGCGGATCAACCAGCACCTCGGCTGCCCCGGCCGCCTCACATAATTCTTGAGCCCGCGCGATCGCAAACGGCATCATCTTTTTACTGTTCGCACCTAACCGGTAACGAACAAGGGGCGCAGGTATTCCGTCTGCATCGGTAAGTTGGGGATCAATCGTGACCCGATTTATTTCCTCCGGAAGATCTTCGCCCATCACCGTAATAGTGATTGCATGGCGATAAATTTTTCCGAGAGCACGGTGATGGCCCGGGCCCCATGCCACTGGAACTCCAGATAAGCCACCATTCACAGTAGTCAACGGACCAACACTCCGACTAAGTTGCAATTCAAACCCTCGAACGAACCCTCGAGACATCTCCGTTTCGTAAAACTCCTGGCAATTCATAAGCCCGCCAAGAGGACCACGTTGCGCATCTAACGTCTCATCAAACACCCCCGTCACAAACCCCACCGGGTGGAACATAAGATGGGTTCCGACCAACCCCGAATGATTAGCCAAACCTTTCGGAAACTTTGGCGACACCGAGTTGAGCAGCAACCTCGGTGTTCCGATCCCATTGGCCGCCACAATAACGACTCGAGCCGTATGCTCACGCCGGACGCCCGACTCATCCCGAAAAACCACGCCTCGGGCACGTCCGTGAGCATCCACAGTGACCTGCTCGACCCGAGCGTGTGTAATCAGATCAACGCCATTTTCTTTAGCCATCGGCCAATACGTGACGTGAGCGCTAGACATCGATGCTGTCGGACAACCAATATCACATGGACCGCAGGCATTGCACGCGGATCGGTCTCGCCCAAATGCCTCGCTGATAAGGGCGTTATCAGACGGCCACCAATGCCAGGCCAATTTATCAAGACCCCGAAAATACGCTTCGCAAGCAGCATCAAACCCGAGCGGCGGTGTCTGACGCACACCTCGAGGCGGATTCCCTGGATCTCCGGAAAGTCCGGACACACCAATCATCGAGTCATTTAGTTCGTAGAACGGCTCAAGATCCCAATATGTCAGAGGCCAGTCATCGGCTACGCCATCCAGAGTACGCACACGAAAATCAGACGGCCGCATGCGCGGAAAGTGTCCTGACCAATGCACCGTGCTGCCACCTACCGCGTTCATCATTAGAGGTCGAATCGGGGTGCCTGAGGTATTAATCGGGTAGTCCTCTGGCCATCGACGCACATTCGGATCCTTGTGAAATTCTGCCTGCCGAGCCAACTCGTAGTCAGGCCGTCCATGCGCATACTCAGACTTCTCGATCCACCGCCCCTGTTCCAGACAGGTCACCTTCAAACCATTTCGAGACAAAGACCAGGCGGCCGCCGCGCCTGCAGCACCCGCACCAACAATTAGAACGTCTGAATCAGTCGCCTGCATAGATCTCATCCATATCCGTTTCTACATTCCCTTGCAGAACACGTCAGTCACTATAGATTACGCCAAATGGCCCTCGGATTAGTTCCATCGGTATACCTCGGGATCCACACTGGTCGGCACTACCCGATCCAGTTCGGGCCATATTTCTTCGGGGATTTCGTGAGCCGCCAAGACCAACGTCTGCTCTATTCGACCGGCTCGACTTGCACCTACGATCGTGGACGTAATGCGCGGATCACGCAACGAGAACTGCAGCGATGCGGAAGCTAAAGGAACCTGATACCGGTCACAAATCTGCTCAAGTTCGTAGG
>PVBE011708846.1_pt1 | contig 10509 bp, 1 predicted proteins | sample 1631181 | NCBI WGS metagenome assembly PVBE01 (sample SAMN08397723, study PRJNA350692) | Marine metagenome, whole genome shotgun sequencing project. | isolation source: water | place: Pacific Ocean | collected 2012-04 | reverse complement strand
CTTATCTCTTCCTGTAAATTTAGTGTTTGTAAAGATACCTGTTGCCATATCAGCATCATACGCTTGTATTAAAGAAGCTAGTATTCTACTAACAGTATACCCACCTATTTCAGAACCACCACTTGCAAATGTTCTTATAGCTTGAGGAGAGGCTACTCCTTTGTAACTATAATCTGTTACACTTTTAACTAATGCATCTGTATCATCTTGTTGTCTCGCAGAATCCCATGTCATTTGTTTATCTGGATGATACTCCATGCCAGTAGAGTATACTTTAATTCCTGTAGGCTGCTCAAAAGTTAACATCTCATTTAAAAGTACTGACTGCCAAGCTATAGATTTAATTGTATTCATTGTTTCAATAGTATGACCATCCATATTTTCATAGATAGAATCAACCATCATATTATGTAGCCAATCAATTACATTTCTTATATCCATTTTATTATCAGCTGCTATCTTTCGGATCTTAGGATTTAAGTCTATTACTTTTTGTATATGCTTCTTTAAAGACATTACAGTTTGTCCATATCCCAGAGTCATAGGAGATTTCTTTAACATGTTTTCTCTATCATCTAATGCTAATCTTAATATTACACCTAACGCATCAGTTCTATCTCCACCAAGTTGAGATCTATAGCTATTACTTTGTGCTAATCTAGCAAAGTTATTTAGCATAGTCTTTGCCATAGCATCTCTTAGATCCATGAAGTCATCGCCTTTTAACTTTTCAATAAGAGGTATGCCTGTTAACATATCTCCTCTCTTAATCATTGCTACACTACCAAATTGTGCACCCATAGTTAAAGGACCATGTGTTTTACCATCAATCTCAAATGCTGAAGTTGAATTAAAAATCTTACCTTCTTTCTTAGCATCAGTATACTTTGCTAAAGCCATTAAGTAATCACCTTGTTTAATAGCATCATGATCATGGTTAGATAGCCAAACTCTTAGAGGTTCGCTTATAGTATCTTGTGAGAACTCAGCTGCAAGTGCTTCGACAACTGGTTTAGCACTAGTCCCTTGTAACCCTGACTTTTTAATTTGTGCTAAATAATTTGAGGCTTTTGTTTTGTCAGCTTTATTTACAAGATTAATAAGCTCTCTTCCCCATGCTACATACTGATTCCATAATCCTTCACTAGGTCTAGCCTTAGCTTCAGCTTCAAGCTCTGCAAATACTTGTAACCTTTTTTCAGTAGGCATACGAAAGCCTTTATCTTTTTTCCAATTATAAACATCAGAAACTTTAGGATCTTCAAACAAAGAAGCGGCCATTAACTCTTGCCAATCTTGTTCTAATTCAGAACCTCTACCAGGTATCCAGCTATATACATGCCCACCTGATATTATATTTCTAATCATAGGATGTGCTTGAGGATTATAAAGAGTTTGTTGTGCATGCATTCTACCTGTTAACAATTGTAATGCATAAGTTAAATGATTAACTCCATTATATCTTAGCATAGCTTCAGCTATATTTATAGACTTTTCTCTTTCAAGTCTAAGAATAGATGCAGGATTATAATTTTCAGCAGCTGCTTCTGCCATTTTAACTTCTTCTTCAGAAGGAGCTCTAGATAATTCTTCAATAGGTGCTGCTCCTCTTTCGACAGCGGCTACTACTTTAGTTCTTTCGCTTCTAAGTTGATCAGCTCTTTCATGTAAAGATTTCTTTTCACTTTGTAAATCATCAAATCTATTTCGACCAATCTTAAATATATCTGCATAATAATTTCTTTTATTTTGAGGTTCATAAAAGATATTATGTCTAGGATGCATAGGCTTTCGGTCTCTATCTAATACTGATTGGACTTCTCCTCCCCCTACTAATGCATGTAGATATAAAGTAGAGCTAAGAGATGTTCTAATACTATCATTAATTATAGGCATAAGGTTTTGAACTTCCATTGCATTAAATGCCATAGTAGTATCACCAATATCTGCTGACATCCAAGTTGTCATTCGTCTAGTGATTTGAGTACCTTCACCTGCAATGACGCCTCCCTTAACAGCGTGAGGTTGAGGCTTAACTTCAGTTGCTTGAAACAAACCTGAGTATACTCTATACATATCTTCAAATACAGAAGCACCATAAGGAGTAACAAGATACTCTACAAGATCTTGTTCTAACCCTCCAGCTTTAGGTCTTTTTAAAAGGCCAGTCTCTGGATCAGATTCTGCTGAGTTAGCTTTATAATAAAACTCTTTAGCTCTAGATCCTAAATGAATGAAGGTTTCTTTATTTATATCATCTATATCTGCTAAATAAGTATCAGGCTCTTGTCCTAAACTTAATGCTTTCATTCTTTTATATTCTCTATAAATATTTCTACCAACATTCTCAAGGCCATCTGTCTTTCTAACAATTGCTGCTTTTATATCTTGCTCAGCTTTAGGATCATTCTTTTTTGGTCTAGGTATTTTAGTATCTGTATCTTCATCAAGAACTACATCAGATAAAGATTGCGTTTGGTCTGTAGCATATAAAGAAGTAATAAAAGATTCTTCAGCATTCATTGCCATGATACTAAATAATTCTGGATCAATTTTAATTTGTCCTTTGTTATTTAAATAACCTGCTTCTAATACATCTAATACAATATTAGTTAGATTAACATTAAGATTAGGATTGCTAGCACGTATAGGTGCGTCAGCTAAAGTAGTTTCTCCATAAGTTATTCCTTCCATTCTTTTATTAGGATCAGCTGAAGCAATAACTTCTCCAGCGTTCTGAGTACTGTCTTCTTGAATAAAAGCTGATTGCTTCCAACTTCCAGTTTGTAAAAACATTTTTCTCTGAGCCTTAGTCATTTTTAGATTCATACGATCTTGCATTAAGAAGTTTGTTTTCTGTACTCTAACTAAGGCATTAACAAGTGGTTGTCCTGCTTGTCCTGTAGCTACTAACTCTTGAGCAAGATCAAGAAGTTTATCATAAGTTAATATTCCTGGTCTACCTAATGCTTCAGCAGCTGACTCAGCTTTAGTTAATAAACGATTATGTATCTTTAACTCTTTTAATTTTTCATTATTATTTGCAGCTGCCTCATCTATATACGCAGTAAAGAAAGGTCTACTTAATTCTTCTATAAATTCTTCATTAGTAAGTGTAGGATTAGCATCTACTTGCTCAGCCTTTGCTACTCCTCCCATTAATTCATCTGCATATTTAAATCCAGGAGCTCCTTCTTGAGATTGATCAGGAAAAGCTGCAGCAATTTGGTCAGCTACTTCTACTTGATCAAGTTCTTTTTGGAGCGCTGCCTCTCTTCCAGATCCTAAGAAAGCACTGTGATCCTTCTCTTGTCTATTCATAAGGTCTTGTAGAGTTAAAACGTTTACACCTTTTGCAAGGCTCGCTATCTCTTTATTCTTTTTTAATTGAGCGGAGGGAGTAATGTCTGTACCTACTCCGCCTGGTAAATTAGTTTGTACCATTTATATTCTCCTTAACTTTCAAATACATCTGCAATAGCTCCTGAAACTTTTTTATTAAACTCATTAAAAGGTCCAGTACCTGGTGATCCTTTAAGTAACTTATAAAGTCCTGGCTGCATACTACTATCTGAAACTGCACCTTCAACTACTTGCGCTGCGCCTGTTACAACTTTAGATAAATTAGATATAGCAGCAGCTTCTCCACCTATTCCATGAAATACTTCTTCTACTATATTACTAGAAGATGTTTCGTAAATAGGAAAGAAAAAGTTTAATGGTCTTTCAGCTACTCCTAACATACCGGATGCACCTAAACCTCTTTGTAGTTTTTCCATATGATCTAAATAAGGTGAGGCTTGCTGGTATTTTAATAGATCTTTTAAGTACTGAGATACAAATCCCATTGCAATCATTAATGTCATAATAGCAAAAGCATTATACTTCATTGATGGTGTACCACGCTTAATATAATCACCCCACATTCTAGGAATATGATTAGCAGTAAAGGTTGCAATAAAACCTTGGAACTGTGTGAACAATGCAAGGTGTGGATTCTGATAGAACAGTGGTCTGTTAGCAGTACCAGGTAATGCAACCGCTTCATTAATAAAATTGTATTCGGCATCAGCTAGTATTCTATCTAACCTTTCGTTTCCTTTTCTTTTATTATCTAGAAATTCTTCTCTTGTTTGATCGTTTGGTTTTATAATAGGTAGGTCATCTATTTCTAAAAGCTCTTCTATATTAATACCTAAGTTTCTTAGATGCTCTTCAGATTCTTGTACTTCATTATCATATAAAGCACCACTCTTTCTTTGATCTCTTATTATACCTAAGTGATGCATAATAAAATCATCCGCTTGTGCACCTCTTATATTACGTGTCATATCTGTCCACTGTTGTAGTAAGATTATTCTAAAATATTTATCTAGAAAATATCTTGAAGCAAATGTATTCTCTGTAGCACCAGTAGTTTGAGCAGCTCCTGTATCCCAACTAAAGTATCCTAATCTTTTTAAACGAGCTTGCCTTTTTTCTTTAGCTAGCTGCCCTTCAGTTGATGTAGCCCACTTCATATTAGGTGTAGCTGTTGTCATGGTTTCCCATATTGCTTTTGCAAATTCATTAGCAGAATCTTTTAGAACATTATTAATTTGTTCAGGAGTTAATGCCCTTGAGATCATCATATATTCTACAAGAGAAGAGATAGTAGCCATAGGTAATCCAGCAAGTGTAGTCCACACTAATAAATTCTTTTGTAAGTTAGCAATCTTCTGGCTCTCTATTTTTTTATAGTTACCTGATTCACCATCAAGATAATCTTGTATAAAAGCAGCATGAGCATTCCCTTCTTCTCTACTTATTGAACCGCTTTCTATTGCTTGCTCTATTCCTTCATTAAGAATTTCATTATTATCCCCTATAAATCTTTGATAAGTAACATATCTTGCAGCAGATTTAGCAGCATTAGATATGTTCATAAACAAATCCTGCTCCATCCACTTACTTAATACAGGATCATCTGCCATATTTAATTTTCTTTGTCTATGTTGAGAAGGTATATGAACTCCTTTACCAACTTCAAACATAGTATTCTCATCAAGAATCTCATCATTATCTAGTATAGCATCAGCTAAATTTGTTGCTTCCCTTCTACTAAAATTTCTTGCTGACATTAAATCTTTTATAAATCCTTCTTTATCTTTTTCTATTTTAACTTTATCTATAGATCTATATCTTCCTATATAGTTTTCAATAAACCCTGCTTCAAATTCCTTACCTGTTTTTATTGAGCTAACAGTACCATCTTCATTAAAATAAAATTCTCTTGAATTCTTTTGTTCATCAAGTAATCGTTGACTAAATTCCTTAAGTCTTTTTCCAAGGTTCAAATAAAAATTTTTGTTAGCTCTTATTTCAGTAGGCATAGTACTCCAATCAATCTCATCAATAGGCGTACTACCTATAATCTTTCCATTACTATCTTTAATAGCAAGAGCATTATAAAAATTATAAACCTTTTTAGATATTCCCAGTCGATCAATATTTTTATAGCCAAGTGCTTTTGCTAAAGAAGCCTCACTAAATTCTCTAGAATCATTAGGTCCTACTACAATATTACCTAATTGATTTTTAAAAAATGTTAGTGTATTATGTTTAAAATTTTCAAGAGCTTCTCCTGCATATACAGGATGTAAGAAAGCACCTAAGCCTGCTGCATAATGTCTAACCTCAGGGGACTTCTCAGCAGAATCTTTAAAGAAATGTTTAGTAGCCCCTCTCCATAATATAGGAAAAGATTTTGCAGCATCCTTAACTTGCTGCCATATTTCTCTATCTTTAAGTTGCTTTCGACCTGCTACTTTCTTTTCTTCAAAGCCTGAGTAGTTTCTTAACTCTCTAAGTTTTTGTAATATATTTGTTCTTATATCTGTAGGAAGTTGAGGATCTGATAATTGTAATTGAAGTGTTTGTATCTCTGCATTTCTACTTGCTTCTCTATGCTGCGCACTTTTTTTAAGGTCAGTATAAATCTTTTGAATTGTTAAAGGTTTACCATGCGCATACTTTTCTTTTATGTCACCAACCTTTACATCCCTAGGTAAGGTATCCCCTTCTTTCCAATAACTATGTAGATGCGCCTCTTCTTCTTGTTGCATTCTGCTTTCATCAGATTTTCTTTTAGCTTCTGCTGGAGCTTTCCTAATTTTAACATCAGCCCATGCGCCTGCATCATAAGCAGTTCCAGGTACTGAGAATGCAGAACCTAATGTACCGCCTGCTACCCATGCATTTACTAATCTATTATGTAGTTCAACTGTATCAAAAGGTTTATCACTGCCAAGAGTAGCCGCTAAGTATTGAGTAAGTTCTTGTCCTACTTCTGTGTGAGATTCTATACCAAATCCTATGCCAGCTCGAGCAGCAAAAGATCTTATAATATTTCCATATCTTAATTGATCCTTAGCAACTTTAGCTGCATCGCCTACCAGCTTTGCTGCTTCCATTCTTGTTATCTGAGCAACTGCTTCTCTTGCTTGAGCCATTGATATATTTGAATTTTCAGGTTTATTTTTAAATGCTCTAGCCATTGCTTCACGATACTTAGGACTTAATAAAGTACCTGTCATTTTACCCATTAATAATGTAACACCTAATCTATCAAGGACTGACATGGTAAGACCACCAGCTACTGCTAGCGTTGCACTTTTATTATCACCCTCCATATCATTCCAAGTCATTCCAGTATACATTGAGACAGGCGCCATCATACTTAGACCAGCAGTCCTAGCCATACCTACGCCTGTTGCCGTAGCTAATGCAGTTCCTCCAGTCATCGGAGATAACAAAGTACCTGCTGCAGTGACTCCCATATAAGGAAGAGATACTGCTAGCATATTACCAGTGTACTCAAAGAATTCTCCTATCCCATTTATATCCCACTCATTACTAATAACATTACCAGCTTCATCTAATACAGGTTTAAGTAGATTTAATTTTAATTCAGGTTTAGACGCAAGATATTCTCTTTGTCTTTTAATACCTTTCTCTCCTAAAGTTTCTATCCAATTGATACCAGTCTTTTCACCGATTAATTCAGCAGCACCATACAATGCTTCTATAACACCATTCCATCCAACATCAAAAGACTCAGACCAGGGATGGAGTGCTTTGTTATCAAGGGTTCTATCCTGATGTCTTTGTTGTACTCTTGATCCTGTATATGTAGCAGCTTCTTTTTTTCTCCAAGCATAAGCAGACAATGATTCTCCTGGCTGTCTATCTGCATGTAACCTAGCTAGCTCTTGTTCATTTAATGCAGCCTTTGCAAATTCAGTATCATACCATTGTTCAGATTTAATTGTATCATCTAAAATGACATTAGCTTTCTCAAAATTATTTAGGGGTTTGTCAAGAAGATTGTTATTAGATTTTTGTGCCATTCCCCATCGATACTTATCTACTTCTTCTTCACTACTATATCTACTTAATTTATTAATACCATAACGAGTAAGAGTTTCTGTAAAGTCTCTACCATAATCATCAGTTAACCTAACAAGCTGTCGACCATGAACATCCCTTAGAGGTTCACCCTTATCATTTGTAAGATACTTTACATTATTATATCCAAACTCATTTGCTAACTGCTCAATTTGTTTAGTAGCTTCTAATCCACCAGGAGTTCCAGGTTTAAGATAACCAGAATCCATAAGACGTCTAATTTCTGGTGCACTTAAACCTTGTATCCTAAGTAAATTACCTTCTTCGTTTACTAATGTATCTCCATCAATAAATCTATGACCACCACTTCCAGCTATAGGTTTAGGTACTTGTAATGTTGGTATACTTATTGTAGGTAAATCCATACTTAACTCCTATTGTGGTTGATGAGTTTCTTCAGCTGCCTTATTAATATATTGGTTTATTACTGAATCTGCAAACAAACCAAACGGTGTATAGTCAGGCCAGTTTTCAGCTTCCTTAATCATTGCTTCTTTCCAAGTTAATGGCTTGCCATCTTTCTTTGGATATTTATTTTGGTAGTCCTCATGAGCAGGCTCTCCCCATTGCTGACTAATATGTGCCCAAAATAAATCAGTAGCTTCTTCAACACCAAAGTATTGTTCAACCCTTTTCTGAATATCAATTAATTTATCATTACTCATGACTCTTTCTTTACCATTAACAATAGCTTTTACTGGAGAAGGAATCATTTGCATTTTATTATTTGAATCTTTATATGACATATTCTCAAGACGCACTTTAATTAACTCATCTTCTAAGAAAGGAATTAGAGACTCATTTCTAATAGTAGAATCTGGATCTTCTTTATATAGCTTCTTATTCTTTGCAACCATTGCAGCATAAGCATTATGAATAGCCTGTCCTATTTTACCAGGTTTAATACCCCTTGCATTTAACCATCCTGCAATTTCATCTGCTGCTGCAGCTGGAGACATACCTGGAGTAGCCTTACCAGTTTCCCAATAGATAGTTTTTAAATTACCTTTAACAGAAGAGCCGGTAGTTCTCTTACCATCACCTGATTGAAAATCTCTTATGATACTTTCAATATGAGATATATCTTTATCATCAAGTAAATTAGGATCTACTTCTTGCCATCCATCTTTTACTTCCATGGTTTCTCTATCACCTTCACTATCAAAAGACCAGTAAGTTACTGTGTTACCTTGAGCATTCTTTACTTTAAATTGATAAGCCATCTGCCCGCCTTTAAGATTTTTATTAGTGCTATAGTATTTCTTTCTTTCACCAGTAGCATAAGGAATTGAACCTATTAATATAAGTTCAGTAACATCTTTAGTTTTCTTAAACAATTCTATAGAAGGTTTAGTATATTTACCAGCATTATCTAATAAGAATTTCTTAACCATAGCATTCTTTTTATCAACTCTTGCAAGATACTGTCTAGCTATAAAACCAATACTACTACCATGATCATAACCCATAGCTCTAGATCCTAGATACACAGCAATAGCTCTACCTATTTCACCTTGATCTATAAGATCTCCAAACAAAAAGTCAAACATCTTTCTAGCTTTACTTTTCTCTGGATCATCATCACTTGTCTTACTTGCTTTAGTTATAGCTGCTTGACCTTTAGATGTATTAAGTTTACTTTTTATTTCTGATTCAACTGTATTATTAATCTGATTACCAATCTTAGTTAACTTATTTGTAGTTTCAATTTCTTTTACTTTCTTTTGTAGCTCAGCATTATTTGCTTCAGCCGCTGCCTTTTCAGAATCAGTTGTAGTATCACTATTTATTATGCTTTTATTTTCTTTAATCTCATTTTTTATTTTTTGCTGTTCAGCTTTTTCATCATAATTTTCTTGAAATTCTTTTTGAACTTTTAGTAAATCTTTATTAACTATTAATTTTTTCTTTTGATCTTCTAAGTTTCTTATAACAATTCTTTGATTTTCTAATACCTCTTCTGAAGCTCCACTAATTTTTAGCATCTTTAACTCTTTAAGTTCTCTTGCAATATTTTTATCAAGTATCTCTATATTCATAGTGGTAGTATTCATATCACCTAACTCCATATCTAATAAGTCAGGTTTCTTTATGACACCTTCTGGAAATGGTACATCATCTGGTGACTCTGTACCTAAAGCAAGACTAGTAGATGTAGTTCCAGTATCATGCTCACCAAAGCGGTAATCTGTAGGAGGAGGTGGTATGTTATAGAGAGGAGAACCTTCTAGTTCTTCTTGAACATACTTATCATACATACTTGTATATGCAGGTTTACCATAGGTAGTTTCATCTAGTGTAGCACCAAGATCAGCATCAACCATTCCAAATGGTTCAGGGATTATTTGAGGTGCAAATGCATTACTACCTTGTCCTGTATCTATTATAGTTCTACGATCATCTAGTGCACCCAAATCAGCTGCATTAGGATCTATAGGAAGTTCATTTGTATCTACATTCTGATTAGGAAAAATTAAATCCATAATACTAGAATCACCAGGTGATTCTGGTTCAGGAGGTGTAATTTTATTTGGATCTGCATTCCAATCTGATACCGGAATATCAGGAGCTGGACTAGCTGGAATAGAAACAGGTAAAGCGCTAGTATCATGTGTACCAAAATTATAATCTGTAGGACTATAAGAATCTACTTGACCTAGTATCTTTCCTTTTAGTGCTTGTTGAAAACCATGGTCTATCTTTTCCATCTCAGGCATACCACCTGTTCCTTGAGGATCATAATCAATTGGTAATCTAGGTATTTGTTTACCATAGTCTCCATAAAAATCCGAGGGCACAGACATATTACTTCTTTCAGGAATAGTACTTGTTCTATCATCATAACCTAACCCTCTCCAATACCAAGGCTCTTCATTATCTCTAGGCTCTGATGGATAATCAATACCTGGAATTAAACCACCAGGATCTAAGTGTACTGCACCACCCTTATTCCAACCTTGTGATTTACCTCGATCTGTATCAGGATCTGGAACAACAGTTAAAGGATTACGAGTTCCTTGTTCATTTTCATCTGCTAGAGTTATACCAGGAATAGGCTTAGGT
>PVBE011574842.1_pt1 | contig 10509 bp, 6 predicted proteins | sample 1631181 | NCBI WGS metagenome assembly PVBE01 (sample SAMN08397723, study PRJNA350692) | Marine metagenome, whole genome shotgun sequencing project. | isolation source: water | place: Pacific Ocean | collected 2012-04 | reverse complement strand
ATATTTGTTTTTATTTGATCAAGAAAATGGAGTACTTAAAGAGCCTTTAGTACAAAGAGTGTATTGTTTATTTAAAGTACTTAGAGTAGAACTTTATTTGAAGGTGTAAATAAAGGCTCCATCGGTTTTTACTGAATGAGTGCTTATATTTAAGGTTCTGGCTTGTGATAATATTGGATGTATTATCCATTCAGGAACATTTGCTCCTATAATAATCTCTCCTGGTTTTCCCGCAAAAACTAAATTATCAATATTAATTTCTGGTTTACCTAAGATAATTAGAAAGTCAATATCTGGAATCTTAATTGTGGTAGTTTCCAAGGTGTTGTTTTCTGCTAGTAAAAGAATTTTTTTTCCATTGAACCAAACTATTCCATTAATTGAATAGATCCCTGTTTTCTTAATTCTAATTGTTGATTCGTAGATTTTTTTAATATTTATAGTATCAGGATTTTTTGATAGGTTTATAGAGCTGTATTTCCTGGCAAGGGCAAGTATTCCATATTTGTTATTTGCATTAAATTTTTCAGAAAATAATAAGCTTTTTTCCCCTTCAATAAAATGAATATTATCTGTAGGACAATTCCAGATAATAAATTGCCTTCCAATTATCATCTTATTTGTTTGAATTAGATTATTAATCTGGAAAATAGCTATTATAGATAGAATGAAGGCTAATATTCTAATTTTTTTTGTAAGCAACAGAATGAAAATAAGTAATATAATGCAATAAATTAGAATGACATCTCCTCCTGATAGATAAATATTTCTGCTTACCGATAAAGGAAAGTTGGAGACTTGTTCTGTGATAAAATTAAGTGAGTTTACTAGAAATTGAACCAAGAGTGATATTATTTCTGAGACATATGGAAGAGGTATAAGAATTATCATTATTAGCGTTGAGTATATAATCAATATCACAACAGGAATAACCAATAAATTAGTTAATAGAAAATAATTGGGGAAAATATTAAAATAGAACATGCTGATAGGAAAAGTGGCCAACTGGGCAGAAAAAGAGACGACACTAAGTTTCCAGATTTTGTCAATTATAAGTCTTTTAGCCTGAATTAGTCTGGATATCAAAGGATAAAATGTTATTATCCCAATAACTGCCAGGAATGAAAGCTGAAATCCGGGTGTGAATATTAGAATAGGGTTTATGATTAATAAAATTAAAGCTGTGGATAGAATGATATTGTGTATCCCTGAGTGTCTTTGAATTTTTTTCCCAATAAGGTAGAAAGATATCATTGTTGTTGCTCTGGTTACAGAAGGTGAAAGCCCTGTAATAAATGCAAATGCCCATAATAAAACAATTATTAAAACATTATGAATTATTTTGCCTCCAGGAAATCTATTTAAAAAGCTAAACAGGAATGAAATGAATAAGTATATTATTCCAATGTGAAGACCTGATACTGCAAGAATATGCATAGCTCCTGAATTTGAGTATGATTCTTTCAATTCAGGACTTAATAAACCTTTCTGACCAAGGCTTAAAGCTGTTAATATACCGAGAGATTTGTCTGAGAACCCATAACTAATATATAATTCCTGGATTTTATGACGAATCTTTTTTGCAAGAAATAATATTGTCGTTTTCTTTTTTGTTGATAATAATTTCCAATCCTGATCTTTAAGATAGGTTTTATAGTTTTTTTTTTGAATTATAATATGATTTGATATTAAATTCTCCAGGATTTTTATTGTTGTTAATTTCAATAAGGCTGGTATTAAAAATTATTTTGTTTCCTGGTTCCAGATTCATAATCTCAGTACCATCGCTTATGTATGAAATAAGCTTTTGATTGAATTTCGTAAATGACTTATTAGTCTTGACAAATTTTATGTTTATGAGGACTTGTATGAAGTTTTTATTTTCTTCTGGAAATTCTTCCACAAAACCCACATATATCCCCTTATTGCTCATTTTCTCAATTGGTTTATACGCTTGTTCCCTTTGTTCAGAAATTATTAAACCACAAAAGAAGAAATGAATATTCATTACTATCCCAAAAACGAAATTTGAGATTTCATCAGGTTTGGAATGTTTTCTCAGATTTAATAATACTAAAAGAACAGGGAAAATTATAAACAGTAATAGAATATATGGAATGGGAAATTCTGAAATGGAATTACACAATATTCCACAAATAAATGGGATAATGATACGGAGTAATGGTATTTTCCTTAATTGTTCATTTAATAGCATGAAACATTATGAGACTACTTCTTCCAATTGACTTATATTATTTATAATATATATGTCAAAAAATAGCTATATAGGAATTATTTGCAGAAATGTACCTGACAGTCAGCTATATATGGACTTAGTTTTTTTCCATAAGTTTAAAGCTTTCTATTATCTCTTCCAGGCTCTTACCCATATTATTTACTGAACTTTCAGCATCATCAAATAATTCATGATTTGGATATTTCTCCATAAACTGATTATATAGCCTGGAGGCGGATTCATTGTCCTGCAATTGATCTTCATAAATGAAGGCCTGAAGGAATAGGCAAACAGGTATATTTTTATAATAAGGGTATTTAAGTTTAATATTTTCAAGATATAATATGGCCTGGCTACCCTGGTTGATATTCATAGATATATCTGCGGCCTTATACATATATTCTGGTGCGAGACTATCTTCCTTAAACTTCTCAGCGAATGACAGATAAGCCTGTATCATATTTGATGCGGTTGTTAGATCAATTTCAGTAATAACTGTATCACCGTATAGGGTGTATTCCAACTCATTAATATTGTCAACAGCAATATCTCTTTCTGATTTAGGTTTGCAGGCAAAAAACATCACCAGGGTGATGATCAATAAAAAAAACTTATGGCTTTTCATATATCTAATTACTTTTTTAATGGGAATTTCATTTTATAAAAAATATCTACTTTACCTATGGAAATATCTCTAAGTCTTGGTTTAAGAAGTTTTTTCCTAAGGGGGGAAACATAATCTGTAAAAAGTTTACCTTCCAGATGATCATATTCATGTTGTATTATTCTAGCGAGTACACCATCATATTCTTCTTCAAAAAAATTAAAATTCTCATCGAAATATTCAATTTTAATTTTCGAAGGTCTGATTATATCTTCACGTAATAAGGGAATACTCAAACAACCTTCATTATATGTCCAGTTTTCTCCCCATTTTTTAGTTATCCTTGCATTAACGAATATTTTCTTCCAGTCTTTTAGGTTTTCATCTTCCTCACTCAGTGGATCTGCATTTATAATAAATAATCTTTTATTAAAACCAACCTGTGGTGCTGCAAGTCCAATTCCATCTGATTGCTGCATAGTTTCCTCCAAGTCTGCTATTATATTTTTAAGATTCAAGTCGTTTTTCTGAAAATTATCTGAAATCTTTCTTAAGCTTGGAGTGCCATATGCCAATATTGGTAATATCATTTGGTAAAATTATCTAAATTATTTGATTTTTATTCCTTTGTTGTTCCATATATGACTGCAGGATTATTGTAGCAGATATACTGTCGGTTAAAGATTTGTCTTTCCTCTTTTCCTTTTTTAATCCTCCATCAATTTTAGCCTGATTAGCCAATTTTGAAGTAAATCTTTCATCTATTATTTCAACAAGAATATCAGGGAATTCTTTGCATAATTTTTTTATAAATGGGTTTATATACACTAGGGCCTCAGATCCTTTATTATTAAGGGTTTTTGGATAGCCAACCACAATAGTTTCTATTGTTTCATTTTTTTGATAATTTCTCAGGAAAATATAAATCTCATCTGATTTCACAGTTGTTAAAGCATTGGCAATAATTTTTAAGGGATCACTTACAGCAATTCCTGTTCTTTTTCTTCCATAGTCGATAGCCATTATCCTTCCCATCCTGAATTCTAATAATTTTGCAAAGATATAAAAAAACGAAAACCTCTGTTCTGGTTTCAGAACAGAGGTTTTCTGTTGACGCATTCAAAATTAAATAACTCAAATTTAAATCTTAAATGAACAGGTAATAATCTATTACCCGTGACCCTCCATTTATGGAAGCAGATTTTTCTGTTCTTCCTAAAGGGTATCTATATGACGTTTTTTTTTGCCTGTTTCCCCAGGCAGTTTTTTTGAGCCATTTTTAAAAATATGTAAAGAACTTTTGTTAAAATAGTCAATAATTAAATATTCAATAAAAAATATTATAAATTTTTCATTTCTACTATCTTTCAACAGCTTTGCATAACTACTTAATTGTCAAAGCCTTTGGTAGAACTGAATATTAAATCAGAACACATCTGACCTAAAATTATTAACTACAACAATGTAAAACATAATTATTATTTAACCAAATATTTTATTAGTAATAATTAATAAAAAAAAAGGAGCCATGTAAGCTCCTTTTTTCTAAGGTAATAGCAGTATTATTTTATTTGGTATAATCCGAATCTGACATTCTTTCATAACTCTTATATCTCCACTTTGCATTTTCTTCTGCTGCTGCAAATAATTCTATAGCTGCTTTCGGGAATGCTTTAATTAACGAAGTGTACCTTACTTCACTTTTAAGGAAATCTTGGAATTTTTCCCATTGTGGAGGTTTTGAATCAAGAATAAATGGATTTTTTCCTTCTTTTTCAAGAAGAGGATTATATCTGTAATTATGCCAATATCCTGATTCAACAGCAATCTTTGATTGATCTTGTGCAGCTTCCATTCCGGCTTTTAGTCCGTGAGCAATACATGGGGAATAAGCAATTATTACAGATGGTCCTGGATATGCCTCAGCTTCCTTAATAGCTTTAAGGTATTGTGACTGGTTTGCTCCCATTGCTACCTGGGCAACATAAACATAACCATATGACATTGCGATCATTCCAAGATCTTTTTTCCTGATGCGCTTTCCTGCGGCTGCAAATTTTGCTACAGCTCCTACTGGTGTTGCTTTTGATGATTGTCCACCAGTATTTGAATAAACCTCAGTATCAAGTACAAGATGATTAACATCTTCTCCGGAAGCAATTACATGATCAAGTCCTCCAAAACCAATATCGTAGGCCCATCCGTCTCCACCAATTATCCAAATAGATTTTTTAACAAGGTATTGTTTAAGATTTAGAATTTCCTTTGCTAACGGATCATTTTCTTTTTCTAGTTCTACAACAACTTTTTCGGAAGCTATTTTTGATCCATCTGCATTATCCATATTCTCAAGCCATTCTTTAAAAGCTTCTTTTGTTGAAGATGATAGGTTTCCATTTGCAGATTTCATTAATCGTGCAATTCTTTCCCTCATCTTGTTGACTCCAAGCCCCATTCCATAACCATATTCTGAGTTATCTTCGAAAAGTGAATTTGCCCATGAAGGCCCGCGACCATTTTTATCGGTTGTATAAGGAGATGATGGTGCTGTACCACCATAAATTGATGAACAGCCTGTAGCGTTTGCAACCATCATCCTATCTCCAAACAACTGGGTAATGGCTTTGATGTAAGGTGTTTCACCACATCCGGCACATGCTCCAGAAAATTCGAATAGAGGTTGAGCAAACTGTGAATTCTTTACGTTCTTTTCTTTTGGAAGGATATGGTCTTTATAACCAACCTTATCATTAAGGTAATCCCATACCGGAACCTGATCCATCTGAGATCCAAGAGTTTTTAGAACTAATGATTTTTCTTTTGAAGGACAAACTTGAGCACAATTACCGCATCCTGTACAATCAAGTACTGAAACCTCAATAACGAACCTGTGTTCTTTAATTCCAGCAATTCCTTTTATATGTTTCAGGTTGTCAGGACCATTCTTAATATCATCTTCTGATAATATAAATGGTCTGATAGCAGCATGAGGACATACATAGGAGCACTGGTTACACTGAATACAATGTTCAGGCACCCATTCTGGCACATTCACTGCAATTCCCCTTTTTTCAAACATTGTTGTTCCGGGAGGAAATGTTCCATCTTCACGGCCAACGAATACACTTACTGGTAAATCATCTCCTTTTTGAGCATTAATTACATTTGCAACCTTTTCTACAAATTCAGGAAATTCTTTTGTTTGATTATTATCTTCAACTTCAATACTCTTCCATTCGGCAGGAATTTGAACCTCAATAACATCGCCTCCTCTATCAACAGCCTGATGATTCATTTTTACGATATTTTCGCCCTTTGCTCCGAAAGATTTCACAATGGCATTTTTCATCTCTTTTACAGCCATTTCATAAGGTATGACTCCTGAGATTTTAAAAAATGCAGATTGCATAATTGTATTGGTTCGATTACCAAGTCCAACGTCTTCGGCGATTTTTGTTCCATTGATTATATACATCTTAATCTCGTTTATGGCGAGATATTTTCTCATATAATCTGGAATTCTGTTTTTTGTTTCTTCAGCATCCCAAATTGAATTAAGAAGGAATGTGCCTCCCTTTTTTAAACCCTTGATTACTTCATATTGGTTCAAATAAGCAGGTACATGACAGGCAGCAAAATCAGGTGCATTTACATAATAGGTTGATCTAATATTTTTATCACCGAATCTAAGGTGAGAAACAGTAACCCCACCTGATTTTTTTGAATCATATTGAAAATATGCCTGTGCATATTTATCAGTATTTTCGCTTATAATTTTAATTGAATTTTTATTTGCTGTAACTGTACCGTCGGAACCAATTCCCCAGAATTTACCTTCAAATGTTCCTTCAGGAGTGGTATTTACATCAGCATGCAGGGGTAATGACTTAAAAGTTACATCATCTACGATACCTACAGTGAATTGATCCATAGGTTTGTCTTTCTTAAGATGGTCATACACTGATATTATCATTGCAGGTGTTGTGTCTTTGGAGCTTAATCCATATCGCCCGCCAATAATTACTGGACGATTATCTTTCTCATAAAACATATTCCTTACATCGAGGTATAATGGATCACCGGCGGCACCAGGTTCTTTTGTCCTATCAAGCACCGCTATTTTCTTAACAGAGGCAGGCAATACATTAAAGAAATATTTTTCTGAGAAAGGACGGTAAAGATGACAGGTAATAAGACCGATATTTTCACCATCAGCATTTAAATGATCAATTACCTCCTTAATAGTTTCAGTTACAGAACCCATTGCCATTACTATGTTTTCTGCATTAGGTGCCCCATAATAGGTGAATGGATGATATTCACGGCCTGTAATTTTATTAATTTCCTGCATATATTCCTCAACAACATCGGCAACAGGCTCATAGAACTTATTTGCTGCTTCACGAGCTTGAAAAAAGATATCAGGGTTTTGTGCAGTTCCTCTTGTTACAGGATGTTCTGGATTTAGAGCTCTATCTCTGAAATCCTGAAGTTCTTTATAATCAATTAATTTAGCAAGATCGTCCATTGGCATTGCTTCAACTTTTTGAACTTCATGAGAAGTTCTAAAACCATCAAAAAAGTGCACAAATGGTATTCTTGTTTTTATTGCAGCCAGGTGAGCTATACCGGCCAGATCCATAACTTCCTGTACACCTCCGGTTGCTAGTAAAGCAAAACCGGTTTGTCTGGTGCTCATTACATCTGAATGATCACCAAATATTGAAAGAGCTTGTGTAGCTACACTTCTTGCTGATACATGGAAAACTCCTGGAAGTAACTCACCAGATATTTTAAACATATTTGGGATCATGAGTAGTAAACCCTGTGATGCGGTATAAGTACTGGTTAAAGCACCAGCCTGTAGAGAACCATGAACAGCACCTGCAGCACCTTCTTCTGATTGCATTTCAATAACCTTTACAGTTTCGCCAAAAATATTTTTTTGACCATGAGCCGCCCACTCATCAATATTCTCTGCCATATTTGATGATGGAGTGATAGGATAAATTGCTGCAACTTCACTAAACATATATGCAATATATGATGCAGCATAATTACCATCAATTGTTAAATAATTTTTCTTAGAACCCATATTTTATTTTGTTTTAATACATAAGATCACAATAGAAAGAAACAATTCAAAGATTTTATAATTATTCTATTTTTTTTACGCCGCAAAAATAAAACAAAATCTTATCATTTTGTATGTTAAAGATCAGGTTTTGAAAAAAAAAGCGGATAATATCCGCTTTATTATTATATATTTGATTTGCTATATTATTCGCTGTTCATGCTAATGAGAAACTCTTCATTTGTTTCAGTTCTTGCCAGGCGGTCTCTAATAAATTCCATTGCTTCCACTGAATTCATATCAGCAAGATAATTACGTAGAACCCACATTTTCTGCAAGAAGGTTTTGTCTAAAAGAAGATCTTCCCTTCTTGTACTGGATGCAACAATGTCAACTGCAGGGAAAATGCGTTTGTTAGATAGTTTTCTATCTAGTTGAAGCTCCATATTACCAGTTCCTTTAAATTCTTCAAATATTACTTCGTCCATTTTAGAACCAGTATCAATCAATGCAGTTGAAATAATTGTAAGAGATCCTCCATGTTCAATATTTCTTGCGGCACCAAAGAATCTTTTTGGCTTATGAAGAGCATTTGCATCAACACCACCTGAAAGGACTTTTCCTGATGCTGGTGAAACAGTGTTATAGGCTCTTGCTAGTCTGGTTATTGAATCCAGAAGAATAACTACATCATGGCCGCATTCAACCATTCTTTTGGCTTTTTCCAGAACAATATTAGCAACCCTAACATGTCTGTCAGCGGGTTCATCAAAAGTAGATGAAATAACTTCTGCATTTACGCTCCTGGCCATGTCAGTTACCTCTTCAGGCCTTTCATCAATAAGCAGAACCATCATATAAACCTCTGGATGATTTGCAGCTATGGCATTTGCTATATCTTTAAGTAAAACCGTTTTACCTGTTTTTGGCTGTGAAACCAGCAATCCTCTTTGTCCTTTCCCGATTGGAGCAAACATATCAACTATTCTTGTTGATAGATTTTTCTCAGCCTGTCCCTGCAGTGTAAATTTTTCATCAGGGAATAGGGGGGTAAGATAATCAAAAGGAACCCTGTCGCGAATAAAATCAGGACTTCTTCCGTTTATTTCTTCAACCTTAATCAAGGGAAAGTATTTTTCACCTTCTTTAGGTGGTCTTATAGCACCTTTAACTGTATCTCCGGTTTTTAATCCGAATAATTTTATCTGTGATTGAGAGACATAAATATCATCAGGTGAATTTAGATAGTTATAATCAGATGAGCGTAGAAAACCGTAGCCATCAGGCATAATTTCCAGAACACCCATATTTGATATTATTCCGTTAAAGTCAAATTCATCTGTTTCTACAGGTCTATTATGTTTCTTCTCTGGAACAACAGTTTTCTCTATTGGTTTTTCATTAACGTAATTAGGTTTGGAGGGCTTCTTAATTTCTTCTGTTTTATTGAATTTATTGGCTGGCCTATTATCAGTAGTTTTAATAGGAATTGTAGGTTTATTAGCTGTAGATGTTGGTGGTACATCTATTCTGTCTCTACCGAGTGGTTTATTCTGCTTTTCTGTTCTTGTTGCTTTTGAATCAGGTGGTAGGTTTTGCTTCACTTGGCTAAATCCTTTATTTTCAACAGACGGTTTCTTAAACTCGATTTTATCTACTCTTTTAATTCTTCTTCTACTAGGTCTTGGCCCTTTTGGCTTATCTTCTTTTGTATTTTTTAATTGTGTTTTTGTGCTTGCAGCGACAATAGCTTGCTGATCAAGTATCTGATAAATGAGATCTTGCTTCTTTAAGGATTCTGCTTTTTTAATATTCAGTCCTTTAGCTATTTCTTTTAACTCTGGAACAAGCTTTTTGCTTAATTCTAAAATGTCATACATAAATTTATTGGCTTAATTAATTTTGAAGAACATCGTTTATTTCTTCATTTATAGGAATATGTGATTAATTGAATTTAAGAAAATGATAATAATAATATAAATAATTTTACTGGATTTTTCCCCTGAACCACAACAACCTGAAACAAATCTGATCTAGATTCCAGTGCAATATTATACCATTCTGATAAATTTACCAAAAAAAAGTGAATTTTTTTGATAAGTAATTGAAATTTTGGTTAATATATGTTACTTTCAGAAGGATTGAAACTTATATAAAGAACAATCGTATAATGACACAATAATTCTAACCGAATTACCGGATTTTGATTTATTAAATGAGGCAACTAAAAATAACAAAGCAGGTAACAAACAGAGAGACTCCATCTCTTGATAAATACCTTCATGAAATAGGGAAGGTTGAATTAATATCAGCAGAGGAGGAAGTTGAACTAGCTCGGAGAATTCACGATGGTGATCAAGAATCTTTAAATAAATTAGTTAATGCTAATTTGCGTTTTGTTGTCTCAGTTTCTAAACAGTATCAGAATCAAGGACTTTCATTGGCTGACCTGATCAATGAGGGCAATTTGGGGCTTATTAAGGCCGCTAAACGATTTGATGAAACAAGAGGTTTTAAGTTTATTTCTTATGCCGTATGGTGGATAAGGCAATCAATTTTACAGGCTTTAGCTGAGCACTCTAGAATTGTACGACT
>PVBE012646067.1_pt1 | contig 10511 bp, 13 predicted proteins | sample 1631181 | NCBI WGS metagenome assembly PVBE01 (sample SAMN08397723, study PRJNA350692) | Marine metagenome, whole genome shotgun sequencing project. | isolation source: water | place: Pacific Ocean | collected 2012-04 | reverse complement strand
CATCACGGCCTGACCAACGCCGTTTTCACGCCGTATGTGCTGGAATTCAACCGCGCCGCCATCGAAGACAAAATGACCCTGCTCGGCCGTTTCATCAGCCTCAAGAAACCGTCCTTTCAGGCGGTCTTGGACTGGACGCTGAAACTCCGCCGGGAATTTGACATCGTCCACACCGCCGCCGAGCTTGGCGTCGATCCTGACCGGCTCGACGATATTTCCGAGATGGCAGCCAAGGATCCGACGGCACCGACCAACCCGGTCCCTGCCGGCATCAAGGAAATGCGCGGCATCCTGGACGCCGCCATGGAAGGCCGGATAGGCTGAGCCTCAAACATGAGGGTGATGTAGATTATCGGCGAGAAGGACCGGATGATGGACCGGGGTGAGGGGTATGCCTTTGCCAAAGCCCCGGTGCATGACAACAATGCCTATGTGGTCGTCAAGGGCGGCCACGGGGCGACACCAATCAAAGGCGCAAAAAAAATCATCGACTGGCTGAAGGGGCTTTAGCCCGCTAACGCCGTTCCGCCATCGTCGGCAGGACCAGGTGTTTGATCCAGTTGCGGACCTCGGTTTGTCGGAAGGCTTCGTCCATGACGTCGTCATCGATGCCGAGCCTCCAAGCGATGTCCTTGTTCTTAGGATCCTTAGAAAGCACCTCCAGCATATCGACGTGCGCTTCACCGGCCTCACGGTCGGGGAAGAATCCCAATCCGATCATCTTATCGATGCGGCACCAGGTTAGCCGCGCCATTTCACCGAGATCGTATTCCGGGTGGTATTGCAGCCCCCAGAAGGTACCGCCGTTAAAGTCCACCGACACCGATTGGACATGGGTAAAAGCATTACCGGCTAGGCGCACCGCACCTTCGGGAAGGGCGGTAATTTCATCATCGTGGCTGATGAAGCCGTCGAAGACGTCGGATTTTCCCTCGTACAAAGGATGAGCGCGGCCTTCCGGCGTTAAGGCAATCTTTCGGGCGATCCCCATTTCGCGTCCCTTGGGGTTGGCCGCACAGTCGCCGCCGGCGGCAACCACGGCAATCTGTGCCGCCCAGCAGCTTCCGAAAGCAGGAATTCCAGCCTTGAAACATGCACGGGCGAATTCGATCTGGGCGCGGACCTCGGGGATATCATGGAAAACGGTCAGGCTGCACCCGGTCCAGGCGATACCGTCATAGCTCGATAGCGCCTCGCCCGACGGCAGCCCGTTTACGTCATCACAGGGGTAGATGATATCGCAGGAGGAGCCGGGCGACGCCTTTTCCAGCATCGCCGCATAAAGGTCACCGGCAACCCCGGCGCCACCGGCCGCCAACTCGTCGCGGGATTTCTTAAGGTACCCGTCGACAACCAGAAATCTGGGTTCATGGCTCATGATGCAAGTCTGTCGATAATTCCCGGAAGATCGGCATGGCGTTCGCAAATGGCATCCGCCGAGGTGGCATCTTTGTCGTCGTCGCGGGCCGCCGTGAACAATACCGCCTTCATACCCAGGGCCTGCGATCCCTTAACGTCGTTATGGTCACGGTCGCCGACATGAACCATCTCAGCCACATCAACCCCCAATTGGCGGGCGGCGGATAGGAACATATCGGCATGCGGTTTCGAATGGCCGGCTTCGTCGGAAAAAGCGAAGCCCTGGAAGTATTGCTTGAGACCGTGGCCATCCAGCAATTGGCGCAACCCGTCACCCGGGGTAAAGATGGTGTCCGAGACGATGCAAAGCTTGTAGCGATGGGACAGGTCTTCGAGCGCATCGGCGATCCCCTCGATGGGATCAGGTGGGATATCGACTTCCATCCGGCCCAAGTCGTCAGCCAGTTTCGCTAGTTCTTCTTCGGGGAGAGCGCGGTTCAATTCCACCAACGCCCGGGCCAGACGGTCGGCAATCTTCCATGTGATGGAATGGCTTTTCCAGACCTTGTTGAAGGCGGCGTCGGCGGCATCGAAGGCGGCATTGACGTCTTCCAGGGCTATTTCCTGATGCCGGTTTAATGCTTCCCACAACAAATGGCGGCGTTCTTCCGGCTTCGGGCGCAAGCCTTTGGCGAGCCGTTTCGGTTCGTCGGAATCATCATCGACGATGGTATCCCAAAGGTCGAAAGTGACAGCTTTTATCGGTGTGCTCATAATCGGGGAATGTGGGGCAAGTGACCATGCTGGTCAATAGGCGGGTCCCTACTTTTGCGGGCGAAAGCGTGACGCCGCGTCACGCGCGCGTTTGATCTGGTTCTGGTTCATGCCCGCCGCCATTCTCTCGCGCGCGGCTTTGGGGTCGAGCCTGGAATCGTAAGCTTTAACTTGGCTTTGTCCGGCCATGGCCAGGGTAAACCATTTGTAGGCTTCGACGGCGTCAAGGCCCCCGGCATAGCCTTCGGCGTACATGGCGCCGAGCCGATACTGGGCGACTGGGTGCCCCCGAAGGGCGGATTTTTTATACCAGGCAAGGGCCTCGGCATAGCCATGGGCGACGCCCAGACCCTTGAAATATAGATCGCCCAATGCCAATTGCGCGTCTGCATGCCGGCCCAGGTTGGATGCCAACCGGTACCATTCCGAGGCGCGGAAATAATCCTGGCGGACGAATTCGCCGTTAGCATACATGGTGCCGAGGAAATACTGCGCCCCGACATGGCCTGTTTCGGCAGCCTTGGAATACCACTTAAACGCCGCCTTCGGGTCCGCCTCAATGTGGTCCCCATTGTGGTAAAGCTGCGCCAACTCAAACTGGGCTTTGACGTTTCCGGCCTCGGCTTCGGGAATCTTAGCTTCAATACGGCTAATGTGGGCATTCATGGCGCGCCGCGTCGGGTCGTCCTCGGGCCCGCCGAAGAAAAACCATCCGGCGAACCCGGAAAGCCCCAGAACCCCCACCGTGAACAGGATCAGCATCCATCTCATGGACGTAGTTTTAGCCGCCACCGGATAAAGGCGGGAGTCCTAAAATCAGAAAGTAACAGGAAAGCTTATTTGGCGAGGTTGTGCTCGTTGAGATCGACCCGCTTGCGTCCGGGGTTGGGGTCGGGCCGGTCATAACACGTCACCGTGGCCAGGGTCTTGTAGCAAAAGATGTTCTGCTTGATCTTGGGCTCGTCCTCTTCGCAGTAAGTCAGGCCCTTTTCCTTGCGAACGGTTGAACAGTTCTTGCCGCTGGAAAGGGAAATCACATGATCGGTCATGGTCTTGTCGGTGCCGATAACGAAGACGCCTTCCACCGGGGCATAGGTGGTGCACCCGCCAAGAACAATAAGAAATGCCAGAACTGCGATAATGCGCATGGCCGACTCCCTTCAAACCACACTGAATCATGCCCGCCTTGGGGTTAAAGACAAGTAAAGAAAAGCAAAATTTCGAAAGGGCGGCCGTCAAGCCGGGCCGGAAACACTTGCCGAATTTCAATCACACGAAGTTGAATAGAGTTGATGCCGACACCGGCGAGCCGAAAGCTATTCTGGCCATGTGAATTCAATCATAAAATTATAGGGATGAATAAAATGAAATTGACTGGTCTTTTATCGGCTGGCCTTGTTTTGGCCTTAGCGTCGAGTGCCGCGATAGCTCAAAGTCCGCCTTTCAGCGGCGCCGCGGATGTCGCATATGGGAATCATTTGTGGGAACACCTGGTAAAGGAAAAGTTGGCGGGGAAAAACCGCTTTCATCCGATGCCTTATGAAACGCCCGCGCCACACGGAAGCTTCGTTGAAACCATGGACGGGCGGATCACCGTCAATGGCCACACCGGTATCGTTATCGTCAAAAATAACCTTGGCAAACGGGATGTAACGAAAATCGAAGAGGTTACCGACAATCCAGAAAAACACATGGACTCCGTGACGGTCATGTTCCAACGCGAAAATGGCTACGATGCGGACAATAAGAACTGGTTCTGGGCCAAGTATTCCCCTGCCGGCAAGCTGTTGAAAAACCCCAAGGGCATGGCGTTGGCGGGACGTGTCGGTAAGGGTGGCGATAAGGGCTGCGTTCCTTGTCATTCAAACGCGCCTGGTGGCGACATGGTCTATATCCACGACCGCTACGCCAAGTAAAACGTTCAAGTATCCTTTAAATAAGGCGCCCCGGCCGGGAGCTGAAATATGCCCCGGCCGGAAGCCTTTATGCCGTGGTTGATCGAAGCCCCGGTTTGGGCTAACAAACCGTGCCAACGCCCCAAAGCAACAAGAAAGGCCCCCGACATGGTTTCCACGACAACCCCGGTTTGTGATTTCTGCTGGAAAGCACCTGATTTCTCCCTCACCGGCACCGATGGCGAAACCTACACGCTGGAGGGCATCAAAGGCGAAAAGGGCACGCTGGTGATGTTTCTTTCCAACCATTGCCCATATGTGAAGGCAGTCCACAAACGTCTGGTCCGTGATATCAAAGAAATCCAAGCTATGGGATTTGGTGTTATTGCCATCATGTCCAACGATCCCGAGGATTATCCCGAAGATTCCATGGACAACATGCGGGCCGTTGCCGAGGAAAAGGGCTTCACCTTTCCTTACGTTTATGACGAAACGCAAAGTGTCGTCCGCGCCTATGGCGCCGTCTGTACGCCGGACTTTTTCGGCTTCAACGCCGATATGGAACTGCAATACAGGGGCCGTCTGGATGCCTCGGGCCGGGACCCGGAGGCACCTGACACCCGGCGTGAACTATTGGAAGCCATGACCCAGGTGGCCGAAACCGGCACTGGCCCCACTGAGCAAACCGCCAGCATCGGATGTTCCATCAAGTGGCGGGAATAACACGAAGTTTGCGACAACCGGTGTTTGCCTTCCCGTCACGGTAAGACTATTTTAGCCCCGAAATTTGTGGATAGAAGGCTCCTTCAATGCCTTCCGGAGTTCCCTGTGGCCGAAAAAACAGAAGACGATATCCTTTTCCAAGAGATCGATGAGGAACTGCGCCAGGATCGCGCCCACCAGCTGTGGCAAGCTTATGGGAAATATGCGATCACCGCCGTTGTCGTCATTATCGCCGCCGTTGCCGGGTATCAGGGCTGGCGTAATTACGACCTTTCCAACCGGCGCGCCGCCGGTGAGCGCTTCAACGCCGCCATGGAGCTTGCCGCCACCGAAAAAACCGACGAAGCGTTCAAGGCCTTCGCCGACATCGCCGCAGACGGAAACGAGGGCTACCAGCTGTTGGCACGCTTCAGCCAGGCCCGGCTTTTGTCCCAGAACGGCAATTCGCGGGATGCCTCGTTGGCCTATCGGGTTTTGGCCGATGACGTTACCATCGATTCTCTGTACCGGGATTTGGCCGTGATCCTCGGCGCTTATGAGGATTTAAACACCCCGGGCGCCGTTTCCGCGGAACTGAAAGAACGATTGAAGCCGTTGATGGCGAAAACCAACCCCTGGCGCTTCAGCGCCCAAGAAATCACCGGCCTTTTGTCCAGGCGGTCCGGCGACAAGACCAAGGCGCGGGAACTGTTTACGGCCCTGGTCAATGACAGGAATACCCCGCAAGGGGTTCGCACCAGGGCCCAGGAAATGTTATCCATTCTGGGCAAGTGATTCCCGAATACGGATTGTGAGCCAATGAGGGCACCCGACTTAAAATTCAAACGAATGGCAAAAATCCCGGCTTTTGCTTTCGCCGCCCTGTTGGTGCTGGCGCTCGGCGGCTGTACCAACCCCACCACTTGGTTCGAAAAGAAAAAGGACCCCCCCCTGCCGGGAGAACGGATAGCGGTGTTGTTGCACCAACGCACCCTCAGCCCCGATCCGAAACTGGCGAATTTGCAAATTCTTCTCCCGGCGCCCTCCCCTAACGACGACTGGCCGCAATCGGGGGGATACCCCAACCATGCCATGCACCACATGCAGGTGCCGGAAACTATCAACGAAGCCTGGTCTGTCGATATCGGCGAAGGTTCCGATGACGAAGAACGTCTGGTCTCGTCACCGGTGGTCGGCGGCGGGCGTGTTTACGTCATTGATTCATCGTCCGTGGTCAGCGCCTACGGCATCGTCGGTGGAAAGCGTCTGTGGGAAACGAACCTGACCCCCGACGAGGAAGACGAAGGCCACATTCCCGGCGGTGTCGCTTTTCAAAATGGGCGAATTTACGTCAGCACCGGGTTCGCCCAGGTCATTGCCCTGAATGCCGCCAACGGCGCTGAAATCTGGCGTCAGCGCATCTCCAGCCCGGCGCGTAGCGCGCCGACGGTCCGCGCCGGCCGGGTATTCGTGTCCACGGTCGACAATAAGCTGTTCGCCATCAACGCCGAAAACGGCGAAGGGTTGTGGACCCACACCGGCCTTGCCGAAGCCGCCAGCCTTCTGGGCAGCGCCAGCCCGGCGGTCGGCAACGGCGTCGTGGTGGTTCCCTACACGTCGGGAGAGCTTGTCGCGCTGAAGGCTGATAGCGGCCGGTTGCTGTGGCAGGAGAGCCTGAGTTCGATCAAACGCACCGACGTGGTTTCCAATTTGGCCCATATCCGGGGCCGCCCGGTGATCGACCGAGGCCGTGTCATCGCCATTAGCCACGGCGGTATCATGGGCGCCTTCGACCTGCGCAACGGACGCCGCTTATGGCAGAAAGAAATCGGCGGATCACAAAGCCCCTGGGTCGCCGGTGATTATATTTTCGTCATCACCAATGATGCCGAGATCGCAGCCGTTTCCCGAAAAACCGGCGGCATTCACTGGGTCCGGGCGCTGCCGCGTTACGAAGATCCCGATGACCAGGAAGACCCCATCATCTGGACCGGGCCGATCCTTGTCAGCGACCGCCTGATCGCCGCCGGTTCGCACGGCGAGGCCTTGGCCATTTCCCCGTATACCGGGCGCATCCTCGGCAGTGTCGAATTACCTTCTGGGATTTCGGTTCCGCCCATTGTCGCCGGCGACACCGTCTATTTCCTTGCCGACGACGCCGATTTGGTCGCTTATCGCTAACGGTTTTCGCCGCTCCCGTCCCGTCAACATGGGCTACGATTGCTTCATATCATGTCTTTCACTGTCGCCGTCATCGGCCGCCCCAATGTGGGAAAGTCCACACTCTTTAACCGCCTGACCGGCAAACGGCTGGCCATCGTGGATGACACGCCGGGCGTTACCCGTGACCGCCGCGAAGGCGCCGCCGCCATCGCCGATCTGGATTTCACCCTGATCGACACCGCCGGGCTCGACGATTCAAACAATGAAAGCCTGGAAGCTCGCATGCACGGTCAAAGCGAACGCGCCATCCAGGACGCCGATGTCGCCTTGTTCCTGATCGATGCCCGCGCCGGCGTGATGCCCCTCGACAAACACTTCTCCGATTGGCTGCGCAAGCATTCGACGCCGGTGGTCCTGGTCGCCAACAAGTGTGAAGGCGGCGCCGGACAAGGCGGTCTGATGGAAGCCTTCAGCCTCGGCCTGGGCGAGCCGATTCCGGTTTCCGCCGAACATGGCGAGGGATTGGACGGCCTTTACGAGGCGTTGTTGCCGTTTGACCCCATCATCGATGAATCGGCCGTTGACGAACCTGCGATTGGCGAACCTGCGGTTGACGAACCTACCAGAGAGGATAATGAGGAAGACGACTGGGAGTCCCGGCCCCTGCAACTGGCCATCGTCGGGCGGCCCAATGTCGGCAAATCGACGATCATCAACAAACTTCTCGGCGAAGACCGGGTGCTGACCGGGCCCGAGGCCGGGATTACCCGGGATTCCATCTCGATTTCGTGGACGTTCAAGGATCGCGCCATCCGCCTCATCGACACCGCCGGGTTGCGCCGCAAAGCGCGGGTGAAAAAGAAGCTGGAGGAACTGTCGGTCGGCGATACGCTCAATTCCATCCGCTTCGCCGAAGTCGTGGTATTGGTGCTGGACGGCACCCTCGGCCTGGAAAAACAGGACTTGTCCATCGCCCGCCTGGTCATCGAGGAAGGCCGGGCGCTGATTATCGCCGTCAACAAATGGGATATTACCCAAGATAAAAAGAAAGCCATGGGCGGCATCGAAGACCGTCTGCAGACCTCCATGCCCCAAGTCCGTGGGGTTCCCGTCGTCACCTTTTCCGCGCTCAAAGGGAAGGGCCTGAATAAACTGCTGCCGGCGGTGCTCAAGGTCCACAAGATTTGGAACAGGCGGGTAGATACCGGGGCGCTCAACCGCTGGCTCGAAGGGATGACTGCAAGCCATCCGCCGCCGGTGGTCAAGGGCCGGCGTTTCAAGCTACGCTATATGACCCAGGCCAAGGCGCGGCCGCCGACCTTCATTCTGTTTTCCAGCCGCAAGGACGGCCTGGCGGAAAGCTATTTGCGCTACCTCACCGGCGGCCTGCGCGAAGCCTTCGGATTGGACGCCGTACCGATCCGCATCCACCTACGCGCCGGCAACAATCCTTACGCGAAGGATAAGAAATAGCCCCCTACCCGCCGCCTTTTTGGAACATGCGGTCGAAGAGATCGAGCGCGGCCTCGCGCGCGGCCTCGGAATAAGCGCTGAATTCCAGCCGCACGTCGCAGGCCGGGATGACCATCAGGGCGATCTTGCGGAGGCGCTCAGGGCCGAAGCTTATTTCAAGCCGCTTTTCGCCATCTGTGAGGACAACGCCGGTATCCGATTTCTCGAAATCCTCAGTGCCCAGCGCCCGGGGAATAATGCGAAAGAAATCGGCGTAAGTCAGCGCCATCTCTTTTTCGACAATAAAGGGGTCCGGATCGTCCGACACCCTATCCCCCCGCGATCTCATTGGTAACGTTGCCTCCGGCAACGGGCGGCCAAATGGCCAGGTCGTCGCCTTCGGTCAAGACATGACTACCGCGCGCTGACGGCGAGATGAAATAGCCGTTCACAAGAACCAAATGGCAGAATTCAATGGGCAGATTGAGGCTGCCGATGATATCGGAAATGGTGGCGCCGTCGGCAGCCTCCATATCGGCCTCGTTACCGGTCGGGCCGACAGCGGTGCCTTTCGGAATGTATTTTCCCAGAGAGGCGAATAGCTTGATGCGGATTATCATGCCCTGACTTAAAACCTCGTCCCACCGGCCTTGGCCAGATAGGCCTCCATAATCAGGTTGGGATCTTCCATCAGTTTGTCTTTCCATTCGCCCAGATGAACGGGCGTCTGGATCAAGCCGCGCAGCACCCCGACATGCTCGGTGCAGCCCAGTGTCAAGGCGCCGATGACGCGGTCGCCGTCGAACGCCAGACGGATGTAGCGGAATTCCTTGTCGACGACATTATCGGCGAAATCGCCGCCGTCCACCCCCTGCCAGCGGCCGAAGGAGGTCGAGATCAACCCGGCCGTATCCAACACGTTCATGGATAGGCTGCCCTTGAAGGAAGCGTTGCCGCCGGCCATGTTGAGCCCGGCGATGCGGCCGTGATCGGCGGCGGTCGGTTGAATGCCGTGCACCGCCCAACCGCCGGACCAATCCGGGCCCTGGGCGCAGTCGCCGGCGGCATAAATGCCATCCACCGAAGACTTCAAATATTCATCAACGACAATTCCGTTTTCGACCTTGATACCGGTGCCCTCCAGAAACCCGATATTGGGCCGGGTGCCGGTAGCGACCACCACCAACGCCGCCTCGACCGGATCGCCGCTATTCAGGTGAACGGTCAGGTTGCCGCCGCCGGCATCCTCGATCTTGTTGACCTCGGTGCCGGTCTTGATGACGACGCCCTTGGCCTCGCACCAGCGTTTGAGCATGTCGGCGGCGGTGTCATCCATCATGTGCGGGACCATGCGCTTTCCCCGCTCGATCACGGTCAGGGCGACGCCTCGGCGAAGCAGGCTTTCCAGGATGATGCAGGCAATAAAACCGGCCCCGATCAGGACCACGGAAGAGCCTTCTTCCGTCCGCGAAACGATATTGCGGGCGTCTTCCAGGGTCCAGCAATGATGGACGCCGGGCAGGTCGAGTCCGTCCACCGGCGGGCGAACCGGCGACGACCCGGTGGCGATCAGCAGCCCGTCATAGGGTTCCACCCCGCCGTCGGCCAGGGTGACTTCGCGGCTGTCCACCGACACCCCGTCGACCCGGTCCTGCACTGTCTGGATGTTCAGGCTCTCATAGTGGTCCTTGGTCTTGCGCAGATGGGTGCCGGCCACATCGATATTGCCGATCAGGAAATAGGGGATCGCCATCCGCCCATAGGGCGGCTCGGGCTCGTCACCGATCAGGAGAATATCCGCCTCGGGGGAGGCCGCCCGCAGCGTTTCCGCAGCGACCACCCCCGCCGGGCCATTGCCGGCGATGACGTACTTCATGGCGCCAATTCCCTGGCCTGAGGGCCGACCCCCTGCTTACAACGCCAGGCGGCTCTTGGTGTCGTCGGAAGGCACGCCGTCGGCGCTCCAGCCGCGGAGTTCGTAGTATTCCGGCAGCATCTTATCGAGGCCGCTGGTCAACCCTTCCGCCGGGCCGGTCTTGGCCGCGTCCTTCAACAGGCGTTCCGGCAACGTGTCGTCCTTGCCGGTGAAGCCCGCATCCAGGTTGTACTGGCGTTCCAGGTTCCAGACCCGTTCGCCGACTTCCGCCAGCCTTTCCGCCGTCCACT
>PVBE011162728.1_pt1 | contig 10511 bp, 4 predicted proteins | sample 1631181 | NCBI WGS metagenome assembly PVBE01 (sample SAMN08397723, study PRJNA350692) | Marine metagenome, whole genome shotgun sequencing project. | isolation source: water | place: Pacific Ocean | collected 2012-04 | reverse complement strand
TAACGCCGGAGCTGTTAGTACCACTTGATACTCAAATCGACAACTTAATTCCTGTGTTTTCCTGGTAAGAAGTGAGTGGTGCAGATAAATTTTTTATTCTTGTTTCCTCAACGGATGATTTTTCTGAGATAGTATATCAAAATGAGAGCATTGATGGAACAGGGCTTACATATCCCACCTCCGGTTCGGCACCTCTTGAACATGAAACTACATATTACTGGAAAATCCAGGCTCTGTCAGCGGATGGGAGCAGCTTGGGAGATTCAAGTCCAACAGGTCTATTTATGACACCCACAGGTGAGATTGAAATTATCGTGGAGTTTGAGAACTAAAAATGAACACGATTTCTAAAAAGCACATGTTGATCCCACTCATTTTCTTGAGTATTGGGATCAATGTAATATTTGGAGTTACACGACCTGTTGCTGTTTTAAATAAGGTGGTAGGGGAAGTTAAGATTGATATGGTTTCGGAACCAGGATGGCAGGCAGCATCTCTTGGAGGAAAATTAGCCAACGGAGATAAACTGGAAACAGGGTCGGCATCATTTGGTTCAATCATGTTTCTTGATCGTAGTATGATAAAGGTCAGAGAAAATACCAAGTTCACAGTAAAATCAAAACGAACTGTAAAACGGGAATTGGAAACGGATATTGCCATAGCCGTTGGTGAGATGAACGTTAAAACTACAACAGGATCAAAATTTAAAATTCAGACTCCTACCAGTGTAGCATCGGTGAAAGGAACAGAGTTTAATCTTATGGTTGAAAAGGATGGCACTACCCACTTAACCGTTCTGGAAGGAACTGTTGAGTTTATGAATGAGCTTGGTGTGATCTTGGCAACCGAAATGACGACAAGTGTTTCCCGTTCTGGAGAGAGCCCCAGCCAACCCATTTCTGTTCCTCAAAAAGCGGTGCCCAGCTGGCAGAAGAAAACCAAAGAAGAGTGGAAGTTAAAACTGAGCCCTGATAAACCGGGAGGCAAAGATATTGGAGAACCCTTTAACATTCAAATAAATGCTAAAGATGAGGATGGAAATAACGCCTTGAATTACAGTGAAGAGGTAGTCGTTGCAGGAAAAGATGGAGTTCAAGTATCCAGTGATGGAGGACAGTCATGGTCATCAGAAGTTTCTGTAAAAATAAATAAGGGTAAAGGAGTTCTGAAAGCAAAAGGAGTAGAGGTAGGAAAAAGAGTTGTTGTAGTTACCGGTAAAAATGCATCCCCTGGAAAATTAGTTGTCAATATGAAGAGATCTAAGGAAGCCATGAATAAAATAAATAGTAAGGCTTCAAAGGCACTGGGGAAGATTGCTCCGGGTTTGGTAGATAAAATTTCAGGGAAAACATTAAAGGGGAGTTCTATCAGTAAAGGTTCAGGAAATACAGAAGATGTGTTTGACCAATTGCTTAACGGACTGATGCAGCTATCCGGTGATCCTCAGGTTGTAGAAAACCCCGATGGCTCTGTAAAAGTGATTCTGAAGGTAAAACCAAGTGAAGGTAGCGGAGATTAGATAATGGTTAAAATGTTGAAGAAATATTTGTCTCTCTTGTTCCTTTTGATAGGTACATTGGTTTATTCAGCTAATGATTATATAAAGCCGAATATACTTCACCAAATTATTGAAGAGGTATATGAGGGACAACCGCTTGTCATTCAAGCTATTGTGATGGATAATGTAGCTGTGAGAGATGTTCTGGTGTACTATCGTGTAAAAGGTGAAAAGGTTTTTAAATATGAGCCAATGTCTCTGGAGTTTAATGGTTATCAATTTGAAATACCATCTGAGGATGTAGGCCCATATGGCGTCGAGTACTATCTATTGGCGACGGACGATGCCAATAATATTGCATCTGTTCCGGACTTCAATCCCGAGAACAATGCTAATTTTATAGAATATATTCGTTTTTCAGAAACATCTGCCCCGGATGTTCTTCTGATGCAGCCCGATGATGGTGGTGTCTATAAAGATGGAAATCAAATGGTGGTGATCTCTATTTATGATGAAGAAGATGATGTAGATATATCGACAATCTCACTTGTTATTGATGGGGAGGATTTTACCAGTGAAGCTTCAGTGGACCAGGATTTTATTTCATTTGTTCCTCCGGGGGCTTTTGAATTTGGAACCCACACTATTCAATTTTCAGTTATGGATAAATTGGGCAATGCGGCTCCTACCAGTGAGTGGACTTTTTCGGTCAAACAGGAGGAGGTCAAAAAGACATTTTTATCTGATGCAAAAATTAAAGGAACTGTGGACTATGAATCTGAATATGATACGTTTTCAGGGAAGGATCAACCGGATAATCGTCCACTTGATAATCAAAAACCAAAATTTAAACTCACTTTCAGTAAAGGATTACTTAAAGCAACATTTAGCATGGCATTGAGTGAACATTTTGATCCGCTTGCAAGGGAAATTGATTCCAGGAGACAGCCTTTAGATAGATTCAAATTTAGTATTGAAACTCCTTACGCTTCATTAAAGGGTGGAGATCATAATCCTAGTTTTTCCGAATTAACATTAAAAGGCGCACGTATAAGAGGACTGATCGCAGACGCTAATTTTAAAGGAATTAAAACTACCTTGGTTTATGGTAACACCAAGGAAATGCTTCCTGCAATTCTTCAGAATAATGATGAAGGAATTCCAGAATATGTAAAAGGTACCTTTGCCCAAAAATTAGTTGGTGTCAATACTTCATACTCGTGGGAGGGTGAACCAAAACTTTTTATTCCAATACCGCTGGGATTTGAATTGGGAATGAACTATTTACAGGTTGAAGACGATACGTCCTCCATGGAAGATGAGTTGTATGGATCATTCATGAATATCCCCACAGACAGTACTGAAAAAACAAAATATAGTCACCAAAACAATTCAGTGATTGGAATGAATTCATCTCTTTCCCTATTTAATAATACCCAGGTGGTTGCTTACTGGGCCGCATCTACCATCACGGAGAACAATTTTGATCCAACAATCGATGATGTAACTCTAACCGCTACGGATGCTTATATGCTTGAATTTAGCACCCAGTTAGCCTTGTTTGATGTTAAGGGTGCTTTCAAAAGTATTCCCCGAAATTTTTCCTCTCTTGGTAATTCATCTGTACAAACAGATATACAGGGATTAAAGCTAGATGGACGTACTAAATTTTTAGATAACCAAATTATGTTAGCTATGGGATTTGAAAATAACAGGAATAACCTTGATTTATTTGATGTTCAGACCACACATAGTACAACCTATGCAACAAATGCCAATTTCAGTTTTAAGGGATATCCAGGAATTAGTGTAGGATATCGCCTAATGACAAGGAACGGAGAAGCAGTCAATCCGAATACTGAAGGGGTTCAATTGAGTGATGATCATACTACAACGTTTACCCTTGGCCCTTCCTATGCTTTTGCGTTAAAGGATATTGAATTTGGGCTTTCAGGAAATGTAATGCTTATGGATTTTAAGGATAATACAAATCCAGAGGGAGCGTTCAAAAGTAATTCATATATGCTGGCAGTGACCCAGACATTCCCGTCCAGGCTGTCTCTCAATTTAGGTATGGGACTATCACAAAACATTCCGGTTACGGAAACGGTAACGACCTTTTCACTTATAAACACTAAAGCATCTTATATTTTTGCAAATAATTTATTAAAAGTGTATGCTGGATTAGGTCTGGTTGAAGGTGATAAACCTGCTTCAACAGACGCTCAATGTTCAGATGTCCCCGATATCTCTAACCGAAAAATTACTTTTAATGTGGGAACACAGTATAAAATATCACAGAATCAAATGGTTGGGTTTGATGTTGGAACTATTACTGTCAATGATTTTGTTGCCTATCCACGAACTGATTACACAGAGTTTCGGATGAAACTCAAATATAAATACTCTTTTTAGTATACCATTCACTCCAATAGATATTTATAAATACCGTTGAGAGTACTATATTCTTTCCTGATTAGTCGTCAATTTAGATAGAATAATATTTTATAATATTATCTAATAATAGTATTTCAGTTCACAATAATCAAAAGAATAGGAGTTGTTAATGTCCGGATTTAAGAAGGTATTTATCTTTACTGTCCTTTCGCAAATAATCTTTACTCAAGACTTTTCCATCAATCTGAATGTTTCCGGCGGCTCAAGTAATTATGATCTGGTAGTGGGATTTTCACCTTATGCTACTGATGATTATGATTCTAACTTTGATATTTTCGCGCCTCCATCACCACCGCCACCTAGTTTTGATGCTGCCTTATTCTGGAATGGAGATAGATATTACACCCAAGTCTTAGATGGGGATGGTGATTTGAGTGAGCACAGCGTAACCTTGCAGCTCCAATATCCTGAAGACAATATCATTAATTTTAGTTGGGACAATAGCGGATGGTCAGAATTAGGAACAATAGTACTTATGGATTCTTTTGGTGGCGAATTATTGTGGATTGATATGACAAATAGCACAGATACAACTATTGATAATCCAGCATTTACGCAAATAATATTATGTATTACTCCAAATATCGAACCTAGCCAAAACCCGTTTGAAGGAAATGTAACTCCTACCCCAATGTCAGGGATATTCCAGGGTCAAATAATAATCAATGAGGAAACAGGTTCGTCTGATGATTGGATCGCTGCATTTGATAGTGATGGAAATATCTCTGGTGCCTCAGCCTTAGTTATCGATGAGGGTAATTCTTATGCAAATCTTACTATTTATGGTGACGATTCGCTCACGGAAATTGATGAAGGAATTAATGATGGTGAAAATTTCCATTTAAAAATATGGGTGGCATCAGAAAATATAATATTGGATTATCCTGAATCTTTCGATTGCTGGTACAATAACAATGGTGCTCCTATGATCGGATGTGGCGAAATAGAGCAAATATATTATTTTGGGGACGAAATTGAACCACCACCAGTGGTCGGTCTTGTTATCAATGAAATTCATTACAATCCAAGCAGTGAACTTCAGGGAAGTGATGGTGATTTTGAATTTCTTGAAATTTATAACAAGGAAGAGTTTTCTGTCGACCTAAGTGGTTATAGGATTACTCTTGGTATAGATTCTGAGTTTCCTATTGGTAGTCAGATTAATGCCTACGAATATATAATTGTCGCTAAGAATCCAGATACTTATTCAGGAAATGGATATCAAGTTTTCCAGTACGAGGGATATATTTACAATGGAGGTGAGGAACTTGAGCTGTTGGATAATTATGGAAGACAAGTAGATTATGTCAACTATAATGACGAGGGCGAATGGCCTACAGAACCAGATGGTAATGGGCCCTCGCTAGAATTGGTTCATCCTTTTGAGGGAAATGAATTCCCTGGGAATTGGGGCTCAAGTTTGGTTCTTGGTGGAACTCCTGGTAATGAAAATTCAATACTTATCCAGGATGAAAATATTGTTGTTACAGTAGATAACGTTGAGGCGTATGAAGGATACGTTGTTTCTGTTCCTATTTACATTCATTTTCCTGATGGATTATCAGCAAACTCATCGGATGTTGAAGTATATGGATTCAGTCAATATGCGGATTTTGTGGAAATAAATTTAGACGAGTCTTTACCCTATAATTCAAATTGGACCGTAACGAGCAATGAAGTGGAGAATTCGATTTTAATAGCTATGGCCGGGGCAAACAGTATATCCGGTGATGGTTTATTCTTTTCACTAGATCTTGAATTGAATGATGATATTGATGTGGATTTTGTCTCAATCATTATCTCTTCGGCAGTGTTTGATAGTGGTGAGGAGGTCCCAACATTTGAGAATGGTGGAATATATATCCTTGAACCTGTTCCACCCTCATCTTCATTTTTGGTTGAGCCATCTACCGGTTTATTCCCTCTAACTACTACTTTTGCTAATACATCTGACATTGGTTCAGGCAATTCAATTCAATATGAATGGAATTTTGGTAATGGAGATATCTCCGATGATGAAAATCCTGTATATGTGTATGAAGTTCCGGGTATTTATCAGGTTACCCTAACTGTTAGTACCAATCATGGTATGGATACGTCTGAACAAACAGAGATCGAGGTTCTTGCGCTATATGGGGATGTAGATATGAATGATATTGTTCAATCTTATGATGCATCAGTAATCCTTCAATATCTTGTGGGTTATATTGAATTAGAACCAATTCAGATACTCATAGGAGACGTTAACGTAAGTGAAGAATTATCAGCATTGGATGCATCATATATCCTCCAGTACATGGTTGGACTTGTTGAAGAATTACCTGTGAGCTCAGATATTATTGCTAGTGGAGATATTGCTATAGAGGATCAAACAGTTATGTCTGGAGAGTTAGCTGTTATTCCGTTTCAAGTATCAAACAGTCAAAATATTTTATCCTTTGAAGCAAATATATCTTATGATATTTCTCGGTTATCCTTTGAAGGTATTCAGGAAAATAGTAATTCCGGATTTTCGTACCAGTACTTTAATGAGAACGGATCATTAATTTTGGTTGGCTCTTCTGTAGAGAGCGAACCGTCAGAATTTGAACTTGTGAATCTGTTATTTACAGTAAATAATATTAATTCGGATCCTGCATTTATTATGGTTGATGAAATTAAATGGAATGAGAACGAAAGCATTACAAACGCTGCATCAGGACAGATATTTATAATGTCATCTGATGATCATGTGGTGGCCGAAGGTTGGAATTTGATTTCTTTTGATATTTTTCTAATGGAGAATCAGCCTGATATTGTATTCAGTGATTTATTAACAAATGATAATCTAGTTAACATCACTGGTTACGATGAAAATGGGTCAAATTTTTATGATCCTTTTGGATATGATTTTCTTAATACTCTTACCGCTATTGAAGATGGTAGAGGATATTGGGTAAAGGTAAACGAAGCGGACATATTCGGCCACAATGGCGTTTCCCTCTCAAGTGAATATTCAATATTCATGTGGGAGAATTGGAATTTAATTGGGTATTGGCTATTGGAAAACAGTCTCCCAGAGGAAGCATTTTCTGAATTAATTGAGAATAATAATTTAGTTTATGTAACTGGTTTTAGTGAAAATGGTTTTGCCTTCTTTGATCCAAATGGGATGAACTTTTTAAATACCTTGACCACACTAGAAAATGGTACCGCATATTGGATTAAGCTCAATGAATCAGTTGGTGACTTTCAGTATCCCCTCCCATCAGGAAATGGAGGAAGACAGATTGTTCGAAATATTAACCCTGCCATTATAAAAACAAATTCATGTATGTTTGTTAATGGAACTATTTCATCCCACGATATTGAGCTAGGCTATGAGTCAAAAGTGAATATTTTTTCGGAAAACGGACTCATCGTGGGTGAAATGGAAATTCTTGAGGGTGGATATTTATTGACAGGAGCAGTATATGGTGATGATAAAACTACAGAGGAGATTGACGGTGCGATAGAGGGGGAACGACTAATTTTTAAATTAGGCAATGTTGTGTTAAGCTCTACTGATATCACATTCAGTGGGGATATGAATCTTCAGAAAGTCGATTTAGTTTTTTCCGAAATTCCATTGGAGTTTACAGTTATTGGAAATTTCCCAAATCCATTTAATCCATCTACTACAATTAGATATGGAACATCACAAGAAAGACAAGTTAATATTATTATATCTGACCTATTGGGAAAAGAAGTTAAATCCTTTTCGGTTTCTAAAAATATGCCAGGATATCATTCTGTTGTGTGGAATGGAAAGGACAATCAGGATCGGAGTGTAAGTACAGGTGTGTATCTATATAGAATAGAATCTGAGGATTTTGTACAGACAAAAAAAATGGTATTGTTGCGGTAGTATCATAAATATGTATAATGGATAGTTTATTTATAGTATAAAAAATAAGTTATTTTTTTCGTTGATTATTATCGAAAAACAACTCATTTTCCATTCCGCTTTTGTAACAGTTAACGATAATAAAGTTAGAACTGAGTTTAAAATCTAAGTATCGATGTTTTAAGGAATATTTCGTCGATAAACTTTGTCTAATTATCAAATGTTTCGTGCGGGTGTTTACTTGAAAATTTGAATGAAATTATTTTTATCTGATATTGATTATAAAAAATTAAATGGATGGCCATAATCATTTTTTAGAAGATCTAACGGTGTATTTCAGGAAAAATAATTCATTTCTACAGGAAAAAGGCTAAGATGACTAAGTCAATTTTAAAAATTTTTATTTTATTAACTGGGTTAATTTTTGGACAGAATCCGTTTGAGGCCTTGGTTAATCCCACAAATTTATCAGGTGTGTTCCAAGGGCAGGCAACCATTGATAGTAATCCCGCTGATAATGGAGATTGGGTAGCGGCCTTTGATGAAGATGGTAACTGTGCGGGTGCCTCTGAGTTAATATTAGATAGCGGAACAGCGTATATAAATTTATCAATTTATGGTGATGATGGAACAACCCCAGATATTGACGAGGGAATGAATGCAGGGGAGAATTTTTATTTAAAACTGTGGGACTCATCCAATGATGTAATTATAGATTATCCCGACGGTTTTGATTGCTGGATCAATAACAATGGTGCACCCATGGCTGGATGTGGTGATGTGGATACGGTTTATGATTTCCCTCCCATCATGGAAGACACCGACCCTGATTTTTCCTTTTTATTGGCAGCTTCAGGTGGCGGGAGTACTTATGACCTTACCTTTGGTTTTTCTCCTGATGCTACAGATGATTTTGATTCTGGCATTGATTTATATGCACCGCCCGCGCCACCTCCACCTGCATTTGATGCCGCACTAGGGTGGGAAGGAGATCGTTACTATAAACAGATATTAAATGGATCATATGCTGATCTCAACGAACACGTATATGATATCAGTTTAGCCTATGATACCGATAATCTTATTACTATAGATTGGTATAATGATGGATATTCAGATGCTATGTCCTCTGTTATTCTTCAGGATGCATTTGGAGGAATATTTATCAATATTAATATGGTTGATGGATCGGGAACTATCGATGAAGCTTTTGCTTCTATTGATATCTCTGACCCCTCGCATCTAATTCTTTCTGTTTATAATCCTGCTGTTACCACGCTGAAATTAAAAGTAACTCCCAACGCATATGATGCTGAGCCCACAGATGATACAGCTCCGGAAGTAGGAGATATCCCAGATCAAGTTGTTAATTTGGGGGATGAGTTCACCCCGTTTGATCTGGATGATTATTTAACAGAATTGGATGGAGATGAGATTTCTTGGTCCTATGTTATCGAGGGGCAGGAACCGGAGCCCGGTTTCGCCGGAACAATTAGTGCCTCAGGTTCAGGAAATACTTATGATATGACTTTTGGTTTTCATCCGGATGCGACAGATGGTTATGATATGGGTATTGATCTATATGCACCGCCCGCGCCACCTCCACCTGCATTTGATGCCGCATTAGGCTGGGAGGGAGACCGTTACTATGCACAGATCCTTGCATGGGACGGAGATTATTCTGAGCATGAGTATGATATTTTATTGGCATATGATACAGATAATTTAATCACTCTTTCATGGGACAATACCGGCTGGGGTGATCTTATGAGTTCATGTGAGCTTCAAGATGCATTTGGTGGAGCAATGATCACAGTGGATATGTTGACAGAAACAGAACTAACATTAGACAACCCTGCATTTACCACGTTAAAATTAAAAGTAACTCCACTTCCAGATGCAATGTCAACACGAGGAGTTGTGGTAGACATTGATGGTGACAATATTGTAACTGTTACCTATGATGATGGCTGGATGGGAAGTGAGACCGTTAATTTTACAGCCACGGACCAGACCGCTGACATGCTCAGTGATTCAGATGACGCTACTTTTACGGTGGAAGCATTACCTCCTGGAGATCCTGATTTTGCTGTGACCATGAATGTAGAGGGAGAGGGAGTTGCTTATGATCTTAGCTGGGGTATGTCGCCAGATGCGACAGATGGTTATGATGATGGAATAGACTCCTATGCGCCACCTGCACCACCTCCGCCGGCTTTTGATGCAGCTTTGGGATGGATGGGAGACAGATATTTCACACAGATAGTTTCTAGCACTATGAATACCATCTCTATGAATGTGCTTTTGCAATATCCTGAGGATAATGTTATTACAATATCCTGGAACAACAGTGACTGGGTACAATATTTTGAGTCGATTTATTTAGAGGATTCATTTGGTGGTCAGATGGTTTCTGTTGATATGTTATCCTCAAATACCTTGGTTTTGAACGATCCTGCTTTTAATACGTTAGTTATTAATTTTACCCCAAGCGGGGGGACACCACCTCCCTCAGATAATCCTTGGGAGGGGTTGGTATCACCTACGAACTCTTCGGGAGTATTCCAGGGGCAGGCCCTGGTCAATGGATCTTCGGCATCATCAGGTGACTGGGTAGCGGCATTTGATGAGGATGGTAATATTGCCGGTGCGGATGCGCTGATCCTTGATGGAGGTTCGGCCTACATCAAT
>PVBE010320998.1_pt1 | contig 10511 bp, 10 predicted proteins | sample 1631181 | NCBI WGS metagenome assembly PVBE01 (sample SAMN08397723, study PRJNA350692) | Marine metagenome, whole genome shotgun sequencing project. | isolation source: water | place: Pacific Ocean | collected 2012-04 | reverse complement strand
TAAAAAATATAACTAAAATAAATATTATTTTTTTTATTATACTAATCATATTTTTCTACTAGCTTCTTTAATTAATATTGAAGAAGATCTTATTTTATTACCACCAACATTATCTACCATTTTAATATTATTATCTTCACAAACTTTAGATTCTGGTATTTCACCTTTACTTCTATCACCTCCATTAGCAAATATATTTGGTTTTACAACTATTAAAGACTTACAAATACTTTTATCTTTATCTATAGAAACAAATACTTCATCTACATATTTAATAGAAGCTACTATTTCTTTTCTATCCTCAATACTCATAAATGGTACACTACCTTTTAATTTAACTTGAAGATCATTATTAAGAATAACTACGAGATAATTACCTAAATTTTTAGCTTCCTTTAATAATCTAATATGACCTACATGTATTGGATTAAAATAACCACTAACTGCTACTTTTTTCATGAGATAATAATAAATTTAATAATTAAACTTAAAAATAAAGTATAAATTGCAAATAAATATAATTTATTACTTTTAACAATAAAACGAAGTAAAATCAAAGTCAAATAAGAAACAAATATAGTTACAAAAAAACCATACAAATAAACATAATTAAAATTAAAATTATTTACTGTTAATAAAAAAGATCCTAAAAAAGCTGGTATAGCTACTAAAAAACCATACAAAAAAGCTTGTTTTCTTTTAATACCCATTATTAAAGCACTAGCTATTAATACTCCACTTCTTGAGATTCCTGGTATAACTGCAAATCCCTGTAATATACCTAAAATAATTGCATGTTTCCAATTTAAATCTTTTTTTTCTTTACTAAATATTGTTATTATTAATATTAATGTAGTAAATAATAACCAATCAGAAACCGCTGCTAAATTACGAAAAATATAAATATAATTATAAAGAAAATAACCTATTAAAAATGTAAAAATATTAGAAATTATAATATAATAAATCCAGGTACTTTTTTCTTTAATTATTTTAATTATTTGAAATCTAAAAAAAATTAAAATAACTACTAAACTAGCAAAATGTAAAAATATATCAAATTCTAAAGAACTATCTTTAATATTAAATATTTTCTCAAAAATTACTAAATGCCCAGAACTTGAAATAGGTAACCATTCTGTTAATCCTTGTATTATACTTAAAAATAAAATTGCAAAAATATCCATTTTAATTTATTATTAACTTATTATTAATTTTAATTTATGATTTATAAACTACTTATTATTCCTATTATAGTTATGATTATTACTCAACTAATAAAGAATATTATTATTATTATAAAAGGAAAATTTAATTGGCAAACTATTTTAAGTTATGGAGGTATGCCATCTACACATTCTGCACTAGTTACTTCTTTAATAATTGTAATAGGTAAATATAATGGTATTAATTCACCATCTTTTGCAATAGCTTTTGTACTAGCCTTGATTACATTCAAAGATGCCTCTGGGATTAGATTACATCTAGGTAAACATGGAAAAATTATAAATAACCTAATAAAAGATTTACCAGATGATAAAGAATATAAATATCCAGTATTAAAGGAAAAATTTGGCCACAAAAATTCAGAAATAATAGCTGGTATATTAACTGGCATATTATTAACCTCTATAATTATTTATTTAACTTAAATTAAAGAACTACCTGTCATTTCTTTTGGTTTCTTAATTCCCATAATCTTTAATATCGTGGGAGAAACATCAGCTAAAACTCCAACTGGCACGATATGACTTAAATCTGTACCACTCATTCCAGTAATTCCACTTTTACCAGAATATTCTTGACCTATTATAAACAAAGGTACACTATTATTTGTATGCTCTTTATTTATTTCTCCATTTTGTAAATTATACATTTCTTCTGCATTACCATGATCTGATGTAATTAAAACAACGCCATCATAAGATAAAACAGTATCTACTATATCACCTACTAAATTATCTAATATCTCAATAGCTTCTATAGTCTTTTCTAAATTTCCTGTATGACCAACCATATCTGCATTAGCAAAATTTATTATTATAAAATCATTAAGACCATCTTTTATAGCTTGTACTGTACGAGAAGTTATCTCTCTAGATGACATGGCTGGTTTTTGATCATAAGAAGAAATGTTAGAAGAAGGAATTAATATTCTTTCTTCATTTTTATTTATTTTCTCATTACCTCCATTAAAAAAATATGTTACATGAGCATACTTTTCTGTTTCCGCTATATGTAATTGTTTTAGTCCAGCTTGAGAAATAATTTTAGCTAAAGATTCTTCTATAATAATATTTTTAAATGCTACATCCACAGGTAAATCTTTTTCATATTCTGTCATAGTAACCATAAAAAGATTTTTATAATATAATCTTTCAAATTTTTCAAATCCAGGAATAATTAAAGCTTTTGTTAATTGTCTAGCTCTATCAGATCTAAAATTAAAAAATATAATACCATCATTATCCTTTATTAAAGTCTTTGGACTACCATCTTCATTTATAATTACTGTAGGTATAAATTCTTCATCATATATTTTATTTTTATATGATTCTTTAATTGCTGTTAAAGAATCTAAATATTTATTTTCTGATTGACCCTTAACCATTACTTTGTATGCTTTTTCTATTCTATCCCAATTATTATCTCTATCCATAGCATAATATCTTCCAGATATAGTAGCTATTTCTCCTAATCCAATATCTTTAATTTTATTTTCTAATTTACTAATAAAATTTAATCCACTATTATATAATGTATCTCTTCCATCTAAAAAAACATGAATAAATACTTTATCTACTTTTTGTCTTTTAGCTAATTCTATTAAAGCATATAAATGTTCATTAAAACTATGTATACCACCAGAACTTACTAAACCAATAAAATGTAAATTACTACTATTATTTTTAGTATGGTTAATAGCTTTAATAAAGGATTTATTTTTATAAAAATCGCCATCATAAATAGATTTAGTTATTTTTGGTAAATCCTGATAATTTATCAATCCAGAACCCAAAGATAAATGCCCAACTTCAGAATTACCCATTTCACCCCAAGATAAACCTACAGCCTCACCAAATGCTGCTAATGGTATAACTGGATAATTAGAAGAATACTTATCAAAATTAGGTGTTTTAGCTAAAGAAATAGCATTTGCTCTTGAAGGAGGTGCTATTCCAAAGCCATCTAATATAATTAACACAACTGGTTTAGGTCTTTTCATTTATTTTTTAATAATTAAAGATTTAGCTTTCATAGATTTTGGTTTATTTATATTTAATATATCTAAAATTGTAGGTGCAATATTAGATAATTTACCTCCCTTTTTTAATTTATAATTATATTTTTTATCTATTATTATAAATGGTACTAAATTATTAGTATGTTCTGTACGAATTTCTCCAGTATCATAGTATATCATCTCTTCTATATTACCATGATCTGATGTAATAATGGTAGTGCCATTAAAACTATTCATTACTTTAATAATTTTACCTAAACATTTATCTACTATCTCCACAGCTTTAATACTAGCTTTTAAATTTCCTGTATGAGCAACCATATCTGGACTAGCTATATTTAATGTTATAAAATCATATTTATTATTTTTAATAAAATTTATTACTTTTTTTGTTAATAATTCTGTAGTCATAGTTGGTTTTTTATCATAAGAAGGAACATCAACAGATGCTAAAGATAATCTATCTTCTGTATTTATTTTTTTATCATAACCACCATTAAAAAAATAAGTAACATGAGCATACTTTTCTGCTTCAGCAATATATAATTGTCTAATATTAACTAATACATTAACAAGTGTATTTGGTATACTTACACCTGGAAATGCTGTTAAAACATTTTCTAAATCTTTACCAAAATCAGTTAAAGCAATAAAAAATATATTTTTTAACTTTTTAATTCTTTTAAAAGAATTAAAATTATTTTTATTAAAATCTTTTTGAACTAATACTTTTGTTAATTGTCTAGCTCTATCTGAACGTAAATTAAAAAATATAATTGCATCATTATCATTTATTGTTTTAATAACTTTTTTATTTTTAGTAATTATAGTTGGTAAAATAAATTCATCACTCTCTCCTCTATTATATGCTTGTTTTATAGCTTTAATACCATTTTCAGCAAAAATACCTTTTCCTAATACTAATAATTCATAAGCTAATTTAATTCTTTCCCAACTTTTTTTTCTATCCATAGCATAAAAACGACCCATTATACTTGCTACTTTAACTCTTCTTTTATCAAAATTAGAAAGAATATCAGATAATATTTCTGAAGATGAAAACATTCTACTATCTCTACCATCTGTAAATAAATGTAAATAAACAATTTTATTTGTATTATTTAAAAATAAATTAATTAAAGATATTATATGATTTTTGCTTGAATGAGTACTGCTATTTCCAGAAAGTAAACCTATAAGATTAATATCTGATTTATTTTTATTTATATGTTTAATTGATTGTAAAAAAATATTATTTTTAAAAAATATACCATTTTTAATACTATTATCTATAATAATATTATCTTGTAAAACTACAAAACCTGAACTAATATTCATATGACCTGCTTCAGAATTACCGACTTGTTTATGTGGTAAACCTACATATTTACCAGAAGCATTTAATTTAGTAAAAGAATATTTTTTACATAATAAATCAAAATTTGGAGTCTCTGCTTGAACTATAGCATTACCACGAAATTTTTTATTTAATCCCCAGCCATCCAATATTATTAATAATAATGGTAATTTCTTTTTATTTATCATTATAAATCTATTTCAATATTTAATAAACGATTATATTTAGATATTCTTTCACCCCTAGATGTTGATCCTGTCTTAATATAATCAGCATTAACAGATACAGCTAAATCAGCAATAAATGTATCTGAAGTCTCGCCACTTCTATGTGATATTATAACATTATAACCACTATCTTGTGCTAATTTAATAGCAGAAAAAGTTTCAGTTAATGTACCTATTTGATTTGGTTTAATTAATATACTATTAGCAACTCCTAAGTCAATACCTTTCTTAAATCTAGAAATATTAGTAACAAATAAATCATCACCTATTAATTTAATATTACTCTCTTTTATAATATTACTATTACTAAAATTTTTCCATGTATCCCAATCATCTTCTGAAAAAGGATCTTCTATAAATTGTAATGGATAATCTTCTATTAAATCTAAATAATAACTAATTAATTCTTTGGAAGTAAAACTCTTTTTATCTAAAGTAAATTCATAAGTTTTTGTATCTTTATTATATAATTCATTAGCTCCCACATCTACACCAAATACAATTTCACTTTCTTTATAACCACTATTTTCTATGGCTTGACTAATAAGATCAAAAACTTCTCTATTAGATTTAACATTCGGAGCATAACCACCTTCATTACCTAAATCAGTATCATACCCTATAGATTCTAGTAAATTACCTAAAGAATGAAATATTTCACTACTTTGTCTTAATTTTTCTGAAAAATTTTTAGCTTTAATTGGTACTATCCAAAATTCTTGAATATTAATATTTGTACTAGCATGTAATCCACCATTTATAACATTTACTACTGGAGTTGGTAACTTAAATTCTTTAATATTTAAATTATAAATATTTCTTAAATATTTATAAAGTGGTAAACCAACAGACTTAGCTGCTGTTACAGCTACAGCTAAAGAAACTCCTAAGATAGCATTAGCACCTAATTTACTTTTATTATCTGTACCATCTAATTTAATTAATAAATTATCTATTTCTCTTTGCTCTACTACACGTATATTATTTAATTCTTTATCTATAATATTATTTACATTTTCTACAGCTTTTAAAACTCCTTTACCATCATATCTATCATTATCTTTATCTCTTAACTCAAAAGCCTCAAAACTCCCCGTAGAAGCTCCTGAGGGTACTTTAGCAATACCTATTAAACCATTAGATAATTCTATACTAACTTGAACTGTTGGGTGACCCCTAGAATCTAAAATCTCTAAAGCTTTTATTTTTTTTATTTTATCTGGCATATTATTTTAATTTTTCTAATGCTGGTAATTTTGATCCTTCTAAAAATGCTAACATAGCTCCTCCTCCAGTCGAAACAAAATAAAATTTATCTCTTATTTTATTTTTTGTAATTAAATAAACTGTTTCTCCCCCTCCAATTATAGTTTTAATTTTAAATTTTATTATTTCTTTAGCTAAATCTTTTGAACCTTTAGTAAAATTAATGTTTTCAAAATAACCCAGTGGACCATTCCAAACAATTATTTTAGCTTTTTTTAATATCTTACTATATTCTTTTATTGTTTTACTACCAATATCTAAAGCACTTCCATTTTTAGGAATATTATTTACATTTATTATTTTATAATTTTTACTTTTTAAACTTGTAGCTACTGACACATCTACTGGTAATATTATCTTATTATTCATTAATCTTTTCGCTAAATTAACACTATCTTTTTCGATAATACTTGCTTTCATACTATATCCTTGAGCTTTTAAAAATGTATTAGCTAATACACCACCTAATAATATTTTATCTGAAATATTAATAAATTTTTTTAATAATTTAATTTTTGTTTTAACTTTAAATCCTCCAAATATAGCTACTAATCCTTTAGTATTTAATACTTTTTCTAATGTATTTACTTCTTTTTGTATTAATAATCCAGCATAGCTTGGTAGATATTCTGTAATAGCTAAGACAGAAGAATGCTTACGATGTAAAACAGCAAAAGCATCATTTACATATATATCCCCTAATTTACTTAAAGATTTAGCTAATCTCTTGCAATTATATTTTTCTCTTTCATAAAAACGAATATTTTCTAACATAACTATATCACTATTATCTAAATTTAAACTATCTTGATAATATTCTTTAAAATCATTAGACCAAAATTCTATTTTTTTATTTATTAACTTACTAAAATAATTAGAAACTGGTAATAATGATAAATTTTTATTTTTACCTTTTGGTCTTCCTAAATGAGAAACAATAATTATTTTAGCTTTTTTCCTTAATAAATATTTTATAGTTGGAATAGACCTCTCTAATCTCCAAACACTATCTTTAAGTACTTTGTTATTTTTTAAATTAATATTAAAATCTAAACGTAAAATAACTCTTTTGCCTTTTATATTTTTTATATTTTTTATATTTTTTAATTTCATTTATTTATTATTAAAAGTAAAAATAGATTTTACTTCTTCTAATTTAATTAAATCACATAAATTACCAATAGGTATTTCAGACCAAATATAATCAAAAGTAACACTTTTTTCATCTAATTTTATATCTAGTTGATTTAAATCATTTTTAATTTTATCATTTAATGGTAAATTTTTAAAACTTATAAAAGCATTAACAAATTTTAATTTTGAAGATAAATTTAATATAGAATTATCTATTTTTTTAGAATAACAACTTATATCTTGTCCTATATTTTTTACTACTAAAGAATTTTTTTTATCTAAAAAATTAAACAATACTAATACTACAAAAAATATTAAAACTAGAAATATTATTGAATTAACCATTTTCATATATTTTACTATTTAATATTATTTTTAAAAATTGGTAAAGAAAATGTAAAAATACTACCTTTATTTTTACCCTTACTTTCTGCCCAAATATCCCCATTATGTTCTTTAATAACTTTTTGAGCAATGAATAAGCCTAAACCAGAACCACTAGTATATATATTAGAAGCACCTGTACCACGTACAAATTTTTTAAATAACATAGACAGATCTTCTTTATTTATTCCTAAACCAGTATCTTTTACAATAAATTTTAAATTTTCTTTATCACAATCAAGACTTATATAAACATGACCTTTATTAGTATATTTGATTGCATTATCTATTAAATTTAATATAACTTCTCTAATTTTATCTTTATCAATCAAAGATAATATAACTTTTTTCTTACAAATTTTCTTATATTTTAATACAATACCTCTTTTTTTAGACTCATTTTCTAATTCTTTAATAACACTAATAATTAATTCTTCTATTTTTGTTGGTTTTTTATCTAAATTAAATCTTCCAGATTCAATACGTGATACATTTAAAAATATATTAATAGTACGTGATAAACGTGAAGAACTATCTAATAATTTAAAAAGAATTTTTTTTATTTTTATTGGTGTTTTACCAAAATCACCTTCTAAAATCATTGACAAATAACCTTTTAATGCTGAAATAGGAGTTCGTAATTGATGAGTAGCTATTTATAAAATCTCCGATTTAGTTTTATCTAAACGTCTTAAATTAACATTAGCATCTTGTAATTTCTTATTTGTTTTTTGTAAATTTTCATACAATGTTAAATTTCTAGCTATAATACCCACTTGATCTGCTAAAGTGGTCATTGTTTCCATATCTAATGGAGATATATCTTTCTTTTTTTGTTTAAATAAAAAATGAATTAAACCAATACTTTTATCCTTAGAAAATATAGGTATACCCACTATGGTCTCTATTTTTAATGCTTCTTGCATATTATTCATTATACTTTTATTTACAGGGGGAGAAAAATAATCTGACATTTTATTTGAAAATGTTATTTCTTTTTTTAATATAGTTTTAGTACCTAAATTATAATCTTTATTTAATTCTGCATTAAAACTTTTAAATTCTTTTTTAAATATTTTAAAAGCAGAAATAGTTTCTTTATTTTCAGTAAAAGTACCTATATGTAATATATTTTTATCATAATTAACAAAACTTAATATACCTCCTATATAACCTAATTTAGAAGAAATGCTATCTGCTATCATTTGAGTAGCTTCCCTTAAATTAAAAGTTTTACTAATAGTGCTAATAATAGATTGTATAGTTATTAAAAAATTATTTCTTTCTTCTAAAGTATTATTAAGGTCTTCTAAATCTTTGGTTTTTTCTGTTACTTTATACTGTAATTCTTTATTTAATAATTTAATTTTTTCAAATAAATTAGATTTATCAATTGCTATAGTTATATGAAATTTTAATTCTTTAAATAAATCAATATCTTCATCATTATAAATATCTTTAGATAATTTTTTTGATAATAAAATTATAGCAATTAAATTATCATTATTTATAATAGGTATTAATAATTCTATATTACTCTTTTTTAATTCTTTTAAAATATACTCTAACCTAAAATTACCTTTTAATTCTTTTGATTTTTTTATTAATTCATCTGTTATAATAATATCATCATGAAATTTCAAATAATTAATAATTTTATTATTTAAATTAAATCTAACACTCTTATCATTAGAAGATACAATAATATTATCTTTATTATTTAAAACAATAGCGGTAACTTTTTTTATTTTTAACTTATCTTTTAAAAAATTAACTAACTTATTTAAAAGACTTCTTAATTCTATTTCTTTAGCGATAATTAAATTAAAATCTTTTAAAATTTTTTCATAATCTATTTTTATTTTTATTTTATAAAAAATAAAATTAGTACTTTTTCTCCATATTTTTTTTAATGGATCTAAAAAAATAATAATTATTAAAGCATCAATAAAATAAACAAATACTTTAATCACTTCTGTATAATCTTGAAAAAAATATCCTGTAAATAATATTGATAAAGTAAAAAAAGAAGCTATAAAAATTACTAAAATACCTTCTAATATTGTACGTATAATTATTAAACGAATATTCAATAATTTAAACTTAGCAAGAGTATAAAAAATTAATATTGACATTATAATAATAGATATTGGTAATATCCAAATATATTTAAAAGTAAATACAGGTAAAAATAAATTAACAAAAAATCCAACCAATATAGAAAAAGTCATAGTAATTAAAATATAATTTAATTTTACTTTATCTATTTTTGTAGAAATACGGTATTTAAAAAACCAAATCATAATAGAAATTAAAATATATATTAAAAGATATGAAATAAACAAATAATTAGCTGGGCCTAATATTATATTTTTTTTCAAATTTATAATTTCTATTCCTGTTATTAAAAAATTAGTAAAAAAGATTAAATATACAATTATAAAAAATGGAATTATAGCTAATATTTTATATTTAATATTATAATTGATATCTTTAAAAGGAAAATAAATAGAAAAATTTAAAAATGCATAAACCATAATAGTTGCAGCAAAATAAAATAAACGAGACCAAAATAAAATTATATTAAGATCATTTATATAAATAAAAATAAATAACCCAAATATCCATAAAGAACCTGATAACATTATCAAACTATACCAAATATTAATTAATGACTTTTTATTTTTAAAAACTACCAAGACACTTAAAAATAATTCAAGTAAAGCAATAAATATTAATAATATACCTTCTAAAATCATTTTGTATTTTATAATATAATCTTATTTATATAAGAATTTTTATTTTTAACTAAAAATAACTATTATATACATTTTACCATAAAAAAAGACTAGACAAAAGTTTTTTCTAATCTATATTACTAAAATATTATTTAATAAAT
>PVBE011004092.1_pt1 | contig 10512 bp, 9 predicted proteins | sample 1631181 | NCBI WGS metagenome assembly PVBE01 (sample SAMN08397723, study PRJNA350692) | Marine metagenome, whole genome shotgun sequencing project. | isolation source: water | place: Pacific Ocean | collected 2012-04 | reverse complement strand
TGACCGACTCGGGACTGGTTGGCTGGGGCGAGATCTGTCCGACTGGACCTTTGCCACAGGTAGAGCATGCCGGAAGTATCCGTGCGGACCTCGATTTGCTGGGCCCGGCACTGGTCGGAGCGGACCCCCGGCGTATCGGTTTGGTTCATGACTTGATGGCAGCCACCATGGATGGCGGACAGGGTGCCCGGTCGGCTGTCGATATTGCCTGCTGGGACCTGCTGGGCAAAGTTCATAACACGCGCGTCTGTGATCTGTTGGGTGGTGCCCGCATGGATCCGGTGTCGACCTATCACGTTGTTCCCATTGGCACGCCTGAGGCATCGGCTCAACTTGCGGAGGAATTACAGGACGAAGGCCATACCAAACTGCAGTTGAAGTCCGGCGGACGCCATATCGATGAGGACATTGCTGCGATTCATGCTGTCGCCCGGGTGATTCGTTCAGGCGTTGATCTTTTTGTCGATTGCAACCGGGGCTGGACCGTCGGCGAAGCAATACAGGTCTCAGGGGCCTGTCGGGATCTTAAACTCGCGATTGAGCAGCCGTGTGCAAGCTATGCCGAATGTGCTACCGCCCGATCTTATCTGCATCATCCGCTGATACTGGATGAATCCGCTACTGATCTTGCCACCATTGCCCGGGCTATTGCGACTGGCATAGCCGATGGGTTCGGCATGAAACTGACGCGGATCGGTGGGATCAGCGGGATGCGTGCGGTGCGTGACCTGTGTGAGGCCTTCAAGACGCCCACCAGTTGCGATGATTCCTGGGGCGGTGACATCATTGCGGCGGCTTGTGTGCATGTGGGGGCCACACTGCAGCCCCATCTCAGCCGTGGCGCGTGGATATCAGACCCCTACCAGGCGGGGCACTATGACGAAGCGCACGGCCCCCGGATTGTCAACGGCATGATCGCGGTTCCCCCAGGGCCGGGACTCGGGATCACGATCCCCGAAGGTTGTTTCGGGTCTCCGGTCGCGAGTTATTCGTAGCTTCAGACTATCGGGCGGGGTAGCAGTCCAGCCCTTTCTGTGATCGGCCGGATGGCAGCCTCCCATTCGATAGCCATGATGTGTACGCCGGAGACGCCTTCCATTTGTCGCAGTTCTTCGATTTGTTCGATACAGATATTCTGGCCTTCAGCACGCCAGGCATCGCGGCGGCCTTCTTTGTCGTCTTCGCTGATACCCTGAACAGCGCCGTCCATACGCTTTAAGAGATCTTCAGGAATAATGATGCCGGGGATTTTCTCGTTGAGGAACCGGGCCATTGGACTACTTTTTAAGGGACCAATACCCGCCAGGATGTGCACTTTCTCTGTGACGCCTAGGTCCACCAACCGGCTCATGAACTGGCGGAAGATGTTCATGTCGAAGATCATCTGGGTCTGAATAAAATCCACTCCGGCTGCCATCTTCTTGGCGATGCGCAATGGCCGAAACGAAATCGGTTCGGAAAAAGGACTGCCTGCGCCGCCGATAAAAAGCTTGGGCCCGCCTCCTTTAATTTCGTCACCGCACTGGAACTGGTTTTTGTCGCGCATCTCCTGGAGCATGCGGATTAACTGCATCGAGTCGATATCCTGGACATTCTTGGCGCCCGGGTGGTTGCCAAAAGACTGGTGGTCACCGGAAAGGCATAGTACGTTGCGGAGACCATGAATGTAGGCGCCCATGAGATCGCTCTGGATGGCCAGCCGGTTGCGGTCGCGACAGGTCATCTGGATGACGGGTTCAAGACCGTGCTGTGCCATGTAAATTCCGGTGGCAATACTACTAAGGCGCACAATCCCGGTTTGGTTGTCGGTTACGTTAGCCGCATCCACAACGCCCCTCAAGAGCTCGATCTTACGGTCTACGACCGCAGTGTCCATGTGTTTAGGCGGGCCAAGTTCTCCGGTCACAGCGAAGTGACCCCCGGCCAACACCTTCTCCAGATTGCTTCCGGACTTAAGTGTGGGCACAGTCTGTGTAGTGGTATCGATAGGCATCGGTAGCGGCTACGCCTCAGTCTGACCCGAAGAAATCGTCTTCGTCGAAGTCGTCTTCTTCATCGTAATCGTAAGTGATTTCCTGTTCGACCTTAATCATTACGTCATCGCCGTTTACCCTGGCCTCATACATCTCGACAGGTCGTTCTGCGGCGCCCTTCATCTCGCCGCTTCGAAGATCCCACTGCCAAAGATGCTTAGTACAGGTTAGCAGACCATCTTTCAGAAGGCCTGAATCGACCAGCGGTTCAGCAAGGTGCGGACAGGTGGGAGGGAAAGCGCGGATACAGTCACCAAGGTTGGTTACGATCACATCTACGCCAGCGACGGTTACCCTTTGCAGTTTACCCTCGGTAAGTTCAGAGAAGCTGCACGCACGATGCCAGGTTTCATCGAGTTTCACCGCCTCGGCCGGCGCTTGAACCGGTGCGACCTGTTTCATCGGAGACTGTGGCGGAGCAACCTTGACTGTCGTCGCCCGTTCCCCAGCTTCGCGGGCAGCCTGTTGGCGAAGATCATCACTGACTACGACCCGGCGCATACTGCCACCACGACTCTTAGACCAATCCTTGGGAGGCTGAATATCCATCAGCGTATCGGCGATACCCTGACGATCGAGCGTGGTCCAGATCTTGGACCAGATACAGGGGATGTTGGGGTCGACCTCACACATTCCCCCTTCGGAACCGCCACAGGGGCCGTTCTGTAATTGTTTAGGGCACCGGGTAATTGGACACAGACCGCCGGTATATTCCAGGACACAGTTACCACAACCCACACAGCGCTCTTCCCAGATCCCGGGTTCGGTGGGCTGACCCATGAAGTTGGTATCAAGGCCCGGCAGGATCGGGGTGTCCATATATTTTTCGGCCAGTGTCTGAACACCAACGCCGCAGGCCATGGAAAGTACGGCATCGTACTCGTCGATATTTTCCTCAAGCGGAGCAACGAATTCCTGAACACATTGCCGTTGCACGGTGACTTCCTCGACTTCGAGTTCCTGACCCTCGGCAGCAGCAGCGGTACGCAAGGTAGCAGCTATGGCGCTGGATTCTTTCTTGCCTCCGGCAAAACAGACCGATACGCAAGTACCGCAGCCGACGGTGAGCACCTTCTTTTTGCCCTTGAGCATCCGCTGGATATCCTCCAACGGTTTCTGTTCGGCAACAATCATCTTAAGCCTCTTACAAGTTGGCGCTGACGGTTTTGAACTGTCATCGACATTCTCCCTTTTCCTATGTTAACTGGATGTTGAGACCGGAGCAGGCGTGACTGAGGTCTGACGCAATGGACTCGGTCCACAGTCTCCAGCCTTCACGCTCAAGTCGTTAAGCGCATCCGCAAGACTTTTAGGGTCGTCGGGATTCAGGTGCATCATCTGCACGCGATCCCGACCCAACCCACAATTGTCGAGCCAGTCAGCGATGCGGTTTACCCGCTGGGTGACGTGCAGGTTGCCGGTATTAAAGAGACACTCTCCTGGCTGGCAGCCAGCCACCATCACAGCATCGGCGCCACTTTCAAACGCGTGCATCAACTGCAGCGTATCGACCCGTCCGGAGCAAGGCACCTCTACGACTCGAGCATGCGTTCGTTGGGATGTCAGACGGTTCTGTGCCTTGCAGACCTGCTGAGTTGTCTCTCGACACTGTGGACAGGCAAAGATCATGACCGAGGTTACATTTTTTGTAGCACTGATATCGGTAGTTGATTCGCTATCTACCGAATCAGACTCCGTGTTTAGTGCGTGAATGGTACTAACCACCTTATCGTGGGTATTGATATTCATTTCGATCGCACCTGTCGGACAGGCCGCTGCGCAGAGCCCGCAGCCGGTACACAGATCCTGGTCAATCACTGCAGCGCCCTGGATTCCGCCGACACCGATCAGTTCATCATCGATGCGCGCGGCGTCGAAAGTGCAAAAGCGCACGCAGTTAAGGCAGGCAACACAGACCGGCGCATCGACTACGGCGATTGGTCGTGCGACGGGCTGGGTTGACTGTGGGGCCGGCAGGTCAAGGACGACTTCCCCACCGTGGGCGCGGGACACACAGACCGTCAGGTACTCCGAGCGCTCACTTTCGCTTAGCGCGGTATCCCGATGATCAACGTCACCAGAGAGATAGCGCGTCCGGCAGGTCCCGCAACGTCCGTTGGAACAGTCCAGAGGCACCTCGTAGCCATTCTCAAAAAGCACATGCAGAATGGTCCGGTTGGCCGGCACCTCAAAGACGTCTCCGGTGGAGGTCACCCGGACGTTGAAAGTTGTGTTCTCGGAAGCGCTCATCAATACTCACTCTTCGCAGGTCGCTATTGTGAACGATACGATGCCCGAGTTAGAAGGCCTGATGTCGCTTTTGCGCAGATTAATGCGGAAGTGAAAAACCTTCGGATCATCGGGGTGGTTGTGGGACACGGCCCATGGGGGATGACTGCGGTGGCCCTCGGTGCTGTGCAAGGGGAGATACGGACAGCGGGTCAGGAACATTACTCATGAATGATCACATCGTTTCTGACTGGTATGAAACACAGGCACTTTCGGACGACATCTTTCTCATCCGTGAGAAGTATGTTGCACACTGGTTGCGCTGCAATATCTGGCTGGTAAAAGGGCGCGACAGAAATCTCGTGATCGACTCTGGTATGGGGCTGTCGCCGCTGAAGCCAGGTCTGCTGGCGCTCGCGGGATCCTCCTTGACCGCAGTCATGACGCATTGCCATTTTGACCACATCGGCGGGCTTTTTGAATTTGAAGATCGACTGGGTCACCGGGCCTGCAGTGACAATTATCTTGATCCGATGTCCTGCTTCAAAAAGACCGGCGGCGAAGCGTTTGTTCGTGCGGAAACCTTCAGTGCTCTACCTTTTGACGGCTTTTCGTTCGAATCCTACAAAGTCCGACCGGCACCGCTCACGGGATATCTCGACGAGGGTGATGTTTTGGATCTTGGAGACCGGCGTTTCCAGGTACTTTCCCTGCCAGGACACTCACCCGATTCGATTGCGTTGTGGGAAAGTAAAACCGAAACACTCTTTGGCGGAGACACTATCTACGATGGCGCTTTGTACGATACGGTATATCACTCTGATCCCGATGCTTACCGTGAGAGTTTGGAAAGGCTTCGTGCGTTGCCGATACAGACTGTACACGGGGGACACTTTGGGTCTTTCGGAAGAGACCGGATGAACGAGGTGATTGAAGGTTACCTGGCCGGGGAGGGCCGACTGGTTGATCCAAACAGTTGGGTCAATCAGCAGCTCTCGTAGCCGCCAGAATCAGCGGTTGGCTCTTAGCGCGTACCACACGCCGAAGAGGATCACCCCCGAGGCCGCAATAAATACTGCCCCGAAGTCCTCATCCAGCAGGATAGCGGCGAGGATCACGCCGGAGACGGGCTGCAGAAACTGCAGTAGGGCAATGCGGGCGATGCCGCCCCGTCCAAGCGCCCAGTACCACAGGACATAGCCCACAATCGTCACACCGATCGCGAGGTAGGCGATAGCTATCCAGGTTCCGGTCGACACTTCCAGCATCGGGGTTCCCGGTTCGACGATAAAGAGTAGCGGCAGCAGTGCCAGCGCATAAAGCCCCACGCCATAAAAGGTGGTTCCCATCGCTGGATAGCCATTGCGTTCGAGCCGCCCGCCTGCGACGTAGCCCAGCGAGGCAAAAACATTTGAGGTGAGCACCAGCAGGTCTCCACTGATGCTGGCCCCGGTTGCGCTGTCCAGACCCTGACCAAAGATCAGCAGGGCCTCGCCGGCCATCGCGATGGTGCAGCCGATCCACCAGGCACGCCCGGGCCGCTTTTTGTCCCAGGTCATGGCGATCAGGCCGGTGAAGACCGGCAGGCCCGCAAGAATCATGGACGCGTGGTTGGCTGAGGTATGGAGAATGCCCAGCGTGAACAGCACAGGGAAGGCCACAAATCCGCAGAAACCGGACAGGACCAGCAGGCGCCGCTGCGACGTATCCGCAGGCAGCGGAATCCGAAGGAGGATCGCCAGCGGCAGGGCAATCAGTCCTCCGATGACCGTGCGCAGGATAGCCACCATCATGGGCGAGAGACTGGATACCGCGATCTTGGCGGCGACCGGAGAGGCGCCCCAGAGCACCACCGTAATGAGTGCCGCAGCGAGGACCTTCATGACCGGTTAATCAGTGTTTGCGCCAGCGGATTTTGTTCTTTCGTTCGCGTTGGGCTTTGCCTGCCCGGAAACGCCCGAAGAAGAAAAATGCACCCAGACCGATCACGATAAGACCGCCGAAGATGATCTCGTTCCAGCCCATCAGTTGCGGCTACGCAGTTTGGCGAGCAAGCGCAGGATCTCGAGATACAGCCAGATCAGCGTCACCATCAGGCTGAAGGCCCCGTACCACTCAAGGTACTTGGGCGCGCCCTGTTCAGCCGCTTCCTCAATGAAGTCAAAGTCCAGCACCAGGTTCAAGGCGGCGATAGCGACCACAAAGAGGCTGAAGCCAATACCAAAGAGACCGTTACTGTGAATAAACCCGATGCTGGAGCCAAAGAATCCCATCACAAAACTGACGAGATATAAAAGCGCAATACCGCCGGTGGCGGCCACGATCATCAGGCGGAAATTCTCGGTAGGCTTGATCAGACCGCTCTTGTAGGCGAGCAGCAGCACACCGAGTGTGCCGAAGGTGAGGCCCATGGCCTGAATCACGATGCCCGGATACTGCGCCTCGAACATCGCCGAGATGCCGCCAAGCGCGAGACCTTCTGCCAGTGCATAGAGTGGCGCTGTCACGCCGGCCCACTCGCGTTTGAAGATGGTCACCAACGCCAGTATCAGCCCACCAATCAGGCCGATCCCCAAAAGTCCGCTGACCGCAGCCGGGTCACCGGTGCGAAAGAAAATGTTCCAGGTGAAGGAGGCTGTTACCAGACACAGGACCAGCAGAATCCCCGTCTTGTTGACGGTTCCAGCGAGTGTCATCCGCCCTGATGATTCAGCCTCAGCAAAGGTGGCATCCGGTTTGAATGTCCCCCCACGGAACATGGGGTTTCCGGAACGACCGAAGGTGGTCAGGGCGTTGTGCTTGGACATGGGGTGCTCCTTTAATGAGATGGTGATATTGTAGTCTGGAAGTCCGTGCATTACGGTGACGCGGCCAGGCCGCGGGCACAGGTTTGGCTGACGAAGCATTGCCCCATGAAGGTGACCTCACAGGGAGAAGCCTGTTGGAAGAAGTTTTAAGAACGCCCGAAGAGCGTTTTGAAGCGCTACCCGATTTTGCGTATCCACCGCGTTACCTTGATGACCTTGCAGGGTACGAAGGCCTACGCTGCCATTACCTCGATCTTGGCCCCGCCGATGCCAGAGAGACTTTTTTCTGTTTGCATGGCGAGCCCACCTGGGCCTTTTTGTTCCGCCGGATGATTCCGGCATTTTTGGAGTCGGGCGCTCGGGTCATTGTGCCGGACCTCTTTGGCTTTGGCCGTTCGGACAAACCTACCGACCAGGATGTTTATACCTTTGATTTCCACCGCAACATGCTGCTGTCTTTTCTGGATCGACTAGAACTGAGCGGGCTGACTCTGGTGGCCCAGGACTGGGGGGGTGTGTTGGGCTTGACCTTGCCGATGGAGTCACCGCATCGTTTCTCCCGCCTTCTCCTGATGAATACGCTCCTTGGCACCGGGGATAAGCCGCTCGGGGAGGGATTTTTGGCATGGCGCGAGTGGTGCCGGAACAACCCCGACATGGCGCCGGGCAAACTTTTAGGCCGGGCCTGCCCGCATCTGAATGATGTGGAGAAAGTTGCTTACGACGCACCGTTTCCGGATATGACCTACAAAGCAGGTGCCCGGGCTTTTCCGGAACTGGTGCCTGAGCATCAGGATGATCCCGGTGCCGAACTTTCCCGCAATGCCCGTGCCTGGTTGTCAGAAGAATGGTGCGGTGAAACCTTTATGGCGATCGGTATGACAGACCCGGTAATTCCACCGCGCGCCATGCGGGCGCTGCGTAAATCCATTCGTGGTTGCCCTGCACCGCTTGAAGTCAATGAAGGCGGACACTTTCTGCAGGAGTGGGGGGAGCCAGTCGCGCAGGCAGCATTGGCACACTGGGGATAGCACTGGTCGAGGTGAAGATGACTTCAGCAAGGCAAATAATCATGAGAGGCGGATGAGCGATTCCCCAGCACTGGATCGAAAAAGCATATTCAAAATCTATGCCGGCAGTACCGAGTTATCGCCGTTTCACGAGTGTTATGCAACGAACGATACGGTGTTGCGATCTGCCGATGGCAGTATTTACTACGCCTACGTCCGCGATTTCGACGGCAACAAGCTTTGCGCATACTGCGCAGACGAAACTTGACTCTGGCTTCTTTCCCAAGATCTTGGATGAAAATAACGCATCAGAACGCTTGATCGAACACTGCGCGATACCCGACGTCCAAAAGGTTAGTGGGTCGATACCAGGATAGATGCAGTCATGCCAGACAGAGATTTTCTCTGTAGCCCGGCATCATCAAAATTTTTTGGATCAAGCCAAGCCTCAAACATCGCTTCAAGCTGCGGCCACTCACGATCAATCGCGGCATACCAAGCAGTATCACGGTTGCGCCCTTTATAAACCGTTGCCTGGCGGAAAATACCCTCGAAGGATAGGCCCAGCCTTAACGCTGCCCGCCGTGACCGCTGGTTGAGGGAATCACACTTCCACTCGTAGCGGCGGTAGCCAAGCTTAAAGGCATGTCTCATCATCATGAACATGGCTTCAGTGGCAGCCGGTGATTTCTGCAATTCGGGAGAGAAATGAATGTGTCCGACTTCGATGGAACCACTGGCGGGCATGATACGCAGATAACTCGCTACACCTATCTCTTTGCCTTGTTGGTCGATCACCGTGTAAAACAGTGGGTCACTTAATCCGGCGACCTTTTCCAGCCAAGCCTTCAATGCCGGCAGAGAATCAAATGGTCCATAGGGTAGGTAACTCCAGTCGATGCCGTCAGCATCCTTCGCAAACGCGTCAAAAAGACCTGCTGCATGTGCCGTTGGGTCAAGGAGCGTGAGTCGACAATAGCCGCCTTCCATCGACTCTTTAGTGGGCAAAGGCGGTGGTTGCCAATCGTCGACGGTAAAGCCAAGGTCAAGATTAGAAGCTGGCATCGGATATTTGAGGTTGCGCTGGACCGGATTTTTCTGAATGTGTCGCAGGGTATCCGAGCTTTTTTCTTACCGCAACACCTGTAACCCAGTTACCTGATGGCGTGGACTCAGGTCCAGACCATTTCAGCAGGACCCAGCTGGTCACGAACCCCGTCGACCGCAAAGCCGCTAGGAAAGGTAGGTGAGATTCGGGTGGGTGTCGTATGGGTCAGTCCCTTAAGGTCGGGATTACGGGTTAAGGGCTCGCGCAGATCGCATCCCGCGATCAGCAGATCGGGCGGTGCGCCCATTGCGAGATTCACGATAGCGGCGCTGGCAATGTCGCCGCACCAGGGTCCGTCAATCCGCATCTTGATGCCGGCTTCTGTACAAAGATCCCGAATCTGTCGGGCGATGCTGAGTCCGCCGATTAATGCGGGCTTGATGCACATGCCAAAGGCCGTGCCATCGTGAACAGCACGCTTTGCGGCATCAAAATCCCTGCTGGTCTCGCCGTCTAGGAGTATTTGTGTATCGAAAGTCTCGAGGAGATTCCGATTCTCCTCGTAGGACGCACAGGGCTCTTCCCAAATCAGCCGGGGATCCTGAATTGCACCAATCGCTTTGCCCGCCTGGGCGGGCGACCATCCACCGTTGGCATCAACCAAAAGGGTCTGAGATCCGTGCATGAGATCGAGTGCCGTTCGGATGAGCCCGAGCTCATGCGCCAGGCTATATACCCCAACCTTGAGCTGGATGACCTTTCGTTGCACCCCAGCCATCGAAATTCTTTGGCAGACGCGATCGGGCTGCTCCTCGGAGATTGAAAAATAGTCCTCGATGCTCGTATTAAGTGTGCCACCGAGTACGTCCGCGAAGCCAACACCGGCTTGTCGCGCCAGAAGATCGTAATAGGCTGTCTCCAGGCCAAAGGTGATTCCGTTCCAAGAAGCATCTTTTTCCTGAAGTTGGTCGATGAGCCCACGCAGTGTTGTGTCAGACTGCCCAACGAGTTCTGCAAGCAGAGTGGCTGTCTCCAAATAGCGCGCAAGACGCTCTTTTGGCTCAAGCGCCGGGGCAGGCACGATCTCTCCAAGACCACAAACGCCATCGTCGGTATGCAGGCACAAGACCTGGCCGAAAGTGGTTTCCTGGACGACGTGGGACATCTTGTAGGGCCCATCCCGGAATGGAATCTTGAGATCCCAGAGTTCAATCTTGCTCAGACGCACGAGTCGAATACCGGTTTTGGTCTGACGGTTGGTTTCCTCAAAACAGGATGAAGTTTATTGATCCTTTAGGACCATTGCCTGATAAATCAGACGGGCGAAGTGCTGCTGCACAGGATCCCAGTAGGGAGACAGTACGCCGCCGTTAAAGCCGTCGGAC
>PVBE011413969.1_pt1 | contig 10513 bp, 8 predicted proteins | sample 1631181 | NCBI WGS metagenome assembly PVBE01 (sample SAMN08397723, study PRJNA350692) | Marine metagenome, whole genome shotgun sequencing project. | isolation source: water | place: Pacific Ocean | collected 2012-04 | reverse complement strand
GCGCACTGTCGGCTGGTGGCAGCCAGCCAACACAAGAGCTGGCTGGCAAAGAAGAAGTGGTTTCACGGGAGCGCCTTGAGCAGTACCTACGGCTAAGCGCCTCCCTTGGGGAGAACGAAGCATGGGAGCAGGTAATCGGCAGCTACTTCGAGCAACTCTCACCCTAGCGGTGCTGTTGTTCGTGGTAACAGCTTCTTCATGGGCGGTTGCTCAGGGCAATGGTGCGCTTTCGCCACAGCTAGCCAGTCTGGATGTTGCTTTCGCCCAGGGTGACATCACCACATTGAAGAAGATAGAAGAGCTCCAGTCCGCCGACCTCAGACCACTTGCAAAAGGTTGCTTAGCCCTGCTGACGGGCAATTTGGAGGTGGTGGAAGAACAGGCCAGATTGGCGTCCGCCGTTGATGACCAGGAGATCCGCCGGCGGGGTGAGTGGCTCCTCGATACCGCCATCTCGTGGCGTGCAGTACTCGCTGCCACGAGCACCGTGAGCACCACGAGGATCAAGCTGCGGGTGCCGACAAGCCAGGTGGAATGGGGAGAGAAGATAGCCACCTATGCCGCCACCCTGGTGGAGAGAACCAGGGAAGCCACTGGTCTCGATTCATTGCCGCCGGCCAAGGTCATCTTTCTCCCCGACATTGATGCACTCTCACGAGTGGCCGGCATTCCCGCAGACCGACTTGAGGCCAGTGGAACCGTTGCAACGACCCTCTACGGGCGCATCTTCCTCCTCTCCCCCGGGGCTTTCCCAAATGGTTATCCATGGCACATCGTTCTCTCCCATGAAACAGTTCACGACGCCGTTCACCGGACCTTTCCCGGTAAACTGCCCCACTTCCTTGAGGAGGGTATCGCAACGCTCCTGGAGGAGTGGGCCCCATATGGGCGTCTGCGAACCTTGGCCCCGATGGAGCGGGCACTGCTCTTCGCCGCAAAAGAGCACAAGCTGCTCTTGAGCCTGGAAGAACTCAACGCACCCTATTGGAATCTCAGCGACGGCCTGCGCGCCCGATTGGCTTTCATGCAGGCTCTTACTGGAGCCCTGGTACTGCAGCACAAAGGGTCTGACCGGGCTGTACCCAGGTTCTTCGCCGCATTGGCCAAGCCTAGGGCGACATGGACCGGCGCGTTGCGCCGCGTGACCGATCTAAAGCTGAGCGGATTCAGGACGCGTATGCGCAAACGTTGGACGAAAATGGCCTCTCGTGAGTATCTCCCGTCTTTCCTCTATAGCGACGGGAATCGCTTCCTTTCCGAGAAGGGACAGCGTGCGATAAAGGAGGCAAGCCGCACCACCCTACTTGGGGATCTCCTATGGGGTCGAGGTCATCGCACCGCCGCTTTGCAAATGTATGACCGCGCCGCGCTTGAACTTCAACCGACCCCCTCTCTTGTCTGGAGAACAGTACGCCTGCTCATAGCGGAGAAGCGACTACCTGAGGCGCAAGCCCGGGTTGAGGCCACGCTGGCCCGCCACCCTCGCGATTCCCGCGTCCAATATGCCGCAGCCTTACTCTATCGAGCCACCGGCGACGATGAGTTGTCCCGGCAGGCCGCCTTTGATGCCTGGCTCCTCAATCCCTTCGCTGAGCAAACCCATAACCTGATGGCAGATATCCCCGTGCAATTGCCGGTACCCATTAAGGAGAGCACTCCATGACCGAACAGCAGAATCAACAAATTCTCACAGTGATTCACGGCCTGAGCCAGAGACTGAAAGAGCATTTACACCGACGAATTGTCGGCCAGGAGGAGACTCTAGACCTGCTCCTGGTAGCTCTCCTCTCGGGTGGCCACTGCCTGATCACTGGAGTCCCCGGTCTGGCCAAAACACTACTCGTGAAGTCGGTGGCCGAGGCCATGGCTCTGCAATTCTCGAGGGTACAATTCACGCCCGACCTGATGCCCTCAGACATTACCGGCACTGAGGTCATTGAAGAAGACCGCGCTACCGGTCGACGGGCTTTCACTTTCGTCAAAGGGCCAGTCTTTACCAACCTGCTACTCGCAGACGAAGTGAACCGCACCCCGCCAAAGACTCAAGGAGCATTGCTGCAGGCAATGCAAGAACACCAGGTGACAGCCATGGGAAAAACTTACGCGCTGGAACCCCCGTTCCACGTTCTGGCCACCCAGAACCCAATTGAGCAGGAAGGTACCTACACCTTACCGGAAGCGTTGCTGGATAGATTCATGCTAGGCATCACTATGGACTATCCCAGTCAAGAGGAGGAGGCAGCCGTAGTTACATTGCCCCGTCACGTGGGCAAGCCCCTGCCAGCCACAATCACCCGGGACCAATTGCTGGAAGCACAGGAAATGATTGAAAGCGTTCCAGTGGCAGACCATGTAGTGCAATTCGTGGTGCGCCTGGTGCGAGCAACCCGACCGGGCCCTGAAGCCCCTGGCATGGTGACCGAATTCGTCTCATGGGGGGCCGGACCCCGGGCTGCCCAGAACTTACTCGTTGCGGCCAAAGCACGGGCCCTCCTGGCGGGAGAACCGGCGCCGCGAGTGAAGGACGTGGTGGCTATGGCAGCCCCAGTGCTCAAACATCGCCTTGTCTTGAATTTCAGAGCTGAAAGTCAGCGAATTCAGGAAGAAGAACTGATCCAGGAGTTGGTCAAGAATGTCGGTTGACGAACTGCCAGGCGGAGCCATTCCCCAGAGGCTTCTTACTCCGGACATTGAGCAACGGCTCACGGCGCTGAGGTTTCTCTTCTCACGCGCTGTAGACGGGCGTCTCACCGGAGTTCATCGCAGCGCTCAACCCGGTGTCAGCGTAGAATTCTCCGACCACAAGGAGTACTCCCCCGGGGATGATATCCGTCGACTCAACTGGAAAGTATATGCCCGCTCTGACAAGTTTTACGTGCGCCAGTTCGCCAAAGATACCCATGCGAATGTCTACCTGCTCCTGGACCTCTCCGGATCGATGCACTATCAGTCTAGCGAGGCTCCCTTTTCCAAGGCGTTCTCGGCGGCTCAACTGGCCGTTGGACTCACCTCCATCTTTCTCCGCCAGAATGATGCAGTGGGCTTGCTTACCGTCCGGGGGAATGAGCTTGAGCAGATCGTTCCTGCACGCTCCCACGCTAGCCAATTGGTTGCGGTTGAAGAGACGCTCCAACAAGCGCTAAGCCATCAGGGGCGGCGTCCAAACGAAGGGCCCACCTCACTTATTCCGGCCCTGGAGTATCTCATCATTTCAAAGAAACTGACCCGCAGCGCAGTCTTTATCCTCAGCGACTTCTTCGTGGATTTAGATTCCCTCTTCCCTTACTTGAACTACTTGAAGGCGGCGGGGAATTTCCTCTGGCTGGTCCACCTTCTGGACCCAGCGGAATACGATTTCTCGGCCACCAGCAAGGCACGGACATTCCCCTTTGCAGGCACTCGGGTATTCCGTTCCAACGAGACGGGGCATGGCGTACTCATGGAATCAGAACTAGCCCGTCCAGATTACATCGCACGCTTCCGGGACTATCTCGATTCACTCCACGAACGATGCGCAGAGAATGCGCTTGAATGGAGTGGCTGCAATAGCGACCGCGACCCGGTTGAATTCCTGGTTGAATACCTGCAGGAGCGCGTATGAGCTTTCAGCGCCCCGAATTCCTGCTGGCTCTGGTGCTCGCTCTGCTTCCTGCGGCCTTCTATCTTTCTCGCTATGTCCGTTCAACTCGCACCGTCTTTCCCGCCGCTCACTACCTGTTTAGCAGTGATAAGACTCCCCTCGCACGACTGCGCAGTCGGCAGATAATAGCAACTCTCCTACGGGCCGCCATTATCTGCCTGGCGGCCCTGGCATTCGCCGGACCGGTGTTACCCGACGCAGTCTCCCCCAGTGCGCAAAGGAAGGCGACCAAAGTGGTGCTGGTCGTTGACACGTCTGCCTCAATGGCAACGCAAACGGTAAGCGGCGAAACCGCGTTGGCGACTATCATCAACTCGGCGCGAGCTGTCATCGACGACACCAGCGACGGAACCCTCGTGGCCATAGTCCCTTGCCCTCGTCCTCCGGAGAAACTCCTCTGGCTACCAAGAAGAGAAGCTCAACGCACCCTGGCCGGGCTGACGAACAGCTGGCAGACTTGCGAGCATGGCCCGCTCCTCGAATCTCTCTTGCCAACCTTGCCCAGAGAGACACAGTTCCACCTCTTCACCGACCTCGCCCTTGCTGACAAAGAGTGGACTAGACTCGCTTCCCTCCTCGCCCGGTCGAGCAACGTTGCGCTCCACCAAGCGCCCGTCACAAGCCTGACGAATCGGTCGGTAGCTGGTCTCTGGCCTACGTTGGGTGGGATCGATATGCTGGTGGAAACTAACGCCGATACTGCACCAGCAAGTGAAGTGACTGTCCGCTGCCCAGACTATGAGGCCACCATTCCACTGCCCGCCACCACGCCCGCTGGAGTCACCATCGAGATACCAGTGCCAGCTGACCTCTCTCCGGGGCTCTGTGAAGTAACCCTCGTCGACGACGCCCTCACAATAGACAACTACGGCTGGTTTGAAACTGGTTCTCCCGACCCCACCACCGTGCTCATTGTTGATGGCTCCCCGGGGCATTCGGTGGTGGCCTCCCCAGGAGGTTTCATTACGGCTTCGCTGAGAGCTGGAGACGCCCCAGTGAGAATTGTGCATCTCGCCCAGACGGAGTTCTCCTACGACAGTTTGCGGCTTGCCGACCTGCTCATCCTGGTTGACCCCCGCCCCCTCCCAGAGTACCTCGAAAAAGGGCTGGTTGAGTTCCTTGCCAGAGGAGGAGACGTCTGGCTCTTTGCCGGTGATGCCATGGCCGAGTGGAAGAGCGACAATCTTCTTGTGCCCGGACTCCAATCACGGCGGTGTGTGGCTTTGCCGGAACAGCCCTTCCGGCTGACGTGGACAAGTCCTGACGACCCTGCCATTGCTGCCGTCAGAGACTTGCCTCAAGCAGCCGTGCAGCTCTGGAATCACGTGCGTCATACAGCTCTGACCTTTCTGGGCAGAGAGGTCGCGGTATTGGCGCGGTTTGACGACGGAGTCCCTCTGGTTGTCCGCGTCCCCATAGCCCGAGGAGAACTCCTTTTGTGGAGCCTCGTGCCGGCCGCCGACAACGGCAACTTCGCCCTCCATCCAGCCTTTCCCTTGACGATGCAGTCGGTCTTCGCAGGGCTCGCCCATCCCGAAGCGGAGATTCGCCTGCCACCTGCTTGCCCGGTGGGGAAGCCATGTCATACGCTCAAGATGGTTGGAAGCAAGGAGGAGCATCAGGCCGAAGGAGGCGCTACTTCTCGTCGGGTGAACATCTCCTCCCAGGAAGAACTGATCTGCCCCGAACCGGGCCCCTATTTCGTGGCCGGACCTGAAGGGCGAAAGCTGACTTTTGTCTGCCGCACTGAACGGAGGGAGGGCCTGGTTGCCACTCAACGGGAGTTCCCTCACCTTAAGCAGGACAATCCTCCTCTCAGAGCCCGTCAGAAGAGGCCCTCGGTTCCCGTCGCACAACTTCTGCTGCTGACCGCTCTCGCACTGGTATTCGTAGAGCTTTGGATGGTCAGCGGTCGACTCAAAAACCGCTACGAGGCGTAGACATGAGATCTCTTGGTACAGGCTTTATGCTCCTCCTTTGCACGCTTCTTTCATGCTCCAAGGGTGAGACAGTTGAACGACCTGAAGATCTCTATGATAGCCGCTCAGATGCCTTCTGGCACGGAGGAGATGCACCTCTGCCAACTGGCTGCCAAAGCGACCTGGAGTGCGACGACCTGAATGTCTGCACCGAGGATAGCTGCCAGCTTGACGGCGAATGCCTCAACGAGGTCATACCAGGCAAACCGTGCGACGATGACAATGCGTGCACCACCGGCGACCTCCGCTCCGCAGCAGGGGTTTGCGGAGGTGGGGCGCTCAAGAACTGTGACGATTTGGTCCAATGTACAGATGACGCTTGCGACCCATCCGTTGGCTGCACCCACGAATCAACTGCAGATGGCTTCGAGTGCGACGACGGAGAGCTTTGTACCACTCTTGACCAGTGCTTGGACGGAGCTTGCGTTGGCACTGCCCCACTTTGTGACGACGGCAACGATTGCACCGCTGACTCCTGCAAACCTGACAGTGGGGAGTGCACGCATATCGACCAGTCCAATATCCCCTGTGATGACAAGAACGCCTGTACGAACGGCGACCTCTGCACGGCCGGAGCCTGCATTCCAGGCACTCCGGCCTCCTGTGACGACGATAATCCTTGCACCACAGACGATTGCCTTGAAATAGCAGCAGAAGAGGGAGGCGGCTGTACTCATCTTTCTGAAATCGGCAAACCGTGCAACGATATGAATCCATGCTCCATCGATGACATCTGCAACGCAGATGGGAAGTGCCTGGGAGAGGGCGGTAGCTGTGACGACGAAGACCCATGCACCACAGACCTTTGCAGCCCCATCGACGGATGCTACCACGAGCCGGCCAACGGGGGCGCCTGCGACGACAATGACCCATGCACTGGCACCGGAACGTGCGACAGCGGGAAATGTGCTAGCGGACCGCCAATCGATTGCGATGATGCGGTGGACTGCACCCTGGACGGTTGCGATGAAGAGGGCCAATGTGTGCACACACCTGATAACACTCAGTGCAACGATGAACTCTTTTGCAACGGTGGTGAATGGTGTGATAGCGAATTTGGTTGTTTGGGAGATGGTCCTCCTGACGAGGACGATGGAATCGAATGCACCGTCGATTCTTGTCTAGAGGATTCGGATACTCTACAGCATCTGCCCCAGCACCTTCTCTGCAACGACGACGACCCTTGCACGGTCGATTCCTGCGACCCACTCGAAGGTTGCCAGAATCCCCCAAAGGTGTGTACTGACGACAACCCCTGCACCGAGGATAGCTGCGAGGCGGTGAGTGGCGAGTGCCTCTTTGCCCCCCTCGGCGATTGCTGCATGGCCAACTCAGACTGCATCAGCGGGGACCCTTGCATGGGCGGTATTTGCGACGCTGAAAATCACACTTGCACCTTCCATTTGCTGCTTTGTGACGACCACGACCCCTGTACCGAGGATAGCTGCGGCGGGGGCTGCAACCACGAACCGATAGATGATTGCAATAGCCAATGCAACAGCAACCTGGACTGCTTCTTCGCCCAGGCCGACCAAGACCTGTGTGCCGTCCCTACCTGCACCATCGACAATGGGGTTGGGAGTTGCAGTTATCCCGCCCAGGAATGCAGCGATGGCCTCGTTTGCACCCTCGACTTCTGCGATCAGGCACTAGGCTGTCAGTACATTTCCATCCCCTGGTGCCAGCAGCCTTGTGATGTGGACAGCGATTGTGCCACCAACGATGGCTGCGACACCCTCGCATGCGTTGACGGGAGTTGCAGCAATCAGCCAGACCTATGCGACGATGGCCTGGCATGCACCGGGGGGGAATGCCTCCCCAGTAGTGGAGAGTGTGAGCTGTTTGAATGTCCCGTCTGCGTCTGCCCCACATGTGAAAGCGACGGTGAGTGCGACGATGGCAGTCTCTGCACTCACGACGTTTGCTTGCTATCGCCGGACGATCTGTCTGGCCAGTGCCGTCACATTCCACTGCAATGCAACGACGGCAACCCATGTACCACTGATCTCTGCCTGGCCCAGAGCGGCTGTCAATTCTACGACGAACCGACCTGTACCGGTTGCCACCTATCGGCCGATTGCATCGACGGTACGGAGTGTACGGTGGATACGTGCATTGATGGTGCCTGTGAGCACCTCTGGGTTTGCGAGTGACTCGATTCTAATAGATGCCACCGGGCCCGAACTCTCGGCGGTCGGCAACCTGCATCACTTCAGTTCGCCTATTCCTCGTCTTCCACTTCCTGCACTTCGCTATCTGAGCCATCCGCCGTCTCCTGCGCGATACGCTTACGGCGGTCTAGCTGGAATCGGCTGATCTTCCGGATGAGATTACGGCGGGAAATCCCCAGTATCTTGGCGGAGCGACTGCGGTTCCAACGAGTCGCGGAAAGAGCTTCCATGAGCATACTTCGCTCGAGAGTCTCCACCGCCTCGGGCAGAGTCACGTAGGGAGCATCGTCTCCGGCAGCATCATCGCCGCTGCCGATTGCCACCACGCGCTTGCTGAGATCTTCAATAGTAACTTCATCCTTACCTGCCGCTCGTTGAGCGGCACAACGAATCTCAGTTTGCAACTCCCACATGTTACCTGGCCAGCCATGGGCCTGTAGAGCTTTGACGGCTTCTTTGGCGAAACCACCCGGACAGCTTCCACCTTTCGCCCGTAGCCGCAACAACATATCTGAGGCCAGCAACGGGATATCGTTTTTGCGCTGCCTCAGTGATGGCACTTCCACAAGTAGACTGCGCATCAATTCAAGCAACTCCACTCGCACCGTACCGAGACGCTCCAGGGCCTCAAAGGGGAGGGATGAGGTGGCGACAATACGGAACCGGTCACTGCCAGTTCCCTCCTCCCACTCCTCGTGGAGAGCAAGCAAGTACTGCTGGAGCCGCCGGGGAAGATACTGCACCTCGTGGAGCAGGAGCGTTCCATGGCCAACTAGCTTGCTCACCTCCGGTATCTCGCCGTAGCTCCAATCCTCACCAAGCAGAACTCGGAGCATCTCATCTGCCGGAGTGGCTTCACAGTCAAGCTCAAAAAGGGGCGCAGAACGTCTAGGGCCAAGACGATGTGTGGCTTTGGCCAAGGTACGCTTGCCCGTACCAATCTCGCCTACAATCAGGAGTGGGACATCGTCCTGAGAGAGGAACTTCATGTCCAGTTTGAGCGCCTCTACGGAAGCTCCGGCACTGAGCAAACTGCGAGTCAACTCGGGACGTCTCGAGACGTCCCCGGATCTTCTGGTCGAACGGGTAATCAGTTGGTCCAATTCGCGCCCGAGTGTGGACATTTGAGTTTGCAGCTTGCGCCTGGCCATCGCCTCCAGAACTGGCACCTGGTCAGCTGCTCCCTTGAGCAACGGTGCTTTGAGCGAGTCGATGAGGCTCTCCAAAGAGCTCAACTCACCCTTTTCTGCCTCACTCTTAATGGCGAACGGCACACAGAGAAGCGCGGTGCTCCCCCCTGCCGCACCCACTGGCATGACCAATTGCCAAACTCCCCCAACGGGTTGGAACCAACGCGGTCCGGTCCAGTCCGGCGTAGAAACAAAAAGAGGGGAGAGGTGAAGCTCGAACTCCTTACGAATCCGCTTGCGGGCAAGCAGCTCTCGGAATAACTCAGAGATCGCCAGAGGTGTGACGGCTGGAAAATGGACCTCAAGTTCACGATCGATTATGCAAATCGAAACTCCCCAGAGCGTGGTCGCTAACTCGACGGAGTGCCTCACTAGCGGATTGGCGAACAGCTCGCTGTAGTCTTTCTGGTCACTCATTGGACTGGCTTATGCAGTAGAAGGACACGGGGATCACCGTACCCTTGTGTTTATTGGTGCATGTCACCTCTTCGACCCAAACCCAATCCTCCGAGCGTGCCGTAATCGTCCCGCTCTCCCCATCCTTGAGAGTCTTGCAGCCGATAGCTCCTGTTCCTGGCGTAAGCTCTTCCGGTTCCAAACACTGGTCCACGGTTACCTCCAGAAACTCTACCTTCCCCTCACAGTCGCCCGAGAGAATATACAGCACACCGCAGCGATCATCTGGACAACCCTGATCACTACATAGTTCACAATCATCCAGGCAAAGCGGCCCGGAGACTGTGGTCTCTCCGCACGCCCCTGCCACCAGAGCAAGGATGATGAAGGGCACCCAGATGCCTGATTTGGCCTGCTCCAAATCAAATTCCCTTGCTAGAGTTTCCAGCCTACTTTACGATGCCACAGTTGGAAGACCCGCACAAGGAGGATCCGGCATGCTCAATATAGCCACCATCTTCGGTTTGGGTACCGGGGAATTAGTTGTTATCTTCTTGATTATACTGCTCCTCTTCGGGGGGGCCAATCTACCAAAGCTGACCCGCTCTCTTGGAAAATCGGTGAAAGACTTTAAGGGCGCCTTGAGGGAGGAGGACGAGGAGACCGAGACGGCGAAGACTGCAGGTTCTGCCGAGACCTCCAAAGAAGACGCCTGAAGTCCCTCATTTGCTTCACGTTTTTGCCAGTCCCCACATCCCGTGCTATACATGATTTTGGAAAATGGGGACGCTCTGTGGAACAGAGGAGACGGCAATGACGTTCAAGTTTGGCACCTGCATAGTGGCAGCAACTCTTATCACCCTCTTACTCATTCCGGCCTGTAGCAAAGGGAAGTCAGAAGCGGTCAAGATCACTACCGCCGACGCAAGCACTGAGTCCGCTGCATTGCCGAAGAAGGGGGTTGTCATCCGCAACGAGGGAGATGTGGCAGTTGAGCCCTTGCCGGAGGATGACGTGACCATGGAGAAACTGGCTATGCAGGTGAAGCAGGAGCGCTTCATCATTGCCAAGCCTGGTGAAACCGTTCGCCTCTACTCCGACTGGAGTGGCATCCCCGTAGAGGAACTTAAGCTCATC
>PVBE011130018.1_pt1 | contig 10513 bp, 8 predicted proteins | sample 1631181 | NCBI WGS metagenome assembly PVBE01 (sample SAMN08397723, study PRJNA350692) | Marine metagenome, whole genome shotgun sequencing project. | isolation source: water | place: Pacific Ocean | collected 2012-04 | reverse complement strand
ATTTCATACAATTGGTGAATTATGTGCATCTCCAGTAGCATTATCTTTTATTACAAAACTTGCTCCTGATAGATGGATGGCTTTTATGATGGGAGCCTATTTTGCAGCAACTGGCTTGGGCAATAAGGTTGCAGGTTTATTGGGTGAATCAGCTACAGAAATGGGTGAATTCACAATCTTTACTGGTATTGCAGTGTTCTGTACAATCTTTGGCTTATTAGTTTTAACGATTATCAAACCATTAAAAAGATTAACTCATAATGCAGAAGGAGGCATAGCTTAAGAAAACTCATATGAATCAAAATTCTAATACAGAGTTCTTTAAAACAACTGTCTTAGGGCATCCTTCACTTTTATTTGTCCTTTTTTTTACAGAAATGTGGGAAAGATTCTCATATTATGGAATGAGAGCTATTTTAGTGATTTTTTTAACAGGTCTTATTATTGGTGATAATCCTGGTTGGGGATGGACATCTTCAGAAGCATTGTCTTTGCTTGGAACATATGCAATGTTTGTTTATTTAACCCCACTATTGGGAGGTTGGCTAGCTGACAATAAAATTGGCTATAGAATGGCAGTAGTTATTGGAGCACTATTTATGACTTTTGGGCATGCTTCAATGGCTTTAGAAACCCCAACATTTTTATATATAGGAATTACTTTATTGATAATAGGCAATGGTTTTTTCAAGCCAAACATGACTTCTATAATTTCTAAAATATATGAGGGAAGGGATGATAAAAAAGATGGAGCCTATAACATATTTTATATGGGAGTTAATGCTGGAGCCTTTATTGGAATTATGTTATGTGGATGGATTGGAGAGAAAATAGGTTGGAGCTATGGCTTTGGATTAGCAGGTGTTTTTATGTTTTTAGGAATGCTACAATTTTATTATGCACAACCTTTATTTGGAAATATTGGGGACAAACCAGACAAGAAAAAAGTTAAAGAGATACAAACAAGTAATAATACTGAAAAACTTAATCCTTTTTTATTAATAGATTATTTATTGATGGGAATTTTTATTGTGAGTGCACTTATTTTTATAATAAATGATCCATTAAGTAAAATAGGAAATATACAGGCATTCAATTTTACAGTATTTGGAATGGAAAACTCTTTGTTTTATGCATTGTTATCTCTAATTAGTTTTATTATAATATTATTTATTAGAATTCCTAGATATTCTAGGATTGTTAGAGACAGAATGATAGCTTTTTCAATTTTTTGTTTATTTACTGTTTTTTTCTGGGCGGGATTTGAACAAGGAGCAGGCTCATTACCTATTTATACAAGAGATTTTACAGACAGATTTTTAGAAGGCGGGGCTGCTACATTATTTAAAATAACGGATTTATTAGTAACAGTTATTCCTCTCGCTATAATTACTTATGTTCTTATTAATTTATTTAAAATAACATATAAAAAAATAGCATTGTCAAATATGATATTAGGACTTAGTTTTTTAATAATATGGGGAATTGTTATTTATAAATTATTTATTGAATTTCAGTCTACTGAAACTGAGGTCCCTGTTACTTGGTTTGCAATATTAAATTCATTATTTATAATAGTTTTTGCTCCATTATTTACAAAATGGTGGGATAGTGAATATAATCCTCCTGCCTCAGTAAAATATTTCTTAGGACTTTTTCTTTTAGGCATTGGTTTTGCTTTTTTAGCATTTGGTGCACGTAATGTTCCAGCAGGCGCTGAAACTGCAAGCTTAAGTATGATGTGGTTAGTTCTGGCATACTTGTTCCATACATTAGGAGAGCTTTGTTTATCCCCAATGGGATTATCTTATTTAAGTAAATTGATACCTGCAAGAATGATAGCATTTATGTTTGGGTTATACTACTTAGCAATAGCTATTGGACAAAAATTAGCTCACTACGTAGGTGGAGATATTGAAAAGATTACGCAGGATTATAGTTTGTCAGGATTTTTTCTAATTTTTACTATTATACCAATAATGTTAGGAGTTTTATCCTTATTATTGCATCCAATACTTAAAAAATTAATGCACGGAATAAAATAAATATGTTTAGAAATTTATTTACAATATTATTTATTTTTAATTTTTTTCAAATTTATTCTCAAGATATTAATTGGGTAACTCTTGAAAAGGCAATAGAACTTCAAAAAAAGAATCCAAAGAATATTATAATGGATGTATATACAAATTGGTGTGGTCCATGTAAGCTCTTAGACAAAAATACTTTTCAAAATAAGGATGTATCCGCATACATTAATAAGCATTATTATGCTGTTAAATTTAATGCTGAAGGAGATTCAAAAGTAAATTATGATGGACAGTTATTTACTAATCCAAATTTTCAGCCTGAAAAAATACAAAGAAGAAATGGAACACATGAGTTAGCTAGGTATTTAAATGTAAGTGCATATCCAACTATTATTTTTATGGATAAAAGTTCGAAATTGATAACTTTTGTCAGAGGATATAAAACTCCTCAGCAAATTGAATTGTGGTTAAAGTTATTCAAGGATGAAGCATACAAATCAATTAAAACTCAAGATGAATTTAATAAGCATTATGAGTCTTTTGTTCCAGAATTTTCCTCTACTAAGTAGTTGTATATAATTTTTGCAGTTTTATAACTGGCACCTCTTCCTCCCAGACTATCTTCAAGTTTATTATAATTATTAATTATTTTTACTCTTTCTTCTTTTTCTAAAATTGTTTTTAGTTCTTTTATTAAGTTCTTCTTAGAACAAGCATTTTGTACTAATTCTCTTACTATTAATTTATTTGCAATTAGATTAACTAATGAGATATAATTTAGATTTTTAATCAGTATTTTTCCAATAAGATAGGTAGTCCAACTTGATTTGTAACATACAATTTGCGGTACTTTAAACAAAGCAGTTTCTAGCGTAGCAGTACCTGAGGTTACAATAGCAGCTGTACAATTTTTTAATAGTTCATAAGTCTTATTCTGAATAATCTCAACATTGCCACTTTTTATATAATTCTGATAGAATGATAATTTTTGAGATGGAGCAGCTCCAATGATAAATTTATAATCTTTAAATTCTGACACCACACTTAGCATTACCGGGAGCAACTTTTTAATTTCTTGGTCTCTACTGCCAGGTAATAATAGAATGGTTTTTTCTTTAACTAATTTTTTTTCTAATTCTGACTCTTGTAAATTATTTGTTTTATAAACTTCATCTAATAGTGGATGGCCAACAAATGAAACATCTAGATTATGCCTTTCTTTATAGAATTCTTTTTCAAATGGTAGTATTACATACATTTTATCAACTACCTTTTTAATTAATTTGATTCTACTTTCCTTCCAAGCCCAGATTTGAGGTGATATATAATAATGATTTTTAAACCCATGGTTTTTTGCCCATTCAGCAATTCTTAAATTGAATCCTGGAAAATCAATGTATATTATAACATCTGGATTATAGTTAAGAATATCTGATTTACAATAGGAAATATTTTTTATTATTGAAAATATATTTAAAAAAACCTCAAGAAAACCCATATGTGAGAAATCCTTATGATGTTTAGCAAGGTTATTTGTTTGTTTGTTCATCAAGTCACCTCCCCAGCATCTAAAACTAGCATTAATATCTAATTTTTTTAATTCTTCAATTAAATTAGAACCATGCAGATCACCTGATGCTTCACCTGCTATTATATAATATTTCAAATTAAATTAGGTTTAGTATTAATGTAAGCACAGCTATTATTATTGTAGCTAATAATACACCTTTTGCTCTTTGATCTTGCTTTTTCTTAATATATACAAAAAAAACAAAGAGATTCATAATTGCCCCTAAACTAATTAGCTTACTTAAAAATCTTTCCTCAAAAGCTTTAGTAATAATTTCAATAATTGATGGATCATCATGAAAAAATAGAATTGCAAGAATTAAACCAGCCATATTAGCAAGAAAACCAACAAAAAGTCCTATAAAAATTTCTCTTTTAATCATTTTAAATTCCATTTTGATATTTCATTTATTTCTGGATAAGAAGTCATATCATACATTGTTGGCACTATTGATATATACCCATTATTTAATGCCCATTGATCAGTGTCTTTACCTTTATCAAGATTGACGAATTTTCCTGTTAGCCAATAATAATTTCTTCCATTAGGGTTTTGTCTTTTATCAAATGTTTCTTTCCAATATGATACTGCTTGTCTGCAGACTTTGATTCCTTTATAATTACCTCCTTTACTTATTTTAGGAAAATTTACATTTAATATTATATTTTTTTTCTTGGATTTTATTAAAACTTCTCTTGATATGATTTCAATATATTTTTCACATAGACTAAAGCTAGCATTCCAGTTATAGTCACACATTGAAAACCCTATTGATGGTATTCCCTCAACTCCAGCTTCAACAGCTGCACTCATTGTCCCAGAGTAAATAACATTTATTGAAGCATTAGATCCATGGTTTATTCCAGAAACACACAAATCAGGTTTCCTTTTTAGGATTTCATTAACTGCTAATTTAACGCAATCTGCAGGTGTTCCCGAAGTACTATATTCAGTCTGAGGTCCAGCATCAATATGTTCTTTTTTACAATATAGAGTGTCATTAACAGTTATGGCGTGCCCCATCCCACTTTGAGGACTATCTGGAGCAACTACTACTACTTCACCAATCCTATTCATAACTTTAATTAGCGTCCTTAATCCAGGAGCTGTAATTCCATCATCATTGGTTAATAATATAAGAGGTCTTTTTTCCATTATATCTAATATACTCCATACAAAAGTAAGTAAATAAATAATTGTAATGTTTAACAAAAAATTATATATAGAATAGAAGAAAATGATGGGTTTTTTATTTATTTTCGACATATCATTACTATGAAGAAAAATATTATTGTAATATCATTAACTTTTATTTTGGGGCTAGCTTCATGTAGCTTTACTTCAAGTAATTTTGATCAAACAGATAAAGATAAGTTACTTATACAACTTATATCATATGTATTAGATCAAGGGCATTTTGTTGAAAAACAAATTAATGATGAATTTTCTAAAAAAGTATTTAATGAATATTTGAAAATACTTGACCCTTATAAGAGGTATTTTTATAAATCAGATATTGAAGAATTTAAAAAATTTGAAGATCAACTTGATGATAAATTCATTAATGCTGAAATAGATTTTTTTGATTTAACATACAATAGAGGGCAATTAAGATTTAGTGAATCAAAACTTATATATAAAGAAGTATTAAATAATCGATTTGATTACCAATTAGATGAAAATTTTAATGCTGATTTTGAATCTCTAAATTATGTTGAAAACAGAAAGGAATTAAAGGATAGATGGAGAAAACAATTAAAATTTTCTTCTATTGAAACATATAACGACTTAATAGACGAACAAGAAAAAGAAATAGAAGACAACCCATCTTATAAAATAAAATCTAATTCAGAAATTGAAATAGAAGCAAGAGAGTCAACTCTAAAAACTTTAAATGAAATGTATGATTTCTATGATGATATTACTAGATCAGACTGGTTTAGTTTTTATATTAATTCTATTGTAGAGCAATATGATCCTCATACCATCTATTATAATCCAGAAGCCAAAGATAGATTTGATGTAGATATGTCAGGAAATTATGCAGGTATTGGGGCAAGATTATCAAAAAAATTAGATAGAATTGAGGTAGTGGAAATAATATCTGGAGGTCCAGCATGGAGACAAAATTTATTAGAAGTGGGAGATATTATTTTAAAGGTTAGTCAAGATGACAATAAAGAATCTGTAAATATTTTGGGAATGCCAATTAGTGATGCTGTAAAATTGATTAAAGGTCCAAAAGGAACGAATGTTATATTAACTATCAAGAAGGTTGATGGTGAAATTGTAGATTTAATAATAAAAAGAGACATAGTCCTTTTAGAAGAAACATATGTTAGATCTTCAGTGGTACGTAAGCAGGAAAATTTATATGGTTTTATTAATCTTCCAAAATTCTATATAGATTTTGATAATTCAACTAGTCGTGATGCTGCAAGAGATGTTAAGAAGGAGATAATTAGATTAAAAAACATGGGTATTAAAGGCCTTGTGCTAGATTTAAGAAATAATGGAGGAGGCTCTTTAAAAACAGTTGTAGAAATGGCTGGTTTATTTATTCAAGAAGGACCAATTGTTCAAGTAAGATCAATGGATAAAGAAAGTCAGATTTTAAGAGATAAGGATAGATCAATAGTATGGGAAGGACCATTAGTAATTCTAGTAAATGAATTTTCTGCATCTGCTTCTGAGATATTAGCTGCTGCAATGCAAGATTATAAAAGAGCTATTATAATTGGAAGCAAGCAAACATATGGAAAGGGAACTGTGCAAAATGTGCTTGATTTAAACAGAATGGTTAGAAGTAATACAAATGGTGATTTAGGAGCATTAAAATTTACAACTCAAAAATATTATAGAATAAATGGAGGTTCAACTCAATTAGAAGGCGTTAAAAGCGATATTGTTGTACCAAACAAGTATACATATGTCGATTATGGCGAAAAAGATCAAGAAAATCCATTAGAATGGGATATGATAGATCCAGTTTCATATGAACCTTGGAAAAGTTTTTTTGATTACAATAAGACTATAGATGCCAGCAAAAACAGAATGAAATCAAGTGAATTTATTAGCTTAATTGATGAAAATGCCAGATGGATTAAGTCGATTCGAGATAGAGATATTTACACCTTGAATTATAAAAAATTTAAAGAGGATTTATTAATAAATGAGGAAAAAGCAAAAAAGTATAAGAAGCTATCTGATTATTCTACTAACTTAACATTTAAGTCACTTCCATATGAAATTAATTTAATTATTAAAGACTCAAGTCTAGGAGAAAAAAGAAAGAGATGGCATAAGAATTTATCTAAAGATATTTATGTAAATGAGGCTTTAAATGTCTTAAATGATTTAAGACTCTCATATGTTGAGAGATAATTCATTCTACTTAATTTTTAAATTTTGAAAAATCCCTTTTTTAATATTAAAAAAAATTTATCCGGGATAATTAGTTTAGTATATATTATACTAGTTGCATTAATTGCTTTTTTCGCATATGTTATTGCACCTGATAATTCAAAAAATGCAAATCAGATGCATTTGTCACTTCACTCAAAAGCACCAGGATTTGAGGTTGATATGTTAGTAATTCCTAATAAAATAGAACCTCAATCTTTTATGAATAAATTATTATATGGAGATGAGAATCCTGACATAGAAATTCCAATTATTAATTATAAAATTAGGAATGACACGCTCTATTATCAAGAATTTAATCAATTTGAGCATAAGACTTTTACTTTTCAATTAATTGATGGCTCTCCAGTAATACATAAGAAATTTTATTTAGGAACTGATAAATTTGGAAGAGATGTTTTGAGTAGAATTATAATAGGAGCTAGAATATCATTTTCAATAGGTTTTGTAGCTGTGTTTATATCTTTAATAATTGGATTAATTATGGGATGTCTTTCGGGATATTATTCTGGTTTTGTTGATCAAATAATAATTTGGCTAATTAATGTGACATGGTCGATTCCAACACTTTTGTTAGTTATTGCTATTACTTTAGCATTAGGTAAAGGATTTTGGCAAGTTTTTATTGCAGTTGGCTTGACCATGTGGGTAGAGGTAGCAAGAGTTGTAAGAGGTCAGGTAAAATCAATAAAACAAAGGGATTTCATAACTGCAGCTCGTGTTCTGGGTTTTAGTGACTTTAGAATAATAACTAAACATATTTTACCAAATATAACTTCTCCTTTAATTATTATTTGTGCTGCTAATTTTGCAGCTTCGATTTTAATTGAAAGTGGTCTTAGTTTTCTTGGTCTTGGAGCTCAACCTCCAATGTCAAGTTGGGGATCAATGATTAAGGATCACTATAATTATATAATTTTAGGAGAGCCATTTCTAGCAATTATTCCAGGTGTATGCATTATGATGCTTGTTATGGCTTTTATGTTGCTTGGGAACTCTTTAAGAGATGTATTAGATGTTAAAAACTAATTTGCGGTGGATACTGAACTAATATTTTATTTACAAAGAGTTTTATTTGTTCTTCTTTCTTTGCTCTCTTGCTAGGAATATATCCTTTTCCAACACCTTGCCAAATTAGCTCATTTTTTTTATAATCAATTATATCTAAAAACAATACTCCTTCAGAATATTTATGATAATAATACGTGTTATACCATGGTGCAATAGGTGAGCCATAACCATAATAATCATAGTTTGGATAATAATTTATTTTTTTGTTAGATTCAGTGAAGAAGTTTATTAATAAGTCTGGATCAATTGAGCTTTTTCTAAGCCCTTTGCTTGATAGTTCAACATCAATTGCATTAAGAATTCTTTTTTTGTCAATGTCATTTATTTCAGCTTTATCTACCCCTTTTTTAGAAAAAGCATATGTTTTGTATTCATTGAAATTAATTTTATCATTATAGTCAGAACTAATTCTAATAACATTACATGATGATAAAAGTAGTATTGCAGATACTAGTGTAATTTTAATTATCGTTTTCATTTTTATTTATATTTTTCAATTAATTTTTCATCAACCATATTTGGAATTGTTACTTTTAGAAGTGGCTCCTTTTTCATTGCTCTCTTGATTTCAAAAATTGAACCTTTATTCCTTGCCCAGCTTCTTCTAGAGATACCGTTATTTACATCCCAAAATAACATAGACTTTAGATTGTCTTCACTTTCTTTAGAACCATCAAGAACCATACCAAAACCGCCATTAATAACTTCTCCCCATCCTACACCACCACCATTATGTATGCTTACCCATGTTGCTCCTCTAAAACTATCTCCTATTACATTTTGAATTGCCATATCAGCAGTAAATTTTGAACCATCATATATATTAGAAGTTTCTCTAAAAGGTGAATCTGTACCTGAGACATCATGATGATCTCTTCCTAGGACTATGGGGCCACTAATGATCTTCTTTTTTATAGCTTTATTAAATTCTTTAGCAATTTCTATTCTTCCTTCAGAATTTGCATATAGTATTCTTGCTTTAGATCCAACTACTAAATCATTTTCTTTAGCTTGCTTTATCCAATTAATATTATCTTTTAATTGCAGCTTAATTTGATTTGGAGATCTTTTCATTATTCTTTCAAGGACTTTGTAAGCAATTTCATCAGTTTTATCTAAATCTTTAGATTTACCACTACAGCAAACCCATCTAAATGGTCCAAAACCATAGTCAAAACACATTGGACCCATAATATCTTGAACATAGCTAGGGTACTTAAAATTAATTCCATCTTTACTCATTACATCAGCCTTTGCTTTAGATGCTTCTAAAAGAAAGGCATTGCCGTAGTCAAAGAAATATGTTCCTCTTTTTGCATGTTTATTAATTAGTTTAGCATGTTCAATCAAACTTTCTTTTACTTTTTTCTTAAAAAGTTTAGGATTTTGATAAATCATATCATTTGCTTTATCAAAGCTCAACCCAACAGGATAATAACCTCCTGACCAGGGGTTATGTAATGATGTTTGATCGCTTCCAATGTCAATATGAATTTTTTTATTATAAAACTCTTTCCATACATCTATTACATTTCCATGATATGCTATAGAAACAACTTCTTTTCTGTTTACTGCCTTTTTAACTCTTATTACAAGTGACTCTAAATTATCAACTACTTCATCTACCCAGCCTTGTGAATGCCTAGACTGTATAGCTTTTAGATTTACTTCTGCACAAACTGTAATACATTTTGATATACTCCCAGCTTTTGGTTGAGCCCCGCTCATTCCACCAAGACCAGAGGTTAGAAAGACTTTCCCTTTAGGATTTTTTCCTACTTTTCTAAAAGCATTTAATACTGTTATTGTTGTTCCATGTACAATTCCTTGAGGCCCTATGTACATGTAACTTCCTGCTGTCATTTGACCATATTGAGTAACACCTAGGGTATTAAATTTTTCAAAATCTATCTTCTTTGAATAATTTGGAATTACCATTCCATTAGAGACTACAACTCTAGGAGCATTTTTATTTGACGGGAATAAGCCTAGAGGATGTCCAGAGTTGATTACAAGGGTTTGCTTGTCTGTCATTTCAGACAAATATTTCATACAAATTAAATATTGATCCCAATTTTGAAAAACAGATCCATTTCCACCATACGTTATAAGCTCGTGTGGATGTTGAGCTACATTTTCATCCAAGTTATTTTGAATCATTAGCATAATGGCAGCAGCCTTTTTTGACTTACAAGGATACTGACTAATTGGTCTGGAATATATTTTATAGGTAGGCCTAAATCTATACATGTAGATTCTGCCATATTTATTTAATTCTTCTTTAAATTCCTTTATTAATAATTTGTGATGTTTTTTATCAAAATATCTAAGAGAATTGATAAGTGCTAATTTCTTTTCATCTTTTGTCAAGACATCTTCTCTAATTGGAGCATGATTTATTTTTTTATCATATTTCCTT
>PVBE011005673.1_pt1 | contig 10514 bp, 8 predicted proteins | sample 1631181 | NCBI WGS metagenome assembly PVBE01 (sample SAMN08397723, study PRJNA350692) | Marine metagenome, whole genome shotgun sequencing project. | isolation source: water | place: Pacific Ocean | collected 2012-04 | reverse complement strand
TAGGGCGGGGGCTTGTCCCCCGCCACGCACTGCCGAGGCGGGGGACAGGCTTGTGGCTCACCGCGGAGCCTTTGCAAAAGGCGAGCACCACAAGCCCCCGCCCTACATCAATCAACGCAACTGAACGCCGCTGTACCTATTGAGGTTTGCGAACGAATTGAGGGCGCCAAGCGCTGCGTTGAGGGTGTGAGGAAGTAAGGCTTTTGGTCTCTGCTCCCTCACCTCCTCACCACTTCACTTCCTCACCGGGCGATCTCATTTGCATTTTGCGCTACAGGTCCAGCCCCCCGTCGATGTCCAGGCACTTGGCGGTGAAGTAGTCGCACTCCACGATGAAGCGGATGCCGTCGAAGATCTCCTTGGGCTCGCCCAGGCGGCGCGCCGGCACACCGGCGGTCAGCTTGTCCAGCATCTCCGGACGCATACCGTCCAAAATCGGGGTGCGGATGAACCCCGGCGCGATGGCGCCCACGCGGATGCCGTGGCGGGCCAGCTCCAGGGCCCAGAGGCGGGTGTCCGCCACCACGCCGGCCTTGGCCGCCGAATAGTTGGTCTGGCCCATGTTGCCGGCCCTCGAGACCGACGAGATGTTGATGATCACGCCGGGGCGGATCTCCTTCTCCACCATCTGCGCCGCCACCTCTCGGGTCATGAGGAAGGGCCCGGTGAGATCGACGTCGATGACCTTCTGCCACTTCTCCAGAGACAGCTTCTTCACCTCGCCCGTCTTCTTGTCCAGCTTGACCAGCAGGCCGTCGCGGAAGATGCCCGCGTTGTTGACCAGGCCGTTGACACCTTCGAGGTCCGCCGAGGCGCGGGACACGGTGTCCACCACCTGCTCCTCGTTGGAGACGTCAGTGATATAGGTATGCAGCGAGCCGCTGGCCTCCTCCTCGAGCCGGGCCAGCCCCTCCTGATCCACGTCCAGCGCTGCCACGCTCGCGCCTTCCTGGCAGAGCGACAACGCAAAGTGGCGACCCATGCCGCTGGCCGCGCCGGTGACCATTATCTTGAGGTCCTTGATCTTCATTACAGTGTCTCCTCCATGTGGTTTGGGCGTCCCTTTGACGCCGCCGCAGACCAGTATAGTGGCTCAATCGATTAACTCAAGATCCAAATTGCGCACTGCACCATTTTCTTTGGCGTTGATTTCCATGGCCAATATTAAATTTTTCGCACTGCACATAACGCATCTTGACGCACTTGCACATGAAGACTATCATCGTGGCGTCGGTTGAGGAGAAGCCATTGCCCCGGAAGGTCTCGCACATCTTCGGTCTCGTCGTGCTGGTAACCATGGTCATCGTGGTCGCGGGCTGCAGCGATGATCAGCAGCTCTGCATCCGCGACTCCCAGTGTCCCACCGGCCACGCCTGCGCCGACGGCGTCTGCTCGCCGAAGCTCATTCAGGACACCCGGCCGTCGGACACCCACCCCCTGGACCTGGGCGTTGATCAACGCGAGGACCAGTACATCTTCACCGACCTGGGCGCCCCGGATGGAGACGGCGCCGTGGCCTGCGCCGGCAACAGCAACGGCAAAATAGAGCGCAAGGAGATGATCTTTTCGGTGCCGGCCCAGGTGAAGGTGGTCAGGGGCGGCAGCGGCCTGGTGCTCAACCTCCAGGGCGGCGGCTCTGCCGGCAAGCGCCTGTGGGATCTGACCCCGGCGGCCAAGGACGACAAGACCGAGTGGCTCAAGGTCGAGGACGTACCCAAGTGGGCGGCGGGCAGCTTCAAGACCGCCACCTATGCCAGCGTGCTCATGGGAGACTACGGCTTCATCAGCAAGACGGCCTTGTTGGGGGTCTTTCAGGTCAAGTCCAACGCGCTGGTCATGGTGGGCGGGGTGTCGGCCAAGGAGAACCACACCAAGTTCACCTACACCACGCCGCTGGAGACCATCCGCTTCCCGGTGGGGGTGGGCGACAGCTACACCACCAGCTCCAACATCAACGGCTACACCGTCTTCACGGTGCCGATGTGGATGCACGAGAAGTATCACGTCAAGGTGCTGGACCGCGGGAAGGTAAGGCTGCTGCCGAGCTTCTCGCTGGACGCGCTGCTGGTGAGCGTCAAGCAGGAGGCCTACCCCGTGGCCAACCCCTTCCTCAAGACCAGGACCGAGGTCTACATCTTGATGGCCGAGTGCTACGGCGTCATCGCCCGGGTGGTGGTGGACGGCGCGGCCAGCGACCTGACGAAGGTGAAGGCAAAGGAGCGCTGGCGCCTCGCCGGCCCCTGAAGGATGTGAAACGATGAATAATCAAGGAGCACCGATGAGCGCATCCCCGCCCGACGATCCCAAGGCCGCCCTGGACATGTTCCTCAAGGCGCACACCCGCCTGTTCAAGACCGGGGCCGACGTCTACTCCAGGGGCATGCGGGAGATGGTAAAGACCCTCAAGACCAACACCCTGCTCTTCAACCGCATGGTGGAGCACGGCGTCGGCCCGACCATGCAGTCGCTGATGGACATCAACGCCGACGTGACCAAGCCCTTTTTGGAGACCCTCACTGGCAAGAAGGAGCCCGCCGAGCTGGTGGAGGAGGTGGGCCAGAGGGTGCGCTCGGGCGGCAAGTACAACCGCCTGATCACCACCATGGGCGAGCAGCTCTTCGGCTCGGCGCGCTTCGAGGGCGAGGAGGTGCTGGCGCAAAACGAGTTCCTCACGCTCTCCTACCTGCCCGCCAAAGAGGGCGTGCCGAGGCGGGGGGCGCTGTTCCACGTGGGCGGTTTTTTGCCCTACAGCGACCTGATCTTCCGCTTCTTGCCCGAGGCGAACCTCTTCCTGCCGTTCCTCGAGGCCGGCATCCCGGTCTACGCCATGGAGCTGACGGGGGACAAAAGCCGCCTGCCGGACCAGGGCACGGTGACCATGGAGCGGGTCATCGACTCCATCGAGGAGATGACCGAGATCGCCTTCGAGCACAACGGCGGCGAGAAGATGGTCATGGAGGGCTACTGCGGCCTCGGCATGCCGTCGCTGAACTACATCGCGGCCAGGCCGAAGGACGCCGAGCGCAAGATCTGTAAGGCGTTCACCATGGTCTCCCCGGTGGACGGGCGGCAGTGCAAGCTGGTGGGCGAGCTGGCGGGCAACATGCCGGACCACATGCTGTGGACCCAGTTCACCCTCACCGAGCTCCACGGAAAGTACGTGCCGGGGGACGTGCTGCGCGCCGGCATGGACATCCCCATCGGCGCCTTCTTCCCCAAGACCCCGTTCGGCCGCTTCATGAGCGGCTGGAAGGCCAAGGAGTACGCCGCCATCGACGAGATCGATCAGCTCAGCGGCGCCCAGCGCAAGGAGCTGGCCGGGGCCTACTGGATCTCACCGGAGAACTGCCGGCGCTTCCCCATGCCGGCGGACCTGGTGCAGTTCTCCTCGCGGCTGTGGACCGAGGGCGTCAAGGACGACCTGCTCATCCCCTATGTCTACAAGGGCACGCAGCTGAGCTTCCAGACCATCGTGGACGAGACCGAGATCGAGCTCCACGGCTTCTACGGCGGCAAGGACGTGGTGATCCCGGGCGAGACCGGCCAGGTGCTGGAGGCCAACATCAAGAAGGGGCGCTACACTCGCGTGATCCACCCCGCCGCGGGTCACATCTCCTACATCCTCTCGCCGGGCTGCTGGAAGCCCGAGCACAAATACGCCCTGGACCCGAACCCCATCGACCTGCTATTCGATCCGGCGTCTTGAGCGCCGAGAATATCCCCACAGCAAAGCCACCCGAGCTCCTCGCGCCGGCGGGCACGCCGGCCAAGCTAAAGACCGCTCTGCACTTCGGCGCGGACGCGGTCTACCTCGGCCTCAAGCGGTTCTCCATGCGGGCCAAGTCCGGCAACTTCGACCTGGAGCAGCTGGAGTGGGCTCTGGCCTACGCCCACGAGCGCGGCCGCCGGGTCATCGTGGCGGTGAACATCCTGCCGATGGACGCCGACCTCGAGGAGATGGAGCGGACGCTGAAGGTGCTGGGCGCGGACCTGCGGCCCGACGGCATCATCGTCGGCGACGCCGGGGCTCTGGCCATGGCCCGACGCGCGGCGCCGCAGGTGCCGCTGCACCTGAGCACCCAGCTGAGCGTCTGCAACCGGGAGTCGGCGCGGTTCTGGTTCGCCCAGGGGATCAAACGCATCGTGCTGGCCCGGGAGCTGAGCCTGGAGCAGCTGGAGGCGCTGGTGCCGGCGGCCGGCGGCGAGATCGAGGTCTTCGTCCACGGCGCGGTCTGCATCGCCTTCTCCGGCCGCTGCCTGCTGTCGCTGTACTGGGCCGACCGCGATCCGCGCCACGGGGCCTGCGCCCAGGGCTGCCGCTGGCGGTACCGCGCCATCGAGGACGGCCGGCGCCCAGGCGAGGCCAACCCCGTGGAGCAGGACGAGCGCGGCACCTACTTCTTCGACGCCAAGGACCTGTGCGCCCTGCCCCTGCTGCCGCGGCTGGTGGCCACGGGGGTCACCGCGCTCAAGATCGAGGGGCGCACCCGCTCGCTGCACTACCTCGGCGTCACCGTGGACGTCTACCGCCAGGCCCTGGACCGCGTCGCCGCCGGCGACCTCGACGGCTACCAGGCAATCGTTGAAGGCCACACCGCGGACCTGTCCCGGGCCTCGCGGCGGGGCTTCTCAACCCATTTCCTCGGCGGCGAGCAGGATCTACCGTCGTCCTACAACCCCGAGGGCTCCTACGCCGGCGTGCGCTTCGAGTACGTGGGCCCTGTGGTACGAGCGACCCCGGACGGCCTGGAGGTTGAGGTGCGCAACGCCTTCGAGGCGGGCCAGGCCCTGGAGGTGCGTGACCGCGGCCTGCGCTGCGAGGCGGCCACGGCGCCGCGGGCCGCCCGCACCGGCGACCTGGTGCTGCTGAGGGGGCGCTTCGAGGCCGGCCCGGGCGCGCTGGTGCGCCGGGCGAGCGAGGACTAGTCCTCCTCCTTTGGCGCCTCCCTTGACGCCGCCGAACCGAGCAGCGACTCCATGGAAGAGAACAGGTTGAGGTCGGAGGTGGCCGGCAAAAAGACCGTGGACTTGACCCCCGCCACGGCGGCGGCCTAGGCCTGAGCCCTCGCTGCCTCCACCATGTTCTCCGCGCCCAGAGACTGGACCCGCTTGTGGAACTCCTCGGCCCGCAGTTCGGACAGCCGCTGCTCCTTTTCGATCTCCAGCGCCATCAGGCTGCGCCGGTGCTCGAGGTCCAGCTCGTTTTGGGCCACGGCGTTGGTCCTCCTGTTCTCGGCCTCAATCTCGGCAGCGGCCGTCTGCGCGCGGGCCTGGTCGATGATGGACTGGTTGGCCACGCTGGTTGCCAGCTCCTTGGCCTCGGCCTCCATCTTGGCCGCCTCGATCGTGAGCAGCTTCTGGTTGTCGTTCTGCAGCTCGATGAGGTTGCGCTTCTCCACCTCCTTCTTCTGGTCCCGCACCGCGGCCGCCTCGCTCTCCTTCTTCTCGTTTTCGATCTTCTTCAGCCTGGCCTGGGCGTCGGCCTCCTCCTTGGTGGCGTTGAGCTGGATCTGGATGTTGGTCTTGATCGACTCCCGCAGGTTGCCAGAGATCTCCTCGTCCACGGGCTCCACGCTCTCGATGTCCACGGCCAGGATGCGCAGCTTGATCTCCGGGAACTCGCCCACCGGGTTCGCGCCCGTGTCAGCGCCGAAGATCGCCTCGCGAATGTACCGCGCGGAGTCGCGGTGGAAGTCCTCGAAGACGGTGCGGGCCGCCACCTCGCGGATCTTGGAGGCCAGGCTCTTGCTGACGTACCCGACGAAGTCGGGGGTGTCGAAGATCAGCTCGTCCTCGGCGGGATCGCCGGAGCAGTCGAAGCTCCACTTGTAGGTGACCTTGACGCGCACCCGGGTGTGGTCGGCGGTGCTGACCTTGATCAGATCCGTGATGAAGTCGGGCCCCACCTCCCGGGTGGCCACGCGGAGCTGCTTCGGCCGCTTCTCCTTGCCCCCCGACAGGTCGAAGATCTGCACGCGCTCGTAGGGCCCGAGCATCTCGGTCAAGGGGCCGTAGAGGATGCGGGAGCGCGCCTGCTGGGCGTCACCCCCGGCGCCCTCGTGGTCCTCGAAGTCCACGATGCGCGCGATGGTCTTGGCCTCCAGGTTGAACACGATGGCGCGGGACCTGTCCCGCTGGGCGATCTCCTCGCGTTTGGCGTCGAGGAATTCGCAGTACTTTGCGTCCTTGTCCGGCCGGGCGCGGGCGTAGCTGATGTGCCCCAGCTCGATGACCAACAGGTCCTCGAGGGGCAGGTCCTTTTCGAACGGGATCTGGTGCGGCGCCAGCATCAGCTCCCTGGAGCCCTTGTAAAGGCGCACCACCCCCTTGATCAGGTCGCGGATGTAGATGCCCTCCCCCTGGGACAGCGAGATGGCCTTCACCTTCTTCAGGATCCTCGTCTTGTCGCAGGGCACGTAGGTCCGCGGGCCGGAGACGAGCCAGGTGTGACCGGCCTTGCGCTGGACCGCCTCGCTTCCCTGGGGTTGCTCTTCCGCGAGGCCCTCCAGCGCCTGGACGTGGAGCCCCTCCCGGCGTCCCAGCACGTGCTTTTTGCGGATGCAGCGCTTGAGGTAGCTCTCGCGCTCTTTTGCCGGGATACCGGCGCTGCCGAAGAGGTACTCCGTGAGCTGGTAGCCGACCCCCTGGGCGGCCTGATGAAAGCTGTCTCCAGGGATCGGATCCGGCACCTCCATCACCTCGCCGGGGTGCAAAAAGAAGCTGGCCTCCCCCTCGATGACGCGCCGCTGGCCGGGGCGCACCGTCTTCTTCTCCTCGTCGTAGGGGTTGAGCACGACACAGTACTCGGTGTCCTTGAGGATGATCGCCCGGACGTCGAAGTCCAGCACCGTCACCTCCACCGGCGGGATGTAGTGCCCGGGCCCCCTGACCAGCCACTCGTCACCGGACCTGCGCTCGGTCTGGGCCCCGTCGACCTGCTCGGGGAAGTCGGTCAGCGCCTTGACGAGCACCGCCTGGTAGCGGTTGAGCACCAGCACGTCGTGGATCGTCGCGTCCACGATCTCCTCGCCGGGGTAGAGCGCGAAGACGGCGCCGCCGACGCGCACCTCCCGCTCGCCCATGCGCAGCTCGACCTGCCGCAGCTCGTCGGTGACCACCACCTTGCCGTCGAGGCGTACGGGGTTGTCCACGTAGCAGAACTGGCCGCTGAGCAGCTGCGTCTTCTCCTTGATGCCGCCGATGAGCTTCTGGTGCGCGCCGAGGATGATCTTGTCGGGGCCGATGGCGGCGACCTCGGCGCCTGTGTTTTCGTCTCGGTAGTGGACGTACTCGTTTTTGCCCAAAGAGATGACGTCGCTGTCGGCGACTCGCTCTGCCGTGGGTGTGCTCATGCCTGTCTCCTTTTCATTGCTTGGGTGCGATGGAGCTGTTCGACATTTTTTGGTGGTCGGGCAGGATCGACGCTGATGGTCGCCCCAAGGTTCTGCTTTACAGCACCCGGCGGTTGCGGGTAACGCCAGTGCATGGACCGCGCGCGTACACTGTTCTTCTTGGCGATGTTCACCCTCCCGGCGACGGCCTCCGCCCAGGAGCCGGCCTCGCGGCCCGCGCCCTTCCCCGGCGTGGGCAAGGGCTCCTTCTGCAGGGGCGCCTGGACCGACGGCGAGGACCTGCTGATCCACACCTGCTCGCGCCACATCAGCCGCGCCGAGCGGGGCGAGGCCGACACCGCCCCCCTGGGCAGCCTCGGCGACAGGGTCACCGCCCTTGCCGGCCGGGTGGCCAGCGGCAAGCTCACCCTGGCGGCGGCGGGCGAGGAGGGTCACGCCGGTCTGCTGCTGGACGGCAAGTGGGTGGTGGGGCGCGCCCCGGACACCGAGGAGGACCTGGTGGCGGTGGCGCTGGGCGCCAATAACGAGGTCTGGCTGGCGGGCCAGGAGAAGGCGCTCTACCGCTGGCAGGGCGTGACCTGGCGGCGATTCCCCTACCCCGCCGGCACGCCGAAGATTAAGCACATGATCCACCTCCCGGGCGGCGCGCTGTTGCTTGGCGGGGAGCGCGGTCTGCTGTTGCGCTTTTCAAGCGGCGCGTTCAACGCCTTCCGCGCGGCGAACCTCTCCAGCGGCGAGCTGGGAGACATCGCGGGGCTGTGGCGCAGCGCACGCAGCGGGCTGCTCTATATCCTCGGCCGCCGCAGCCGGCTGGCGGTGGTCAGCCTCTCTGGCGCCCCGGCGGCGACCGCCACTCACGGCTTCGGGGACACCTGGGTCAACGCCATGGCCGGCGGGGTCACGCCCGGCGGCGACCTGCTGGTGGTGGACGGCACCGAGGGGCAGACCGCCTTCTTCAAGGGCAAGCTCTACCCCCTGCCGCAAAAGCGCGACGTGTCCTTCCCCGGCCAGATGGTGCTCAACCGCAAGGACCGCAAGATCTACGTCGCCGCCCAAAACGGTCTGATCGGCATCGCGGCGGGGCAGCTGTTCTCCCCGGCCCGCCGCGCAGCGCTGGAGCAGAAGGCCGAGACCGCCGCCAAGCAGGAGGAGGACCGCAAGGTCTCCTTCGGCTTCTCCCGCTTCTTCCTCACCAGCGCCTCCGTGGCCATGGGGCCGTCGATATTTCTGCCCGACGGCCTCGACTCGGACTCCAGCTTCACCCTGGATCTGGAGCTGGGCCTGCGCACTCCTTTCGCCGTGATCCACGACAGCATGCTGATGTTATGGCCCGTCATCGGCTACAGCTACGACGCCTCGGACCTCGTCGGCGGACACCGCATGGTGGCTGGCCTCGGCATCAACGCCTGGCTGCTCAACGGCAAGCTGAGCCTCAGCGCCATGAGCCGCTTCGTCATGGGCAGCGTCGCGGGCGCCGACGGCCTGACACTGGGCACGCGCAACGGGTTGAGGATCGAGGCGATCCTCGGCCTGCTGGCAGTGGACGTCTCGCACCAGATGTTCTTCCTCGACGGGGGCCGGACCAACGAGGTGCGGGTGACCATCGGCACGGACATCATGATGTGGCTACGCGTGATCTGGTTCATCCGCGGCATCCAGTGGATGGACACCTGGGGCAAGGGCGGGGGCAACCCCTTCACCTCGCCGCTCAGCCCGTTCAGGCGGTTCTGAGGTGAGCGCGCTGAAGGTGGGCTGCTGCGGCTTCGCCGTGGGCCGGCCGCGCTACTTCAAGACCCTGGGGCTGGTGGAGATCAACATCACCTTCTACCAGCCGCCCGAGCTGTCGGTGGTGCAACGCTGGCGCCGGGAGGCCCCGGCCGGCTTCGAGTTCGTGGTCAAGGCCTGGCAGCTGATCACTCACGAGGCGCACAGCCCGACCTACCGCCGGCTGCAGGAGCCGCTGCGCCCCGGCGAGGCCGACCTGGTGGGCTCGTTCAAGCTCAACCGCGCAACCCTGCGGGCCTGGGACCGCACTGTGGCCGTGACCCGTGCGCTCTCGGCGGACAAGCTGCTGCTGCAGTGCCCGGCCAGCTTCCGCCCCTCGCCGGAGAACGTCGACCGTCTGCGGGAGTTTCTGGGCGCGGTGGACCGCTCCGGTCTGACCTGCCTCTGGGAGCCCCGGGGCCCGTGGCCGGGCGACCTGATGGCCAGGCTGTGCCGGGAGCTGGACCTGGTGCACGTGGTGGACCCGCTAAAGGCCGCGCCGGTGACCGCGGGCCTGGGCTACTTCCGCCTCCACGGCATCGGCGGCTACGACTACCGCTACAGCGACGAGGAGCTGGCGCGGGTCGCAAAGCGCGTCAGCGGCCACGATCCTGCCTACGTGCTGTTCAACAACAGCAGCGAGTTCGACGACGCGCGGCGCTTCGAGGACCTGGTGGTTGGGCCCAAACAGCTCAGCCTGCTTTGACGGGGCCTACCCCAGCAAGATATCGGTGTCGCCCTTGCCCTCGCGCAGGACCTCGATCTCGTCGTCCAGCAGGCTGACCACCGTGGACGGCTCGTTGGTCAGCATGCCGCCGTCGATGACCAGGTCCAGGCTCTTGCCGAGCCTTTCCTTGACCACGTCGGGGTCGGTGAGGATCTCACCGGTGTCCGGGTCGGTGGCGCTGGTGGAGATGATGGGCCGCCCGAGGTCGCGGCAAAGCTCCATACAGATGAAGCTGTCCGGCACGCGGATGCCGACCTGGCGCCGCTTCTGCAGCAGGATCTTCGGCACCATGCGGCTGGCCGGCAACACCACGGTGTAGGGCCCCGGCAGCAGGCGCCGCAGCCAGCGGTAGGCGAAGTCGGTGACGTGGGCGTACTCGGAGATGTTGGACAGGCCCTGGCAGATGAACGCCAGGCGCTTGCCCCGGCTGAGCTCCTTGATCTTGTAGATGCGGTCCACGGCCTTGCGGTTGTGCAGATCGCAGCCGATGCCGTACACCGTGTCGGTGGGATAGGCGATGACCTTCCCCGCCTCCAGCGCCTCGGCGGCTTTCTGAATCCGCCGGGGGTTGGGGCGTTCTGGGTCGAGGACAAATAGCTGGGCGCCAGGCATGGGGCGGACCTATATCCCCATCCTCGTTAGAAGTCAACGCCTCCTCCCCTACCATCCCT
>PVBE010029574.1_pt1 | contig 10514 bp, 8 predicted proteins | sample 1631181 | NCBI WGS metagenome assembly PVBE01 (sample SAMN08397723, study PRJNA350692) | Marine metagenome, whole genome shotgun sequencing project. | isolation source: water | place: Pacific Ocean | collected 2012-04 | reverse complement strand
CAAACCATGAAATATAATATTTCTAAAAACTGTCTAAAACTCCATGATTCTCTTTCCCTAGAGAATGTTGGGGAATTGATAAAAATGTTTAATGAGGAACTACCCCCCAAATCAAAGAAATTGGTAGTGGATTTGAAAGAGATCGAGTCAATCGATACCGCAGTAGTCCAATTTTTCATAAATTTCAAAATTAATCTTGAAAAACAAGAAAAAAGCGTTCATTTCATTAATTTATCAGAATCGCTGAAAAAAGATATCGACCTTCTCAGTCTTGAATATTTTTTTGATGAGACATCTCATTCAGGAGTAAAATAAAATTACCACTAATCACGATCCGAGGTAAATTATTCCTCATTTTTCTAATCAATTCCCTGGTCACTCTATTTATTTCAGGTCTTGTGATTAATTCCTTTATAGGTTTATCCAGCAATCTTCAAAACAGTTCTGAAATATTATCCGAGTATGAAACAAATTTGGAATCAATTCGTATTGAGCAATCAAAACTCAAAGGCCATACATAGTCCTTTTCTTAACGTAAAAAAATGACTGTTCAAAATCGAATTAATTACCTCAACATGCCTTTAAACAGGATCGAAGAAACAATAGAATTACTCAAATATAATTTTGTCAAAAGTATTGGATGACATCAATCTTTCATTAAAGAAAGAATCTCACTGGAACAAGTCGATGGATTTGTGCAAATCAATACAACCATTGTTGACATACAGAGAATCACCACAGAAGATGCCACAATGTTTGAGGAAAATGCTCGAGTTAGTTTGAGTATGGCTAATAATATAAAGTATTTAAAACATTTTCTACATGGTTTCATTGTTGGTGATGAAATAACCAACCAAGCGATTGAAGATAAAGGAATAGAAAAGCTTCTGCTTGAATCTAAAGCAAACAAGAATTAAAAAAAAATCAAGATAATACCCATCTAATGAAATCATAGAAAATATCCAAAATGAAATTGATAAATTAACAAAATTACCACCTTTCAAATAGTTTTGATCTTTTCAAACTCTGTAGTTGAAAACTCCAATTATATGCAATCGTCTGTCAAGAAACCTACAGATGAACAATATGCCAAATTTAAAGCTCTTGTTGAAAACCAATTAGGGCTTGATTGGAGTAAAGAGAAAAAATATCTATTGCATGGAAGATTGAATACGAGACTATTTGAATTAGGAATCAATTATGATGAATATTATAAACTTTTAATCAAGGACAGATCGAATCGAGAAATTGAATTATTTTATAATTTCGTCACCACCAATAAAACAGAATTTTATCGGGAGCCAGCCTTATTCAATTGGATTAGAGAAAACATCATACCCGCTCTCAGGGAGGAAATTGTTAATGGACTCAGGGAAAAAATCAGATTTTGGTCAGCAGGATGTTCCACAGGCGAGGAAGCCTATTCTTTATCATTCGAAACACAGGCTTTGGCAGGGATGTTATCTGATGTTTCCAATGGTTACAAAATTCTTGCAACAGACATCAATACCCAAGCACTTGTTGCAGCCCATAAAGGGATTTACAATCAAGAAGATATTAAAAATGTTTCTCATCCTATTTTGAATGAATATTTTATACATACTCCTTCATCAGGAAATATGATCACAACCTACATGATTAAGGATTTCATCAAAAATCTTATCCAATTCCGTATATTGAATTTTTTAGACAAGAATTATCCAATTGCCACTAATTTTGACATTATTTTGTGCAGAAACGTCCTTTATTATTTCAAGGATGATGTAAGAGAGAAAATTTTTGAAAAACTCATCGATTATTTGTCTCCTGGAGGATATTTGATCCTAAGCGGCACCGAAACGGGGCATCGAATCAAGTCAGCAACTAAAATTCGTCCAAATATCTTCAAAAAAACACACTAAGCCTAAGATGAGTTCCATCATTCTTTTAGTTGATGATTCCAGGACGATCCGGTCCCATGTGAGGAACATCCTTCAAAATTCAGATGAAGATTATCAAGTTGTTGACAAAGAAGATGGATACCAAGCCTTAAAATGGTTGTCAGTCCAAACAGAAAAAACCCTTCCGGATATTGTGATTCTCGATCGGAACATGCCGAACATGAGTGGAGATGATTGCATCAGAATCCTGAAAAGCGATCATACATGGAAAAGAATCCCGGTTTTGTTTTTAACGGCCCAGGTGGAAATGAGTGAACTGGTCAGAGGCCTTTCGGAACTGGAAGCAGAGGATTACCTGCCTAAACCTTTTGACCCGCGCGAATTTTTGGCTCGGATAAAAGTCCTGATCAGGATCAAGAAGGCGGAAGACTTGACCCATCAACTGAATTTGGATTTGGAGGACTCTCTGGTGCTTCAGAAAAAAGCCTACGAGGAGTTGAAAAGCACTAAAATCCGTCTTGCCGAAACAGAGGCTGCAGCAAAATTGACAGGGGTTTTCGAAAAATTCGTTCCCAAAGAATTTCTTAATCGAATCGCTCCAGATGGTTTAGAAAACCTTCTTTTTGGGCATGCAGAAAGCGATTTTGTCACCATCCTTTTTTCAGACATCCGTGCATTTACCGAAATCTCCGAAAATCTATCTCCGCAGGAACTGATGGATTTTCTCAACGGATATTTGAGAGAAATGAATCCTCCGATCATGGGAAATCATGGCTTTGTCGATAAATTCATTGGTGATGCGATCATGGCAGTCTTTGACCGACCGGACATGTCTGATGCAGATGAGGCTCGCAGTGCAGTCGAAGCAGCTTTGGGAATGCAGAAAGTTTTAGAACAACTCAATATAAAACGCCGCAAACTGAAACTGGATCCGGTGGCTATGGGAATCGGGATTCATAGTGGGAATGTGATTATTGGAACGGTAGGTTTTGAAGAAAGAATGGATTCAACGGTACTTGGGGATGCTGTCAATCTTGCTTCACGTTTGGAGGGATTGACCAAGTATTACGGCTGCAGTTTGATCATTTCTGAAGACACCCTGAAACTTCTTGAAAATCAAAAAAAATATCAGACCCGGGAGTTAGACCTTGTCATGGTCAAGGGGCGCAAAGCCCCTTTGAAGATCCATGAAGTGTTTGACTGTGACGATGAAAGAATCAAATCGGTCAAGCTCCAAGCTCTGGATCCCTTCCTCGACGGTTTGGCTTCATACCGCAAGCGTCAGTGGAAGAAAAGCCTGGGTAAATTTAATGAATGCCTGAAAGTCGCGCCCCAAGACCTTGTCTACAGAATTTATGTTGAACGATGTAAAACCTTCATGGACCAACCTCCTCCCAAAAAATGGAATGGAGTTTATGAATTCAAAGAGAAATGACCCCTGATCAACTGCCCATAGAAGAATTCCTGGAAGAAGCGGATGAACTGGTTCAGGATCTCGAATCATCACTGCTCGAGCTGGAATCCAATCTAAAAGACCGCTCCATCATCGACAAGATTTTCAGGGCCATGCACACCATCAAGGGTGGAGCTGGTATGGTGATGCAAAGCGAACTTTCTGATTATGCGCATCATCTTGAAACCCTCTTAGATCAGGTACGCTCAGGCGGGGTGGAATGCACCAGTGAACTGGTATCCACTCTTTTAAAGGCGAATGACTGCATCATCAGTTTTATCCAAAAGATTCGTGGTGAAGGGGAAGTTGATGAAGAACTCAAAGAAATAACCCTTAAGGAGCTAAAAAGTTTTTCCAACCAAAGTCCTCAACCAGTCGTTGAAGAAAAAAAAGAAGTCCCTGTCCCGCAAAAGAATGCAGAGGAAGTTCACCAAACGGGACAGCAAACTTATCTGATTACGCTGAAGTTCAATGAAGATTTTCTCACGCAGGGAAGTGATCCACTGTTGGTTTTGTCCCAATTGAAAGAACTTGGTGAAATTTCTGTGATCCCCCATCTCAGTGAATTACCTGATTACAAGGTTTTCGATCCTGAAAAACTTTATCTCTGGTGGAGCATCAAATTAACGACCGAGCAATCCATCACGGATATTGAGAATGTCCTGATTTTTTTCCAGGAGGGGAATCAACTTAAAATCGAAAGTATCGACACACCCGATGAAGAACAGACCCAGGTTCGAAACGCACACCAGCAGATGATCCAGGAAGCAGAGTCATCTGAAGTTCCTGAAAAAGATTCAGAAGTCATCGAAAAGGATGGGGTTCAAGAAAAAGAAGAAAAAGAAGAAGAAACCACTCAGAGCCAAGCAACAGGTGAAGAAGATGCTTTATCATCAACCACCGACAATTCCCCTCAACCACCTCAAAAACCGGTTGAGAAAACGGAGGAAACCCAAGTCGTTCAGTCCATAAGGGTTCAGGTCGACAAACTTGACAAACTCCAGAACCTAGTAGGAGAAACCGTGATCAACCAAGCGAGGTTGATGCGTCTCAGTGAAGAAATTACAGCCATTGACGAAAACCTCGGAGAAATGGTGCTCCAGTTTGTCGAAGACAATGAAACTTCGGTCAGAGAACTCCAGGATCAGATTCAACAGGTTCGGATGATTGAAATGGGCAGCATATTCACACCCATGAAACGGATCGTAAGGGATTTTGCAGTCAAGAATCAGAAACAGATCAATCTGGATATTCATGGTGCAGATACAGAACTGGATAAAACCGTGACCGAACAACTCCATGGCCCTCTGGTTCATCTCATCCGGAATGCCATGGACCACGGCATTGAAAAACCTGATGAACGCAACAATAAAGGTAAAGATCGTACTGGAACCATCACCCTTCGCGCATCCCATCAGGAGGGTTTTGTCATTGTCGAAATCGAAGATGATGGAAAGGGTATGGATCCCCAGAAAATCTATGAAGCAGGGGTTCGCAAGGGGATTGTTGCAGAAGGAGAACAGCTTTCCGACACGGAGGCATTTCAATTGATTTTCCAGCCTGGATTCACCACCACCACTGAGGTCACCAGCACCTCTGGGAGGGGTGTCGGAATGGATTCAGTAAAAAAACAGATCGAATCCCTTTTGGGAAATATCGAAATCCAGAGCAAAGTCAATCAGGGAACCCTGGTTCGCTTGAAACTCCCATTAACGCTGGCCATTATCGAAGGGATGATCGTCAAGGTGGGACAACAGGTTTTTACTCTTCCCCTGCTCTCTGTGGTGGAGGCACTAAAACCTCTTGATCGTCAGGTAAAACATATGAAACGCTCCGGAGAACTGATAGACATCCGAGGTGAGTTCATCCCCCTGATCCGTCTTCACAAAAAATTACAACTGAAGGATGCCCTTGAAGATCCAAAAGAAGGGCTGGTGGTCGTGGTTCAACAGAGCAACCAAAAACATTGTTTACTGGTGGATGAAATCCTCGACCAGCGTCCGGTGGTGATCAAAAACCTGGAAGATCATTTCATCCAGGTTCCCGGCTTGGCTGGAGCAACCATCATGGGAGACGGTTCGATCTCATTCATTCTGGATGTTTCTTCGTTGGTCAATTCTTAAAAGGAAAAAATATGGATGCATCACAAGCCAATTCAATGCTGAACAGTTTCGATGCTGAAATGGAAGACATCGAACTGGAAATGAGCCACCAGGAAGGGACCCAGTTGATCACCTTCATTTTGGGATCAGAGAAATACGGATTGAAGATCCTGAAGGTCAGGGAATTGATCAGCTATCCTGAAGTGATGACACGAATCCCCGGCATGCCTGATTTTATTGTTGGCATGATCAACCTCCGCGGTCTGGTGATTCCTGTCATCGACCTCAGGTTGCGTTTTGAGATGGAAATCGGAGAATACGATAAGTACACCGTGATCATCATCGTCCAAGTGGAAAATAAGATGATTGGAATGATTGTAGATTCGGTGGCCGACGTGGTGTACTTGGAAGATGATAAAACCCAGGCCAGTGCAGACATTTCCACTAATATTGATACCCAGTTCATCCAGGGGGTGGCCAACATCCGGGATGATATGGTGATCCTGCTGGATGTCGACCACCTGCTTTCAGAACAGGAATTGATCCAATTGAACAATTAAAATCCTAATGCTTTATCCCCCATGAGCAAGCCTGCCAAAGTCCTGATCATCGACGATTCCGCGGTGGCCCGTCAGACCTTGAAAAACATCCTTTCCGAAGACCCGGAACTCGAAGTGGTGGGTACCGCCCCAGACGCCTTGATCGCGCTGAAGAAGATTTCAGAACTCAATCCGGATGTCCTCACCCTGGATGTCCAGATGCCTAAAATGGATGGGCTGACCTTTCTGGAAAGACTGATGAAATCCCGCCCGATGCCGGTGGTGATGGTCAGTTCCTATACCCAGGAAGGCTCGGAAACGGCCATGCGCAGCCTGGAACTTGGAGCGGTCGATATCATCGAAAAACCGAAATTCGAAGTCCGTGAAGGTTTGAATGAAATAGCCATTGTGATCACGGACAAGGTGAAAGCCGCGGCACAGGCAAGAATGAAAACGGCGAGGCAGATCTTCTTAAAAACATCTCCTAAATTAACTGCCGATGATGTACTTCCCAAAACCAGCAGAAAACGTAAAATATCCGCTCAGGAGCCCATCATTGCCATAGGAGCTTCCACAGGTGGGACGGAAGTGTTGAGGGAAATCCTCAGTACCCTGCCGGCACAAATCCCAGGCATCGTCATCGTTCAACACATGCCGAAAGCTTTCACGGGTTCTTTTGCAAACAGCCTTGACCGTGTCTCTGAACTGAGTATCAAGGAAGCGGAAGACGGAGACATGGTCGAAAGCGGAAAGGCCTTGCTGGCCCCAGGAGACGCACACATGATCCTGAAAACCAAAGGCTCTTCATACCAAGTCAAACTGGATACAGGCGAACTGGTCAACCGCCATAGGCCTGCTGTCGATGTCCTCTTTCGTTCGGTAGCTTCCATCGCCGGTTCAGCTGCTGTCGGAGTGATTTTAACGGGTATGGGAAATGATGGAGCTCAAGGGATGGGCGAGATGCATGACGAAGGGGCCCTGACCTTGGCTCAAAATCAGGAGTCCTGTGTTGTTTTCGGAATGCCAAGAGTGGCCGTGGAAAGTGGTGCGGTAGATGAGAGCCTCCCTCCAGACCAGATCGTCAAACGCCTGCTGGAGTGGTGCTGAAACCTATTCCCTAGGCGGTCGTCATGATTAGATCTTGTTAAACGAAAAGTGAATCAAGCAATTTACTTGAAAACATCCTTTTCTCCCAAACCCTCACGATTCATCTCTTTTTCCTGACTGGTCAGAGCCTGTCTTTTTTCAGCAAGCATTTCGATTTGGTTGTTACCCTGCTGGGGAATCTGTTCCTGTTCTTGATCGACCTTGAAAACCTTCATGAGGTTCTCCAGGTGAATGGCCTGTTCAGCGGTGGTCTGACTGATCTTGATATTGTTTTCTGCATATTGAGCATTTTCCTGTGTGATTTGATCCATTTCATTGATCGTGCTGTTGATCTGCTGAACGCCTGAGGCTTGTTCTTCCGACGCAATGTTGATTTTGTTCATCACTTCCGAGACATTTTTAAAGGACAATAAAATTTGCTGAAGATTATAGTCGCTGTTCGACTGTAAATTATTAAGCATCGATTCAATATCGTTCTTGATCTCATTCATCTGCCCCTCTCCCTCCTGAATTAACTGGCTGACCGCTTTGAAGGCCTCGGTAATTTCATCAAGATTGACATTACTGTCGGTCTGCAGTTTTTGCAGCATGTTGTCAATTTGAAGTTTTGATTGGTCCAAACCAACTTTCCCATCAGAAACTGTTTTTTGTCCGGTTTGAATGTCTTCGAGACTTACACCGATCAGGTTATTGATCTCCTTGGCAGCTTTAGCTGATCGATGGGCCAGTTTCCTAACTTCCGTAGCAACGACTGCGAATCCTTTCCCATGATCGCCTGCCCGTGCAGCTTCTACTGAGGCATTCAAAGCCAACAAATTGGTCTGAAATGCGATATCGTTCATCAGAGATGTGATACCTACAATTTTGTTGGAACTCTCGGTGATACGCTGCATGGCATCGGAAACATTTTGGTTGGTTAGTTCAAAACTGTCGAGCATTTGTTTGTTCAGATTGATTGTATTTTCAATGGTTACAAGCAATTGATTTTTACTGTTCGTGGCAGTGTCCTGGGCACCTTGAGTTTTATCAACAATCGACAAATTCGTTTCTTCCAAGTTTTTAACTAAGGATTGATTGGCTTCTACTGTCTTTTCCACCGCTTCCAACAATTGCTCACGGTAATTGCCTACCGATTCTTCAGCAGTTTTTGCAATTTCATGAGCATGGTTGGTTTCTTTGGCCGTGTTTTGGACAATACTGTTGATCTCCTCCATAGAAGCCGCTGTTTCTTCAATGGAAGTACTTTGTTGAAGCGTTCTATTCGATAAATCCTCCGTTCCTTGAACGATGTTGTTGGTAGAATTCGAAATACTGGAGGCATTTTCCTTGATTTCCAAAACCAGTTTATTGAGTCGTTCTAAAAACATATTGAACCAGTTGGAAAGTTCACTGAGTTCGTCTTTTCCTCTCACCGCAATTCTTTTGGTCAAATCAGCCTCACCCTGTGCAATATCCATTGAAGTGAGAACAAGCTCATTAACGGGTCGGGTGATCAACCTCCTGATCAAAAGCCAGAAAAACAACCCGACCAACAAGCCAATTGATGAAATGATCATGACAATAGACATGAAATTACTGGCCTTTCCACTCACAATCTGGTTGACATCATTCAGATCCTTAAATATTAAAGAATTAATGTCATCCAATGTTTTAAATATACGGAGGTTGTTGTCTGAGAATTTTTCTGCAGATTGTTGACTCGTAATATATTCATTTCCTATGTCAGTGATACTTTTTAGAGTATTACGAAAAAAATCATCATAATCATAAAGAATGTCTTCCATATCTGAAGAATTAGACTCCTGTATGATCTGCTCCAATTCCTGGAATTGGATATCATATTCTTTTAATATTTCTTTCAAATACACTGTGGAATTTAAAGCAGTACCAGAAGATCCTGAGGCAAAGATAACTGATAAATTTCTCCCGGATTTATTTTGGTATATTGCCTTAGAGCTTAATATTTCATCCATTGTAGAAGTTAATTTAAACAACTGAAAAAAGATGTTAACCTCTAAAAAATTAGGATGTTCAGATGAATTCAAAAAATCTTTATCTGTTTTTCTTGAACCTTGTGTTGTAACTACTTCTAATTCGCACGTAGATAATGAAATATCTTTGAACCAACCACGGTCTCCATCCTCCATACAACCACCTCCTCTGATTTTTTTTTCATGAATTCATTATGTTCTTCAGAAGAAGTATCCAATCCTCGTTTTGCTCTTATTTTAAAAATGATTCTTTTTCGTAAATCCTTTAAATTATCAAAACTTTTGATTAAATTTGAATTGTTTTTTTTTGCAATTGATAAAGTATTTATTTGTTTTTTTGAGTTTTCTGCTATGATAACTACGTTATTTTTGATTTCTTCTAGTTCTTTTCGGATCAGAAACAAATCAGAATCAATGGTTGATAAATTTTTCTGTAAAGGATCATCATTAGCTTTCAATCCAATTTTTTCTTTTTCAAAATCATAGATAAAACCCCTTTGCATCACATCTTCTATTCCTTCCCAACTTGAGGCAGATTTTGGAATAGCTTTATTTTTCCATGGAAAACGGTATTTGCTTTCTAATTGAAGGCTATTGATGAAATAATTCTTCTCATGATTCAATTCATCCAAATAACTTAGAATCATATCTGTTGAATTCGTAATATTTTGAATTCCTTCACGAACTGAATCTTCAGTAACATTTAAATAAAAAGACTGTGTCATTCCTTTTAATTTTGCTTGTTCGACCCTGATCGCATCGAGAATTATCTTATAATTTAAGAGTTGTGAATTGTAGTTGAATTGATCGGACAGGCCTGTAAATGAATTTAATACAAGCCCTGAGATCATCAGTATGATGAGTGAATTCACCAGGAAAAATAAAAAAAGTTTCTTGCTGATCGTGAAGGATAAATTAAACATAGATTCAGTTGTGAATATTTATTTTAAAACTATTTGAGATAGGCTCTTTCACTCCAAATAACATATTTCTTTCCAAAATTTGTGTGGCTTTCATAAACTTCTGCAAAAAGAGGATCTGTTGTTGACTCTTCTTTTACTATTTCATTCCAAGCTTTCTTCATGGTTTTTAAATGCCTTTCTTCAAATTTTATGAAATAATTCTAGCATGATTTAAATGTACTTTCGATAATTCAAGACCTTATTTAACCTTTTTGAATATTTTCCCCACACAATTTTTCACAAGGAACTCCATCCTTGTTTCGGTCCAGGTTCTTCCGTTTGCACTCATTGAGATGAAACAAAGCTTCCTCACACGATTTCATTTCTTTGCAGAAACGTTTTTTACCGCAGCTAAAAGGTATTTTTGTCAGAAGTATCTTTTGCTTTTTGGTTCGAACCACCTTCTTGCAATTTTTTTCAGGAGATGAGTCCGGTAGCTCTGCATCATGCCCCAATATTTTTTTCAATGTTTTCAGTTCT
>PVBE012806563.1_pt1 | contig 10515 bp, 10 predicted proteins | sample 1631181 | NCBI WGS metagenome assembly PVBE01 (sample SAMN08397723, study PRJNA350692) | Marine metagenome, whole genome shotgun sequencing project. | isolation source: water | place: Pacific Ocean | collected 2012-04 | reverse complement strand
TCTCTAGTCTCACCGCAGAAGCCAACGATTACGTCGGTCGTCAGAGCTATGTTAGGCACTACTGAGCGAAGCATGTCGATGGTTTCTCGATAAAACCCCACGCTGTACCCTCGAGCCATTCGCTTGAGCGTTACGTCGTGCCCGGCTTGCACCGGAAGATTTATTTCTTCGCAAACACTCGGGATATCACGAATCGCCTCCGCCAGCTGTTGGGTCATGTAACGCGGATGGGCAGTAGTGAAACGAATTCGCTCGATACCGTCGATAAGGTCAACGTCTTCCAAGAGGTCGGGCAAACTCTTGCCGCCCATGTCCTCTCCGTATGCGTTAACGATTTGACCTAGGAGCGTGATATCACGCGCCCCCGCGTCTCGAAGCTGACATATTTCTTGGACGATCTCATTGATTGGGCGACTCCGTTGAGCCCCCCGTCTAAAGGGAACAATGCAGTAAGTGCAGCGCTTATCGCAGCCGTATATGGCATTGACGAAACGGCACGGCGATCCAACAGCAGTGTCTCTATGAGCTTCCACATCTTCATACAAGTCCGAATCAGCGGGAGCCGTTCTCGCCAGAGTCGAAAGTAGAGGTTCGGCATTGAGAGTGTCGAACGTTACATCTACTGGTTGGAGGTGGGGCTCCAATTCGATTGCGTCAGCATGTACGGTGCACCCGGTGAGCCCTACGACCAAGTGCGGCTTGTTCTTTTTTAGACCCTTGAGCATGCCGAGCATGCCCCATACTTTGCGGTCGGCGTTCTCACGGATGGCACAGCCGTTCACCACCACAGCGGTTGCGTCTTGCAAGGTGTCCGCAGAGGAGTGACCTGCAGTGAAAAGTTCACGCTGGATGCGCTCGGTATCGGCTTGGTTCATCTGGCAACCAATGGTCCAGACAAACACTCGGTGGGCTGTAGTTGAAGTGAGCGACACTGAAAATGCCTTATATAGCTAAATGGAACTGAAATGCCGCATTGCTATGATAACGCTCAGAGTCCGTTGGCGGATGTGCATAAATCAGAGGTGCTATGGGTAGCCTATACAAACTTCGGGAAAACCCTGCCATTGTTGCGTTTCTGGTTCTCGCGCTTGTACTGATAGGTCTTGTTCTTTTGGTTTCGATGGGCCGCGCTCTGGGTCTGATCCAATATCTTGGCCTAATTGCTGTTTCAATCGCCACGGCCGCGTTTGCAGTAGTTTTGATGTGCGAGGACGATGAGCCAGATTCCTAGGGCTGATGGGCCTGTTGTCGTAACGGGTGCGGGTGGTCAGCTTGGGCGTGAGCTTCACTATAAATTGGAGCGTGACGACGTTCCGGTAGTTGCCTTGGCTCGCGGGCATGTTGACATAACAGATGCTAGAGCGGTTGAACGAGCGATAGGTGAAAGTTCTCCTAGGCTGGTGATCCATGCGGCAGCATCTACGGATGTCAACGGGTGTGAAGAGCATCGGAGGGCGGCGTATCGTGCCAACGTGCTAGGGACGTGGAACGTTGCCAGAGCGGCTGCCGAAGTGGGCGCAGCTATGGTTTATATCAGCACGAATTATGTCTTTGATGGACATAAACTTGGTCCATATTTGGAGTATGACGATACGGCGCCTCTAAATGCCTATGGGGCTACGAAGCTTCAAGGGGAAGCGGTCGCTCGTCAGGTGCATGATCGCTTGTATGTGGTCAGAACGAGTTGGCTGTACAGCCGTTGGGGAAACAACTTTGTAAGTCGATTTTTGGATATGGATTCCTCGGACGGCCCTCTTCGCTATGTTGGCGATCAGGTGGCTAATCCGACGCATGCCGGAGATCTTGCCGTTGGGATTCTTGAACTTTCTGAAACAGGTGCGTTTGGCGTGCATCATCTCGTGAACGACGGTGCCACGAGTTGGTACGGCTGGGCTGCTGCTGTGCTGTCTAATCTAGGGCGTGATGACGTAGCTCTTGAGGAAATCTCAGGGGATGAGTTTCTTAGATCTGCCGATGTTCCCCAAAACTCTGAACTAGCAAATGAAATGGCGCGGTCAGTAGGGGTCACGATGCGGCCGTGGACTGAAGCACTGGCCTCTCATATTCGGGCTGTGGTTGAGTAGTCGGAGGTGATTGAGTTAGAGCCGTCGGCGAACCCTGGTTGGTCTGTTGTAATTCCCACTTGGAACGGTCGCCATCTGCTTGAGGAAGCCTTGGCCGCGCTTGACCGGCAATCCCTAAGAAGTTTTGAAGTCATTGTTGTTGATGACTCTTCTGATGACGATACGGTCGAATGGATTCGGGAGAACCGACCTCGTGATGTTGTTATCGAGCTTCCAAATCGTAAGGGGCTTGCGGTTGCGCTCAATCGGGGAATCGAATCTGCAAATGGTCCATGTATTGCGTTACTCAACAACGACGCCGTGCCTGATGTTGATTGGCTCATGCAGTTTGATAATGCATTCCGAACTGAACCGGAGGTTAGTTTTCTCGCGTCACGGATTCGACTGTATGACGATCCGTCTCGTTTGCATGCCGCTGGAGATACGTACTCGCGGTCTGGGCTCCCTGGGAATCGCGGTGTCTGGGATCCAGATGGCGGTGAGTACCTAGAGTCGTGCTACGTTTTTGGCGCATGTGCGGCTGCTGCAGCTTATCGACGTGAACTTTTTGAGGACGTGGGTTTGTTTGACGAGGATCTTGTGATGTATTGCGAGGATGTGGATTTGGATTGGCGTGCCCAGCTGGCTGGGCATCGGTGTCTGTATGTTCCATCTGCAATCGTCCGTCATCGTCTAAGCGCTACTGCCGGCGGTGTCCTGGCCAGCTATTTAGTAGCGAGGAATCGGCCCTTGGTGGCTGTGATGAACCTGCCGGCTTTTGTATGGCGACGTTCGTGGTGGCGCGTGGTTGGGGCACAACTTAAACTTGGCGTTCAGGCGCTGCGGGGTATGCGTGGCCAAGCGGCGCGGGCGACATTGGCTGGGCAGTGTGCTGCTATACCGCTTTTATTTAAGGCGTGGCGCAAACGTGTTAGCCGACAGAAAGCTCGGAGAGCTTCGGACGCCTACATCGACTCGATTCTCGAACGGTAACGCTTGCGGAGGAAAAAGATATGGGGTTTCTTCGGCGGATTTTCGGCGGCAGTGGTTCTGAAGAAGGTAGTGGAGTGACGGATACAGCGTGGCATTTTTATGTGAAGAGTAAATATGCTGATGAGATCATTGATGTCAGAGTTGCTCCTGACAATGATCTGTCGCCTGAGTTTGACGGCGCCGGTGATGGAGCCTCTCATTACACGGCCAACAAAGATATTGTAGGAGCAAAGAGTTTCAAAACGATTAATTTGCACTTGATATTTGACACGAGTCGTTCCTTTACAGGCGATTACACGGTGGATGGTGGTGAATTGGTGGATAAGGCCCAATATGATTCTTGGAGGGCTGCAGAAGCGGCTATGGTCGTTGGGGATACAGATTCGAGCAGCGACTGATCGTTAGGGTGGCTGAGGCTAGACGCCGTGAGTTGAGGTTCGCGATGTTTGTTGGTAGGTATTCAGTTGTTGTCCCGGTGACGGCAGCAATACTTGTGGGGGCTTTAGCTGCTAGTCGAGAGCCTCTGGTTGCCTTTGTTGGGGCGATAACGATTCTTGGCCTTCTTCTGAGTATCGCTAGGCCGTTAAATGGACTGGCAATTGCGACATGTCTAGGCCTGCTTGCCCCTTTTCTTGTGGTTCCGCAGAGGCTGGGTGTACAGCCGCCAATCCTCGATTTACTTGTCCTTGGGGCGTTTGTGGGACTGGTTGCTCGGCTCAATAGAGATGATTTTGGAATGCTTTCGCGATGGTGGATTGCTCTTGTTGTTGTTGCTGCTGGGTGGCCGATACTCGCGAGTTTGGCTACGTACGCAGGCCGGACGGAGTGGCAAAGCTGGCAGTTCGCAGCAAAACTATCTTTGTACACTGCGACACCGTTGATGGTGGTTATGGCACGCCCTTCCCGTCGGTCGGTTCAATCGTTCATGGTACTAGTGAGCCTTGGAACGGTGCTTCAGGCAATCTTCACGATTTCCCTCTATTGGATGGGAGGTGCTGGAATCACTGTTCTTGGGAGTCTTGGGGCGGTTGGTTATCCCGTATCGGATATTGCTCGTTTCTTACCAGACCAAGTGACACCACGGGCTACCGGTTTAATGGTCGATCCCAATGTTCTCGGCGTGAGCTTGGCAGCAGGACTTCCGTTTTTGATTTACCGGTTGCGTGAGAGACGTTCATTAGCGGTGTTTATCTTGCTCGGTGCTTTTCTGGTCATGGTTGCGCTTGCTCTGACTATCTCTCGATCTAGCTGGATAGCGGCGGCAGTTGGAATGCTGGTATGGATTGCTGTTGACCGGCCGCGAGTGGCAATCCTGGCTACTGCCTTCCTCGCAGGTTGTATCGCAGTTTTGCCAATAGAGATTTTCGCACGACTGCGTGAAGGATTTTCAGCGAAAGATCCTTCGTCTGCTCTGCGCGTGGAGGAGATTCGAGAAGCTTTTCGGGTTGTGCGCAGGTTCCCGTGGTTTGGTGTGGGCTATGGGGCCTCGCCTCACCCTGACATTTTCATTGGGGTTTCGAACGCGTGGCTTTGGTTAGCTGAACGTACGGGGCTTGGTGCTGCGGTGTTACATCTGGCGCTGATTGGGGCGATTGCCCGTTTTGCGCTGGGTCGGGTTAAGCAGGAGCCTCTTTTGAGGCCGCTGCTTGCTTCGCTCACCGCGTTTTCCGTGGCCGGAATTTTCGATCATCACATTGTCAGTTTTCCTCATTTGGTGTTTTTGCTTGGGGGCGTCGTTGGTTTGATCTTCGTCGTTTCACGTTCCCCACTTGGTGATGCTCGATGAAGAAAGTTTTGATTGATGGTCGCATGCTTCGATATGACCATGCTGGAATCGGACGGTACATATGGAATCTCCAAGCAGCCATTGCTCAGGAGCATGAAGTACCGGTAGATGTACAGATGCTAGTCGATCGTCGGAGTCGATTGAATGAGGCGCCAGCGCTTCCAATCCGAAGGGTGATTGCACCGGTCCGAACTGGCATGGAAGGCGTTTTGCTTTTCCCTGGTATTCGTGCGATGGACCTCGTGCATTTTCCAGATCATGGTGTTCCCGTGGGAGTAAAAAAGCCCTCTGTTGTGACAGTCCACGACGTTTCATTTCTTAGTCATCCAGAGACCCATTCGCGACAGAGTCGACGACACTATACCGAGGCAGTCAAGAGTCTTCGGCGAGCGGATCAGGTTATTGCGGTTTCCACCCATGTAAGGACGTTGCTTTTGAATCGGGGACTTGCTGATCCCGAAAGAATTACGGTTGTTCCCGAGGCGGCCGGGTTACGTCATGATGTTCTTATGCGTGATGAACTCTGGCCAGCTCCGTATGCCGTAGCCGTAGGCACGATTCAGCCTCGAAAAAACATTGAGATTGCTAGTCGTGCGTTTGGCGAATCAAAGTTTTCCTCCTACGGCACGCTTCTTGTAATCGGGGCAATTGGGTATAGGGGGTCCCATATCGTTCGCAGTGTTCGGGCTGGTCGAAACTCAGATTGTGTCAGGTTTGTTGGCCGTGTCAGCGACGCTGTCTTGCATGCCTTGGTTTCGAATGCGGAGTTTCTGCTTGCTGCATCTTTGGATGAAGGGTTTGGGCTTCCTGTCTTAGAGGCGATGTCCCTAGGTGTGCCTGTTGTTGCTTCAACGGGTGGGGCTTTGCCAGAGCTTGTTGGTGAGGCAGGGTTGCTTGTGGACCCGATAGATCCTGAGTCAATACGGGTGGCGATTGACAGGCTGGCTGAAGACGCGCAACTAAGAGGGGAGCTTCGGCAGCGAGGTCTCTTAAGAGCCTCGAGCTACACGTGGTCACGAACTGCACGAGAGACCTTGGCTGTGTACGAAATGGTCGCATGAAGATTCTCGCTGTTACCTCGGCTTCGCCATGGCCGCCAGTGCATGGAGCTGCTATTCGTAATGGCTTGCTTCTTGAGATGCTGGCGTCAGAACACGAAGTTGATTTGGTTACTCTAAAGGCACCTCATACGACGGCCGTGCTGAGGCCGTCTTCGTTGGGTCGAGTTGTTGAGGTTGTTGCGAAGGAACCTTCCCTGTCTCGTCGTGTCGCGGTAGGTTTGCGCCATGGGGTCCCTGACTTGCTGGTGCGGCATGCGTCTTGGTCACTGAGGGGTCGGGTGCAGATGCTGTTAACCCAGCATAGGTATGAGATCGTGCATGTGGCACAAGCTCAACTGGCGCCGCTTGTGCACGACGTGAAGTCCATATTCCCAGAGGGGCATAGGGCCCCATATGTCGTCTATGACGCTCACAATGTGGAATGGGCGCTCCAGGAGGATCTAAGTAACGCAAGTCGGGGGCTTAGGCGAATGTGGGCGCGACGTCAGAAAAGTCTTCTGGCTAAGGTTGAGTCGTGGCTTGCGCAGACCGCTGATTTAGTGTTGGCTTCATCATTGTCAGACAAGACCGTGTTTGAGTTGCTTGGAGGAAGGTCAGTGGTCCATCTTCCTCATCCGATCTTGCCGAAGGTTGGCGCGTCAAAGCCTGAGGTTCGTAATGAGCAACCAACGTTTCTATTTGCTGCTAATTTCTTTTATCGTCCAAACGTATTGGCAGCGGATTGGCTCTTTGGTCGTGTGTGGAAAAAAGTGCTTCGGAAACTTCCCGAGGCTCAACTCCGGATTGTAGGTCCGGGCTCGGAGAATCTTAGGAGTGGGCTGCCGGTTCGGGCTTCCCTTGGGGGAACGGTGGAGGACATTGATTCGGAATATCATCGTGCCTGGGTGGCGGTATCGCCAACGGCGGTGGCTGCTGGTGCCCCGTATAAGGTTTTGTCGGCGTTAGCTGCCAAGCGTCCTGTTGTTGTTCGGGAGTCCGGTTACGTGGGACTTCCGACGGCGTCGGATATTGGAGTGTCGATGGCCTCGACAGCTGAGAGCTTTGCGAATGAGTTGGTTCGGTTGGTGACGGATGCTGTTGCATATGAATCCGCAACGGCACTTGGAGTTGAATATCTAGAGCAATCTCACAGCGTCGATGTTCTTAAGCCGTTAATTCTTGATGCGTACGCGAGGCTCGGGACGCCGGTGAAAAGCGGCGTTGATTCGTGACGGTTGCTGTATGTGCGACAGTAAAAAACGAAGTTGAGGAGATTTCGGAGCTTGTCCAGAGCCTGAAGGCGCAGACGCTTGCTGCTCAACAGGTCGTGATAATTGATGGAGGCTCAGACGACGGCACCTTAGAGGCGCTCCGTGAGGCTACACGCGATGACGATCGCTTTCTTGTTAAGTGCGCGGTTGGCTCTAATATTGCGGCTGGTCGCAATTTGGCAATCGCGGAAACCGAAGCTCCGGTGATCGCGATTACCGACGCTGGTCTGCACAGGTCGGCGGACTGGCTTCAATCACTCGTCAGTACGCTTGAATCTGACCCAGCGGCGGCCGGCGCTTTTGGGTATGTCGTTGCAGCGCCTGAGACGACATTTGAAGCGGCGCTGGGAGCTGTCGTTTTGCCGCTTCCTCATCAACCGCGGCCTCAACGATATCCACCGAGTAGTGGCTCGGTTGTGTTTCGCAGGTCATGGCTTGAGCGTGTTGGTGGTTATCCAGAGTGGCTTGCTCATGGCGAAGACCTGTGGCTTGACGAAGCTATTTGGGCTGCTGGCGGTTTTTTCCGGCATGCCCAGTCTGCGGATGTTGGCTTCAGGCCTCGGCGTTCTGCTGCTGCTTTTGCCCGTCAGTATTTCAATTATGCGGTGGGTGATGGTCAAGCAGGAATGCTCTGGATGAAACATTTCATCAGGTTTGTTTCATATGTGTTGGGTGTCATCTTGCTTTGTCTGTGGTCGGGCGTTTCTCTGGCAGTACTTGTTCTGCTGATGAGTGTGTATTTTTCTAGAAGTTTTCGTCGGGCACCCACAATGATTCGGTTAGCTTCGGCTTCTAACCCGTTGTGGGTGGTTGCATTGATTCCCTGTTTAAGGGTGCTTGGAGATTTGGCGAAGATGATTGGTTTTGTCTTGGGGGCTACTCGTTGGAGGCTCCGCCGATGAGTGCTGGGCCAGATCTCGCAATTGTAATTGCGACGTATGATGTTCGGGAGCTCCTTGTGCGGTGCTTAGACGCCCTTAAGACAGCTACTGGTTCACTGCGTGAAGAAGTCGTTGTCGTCGACAACGGATTTCGGGATGGGTCATGGCGAGCATTGCTTGAACGTGATGACGTGCGAGCGGTGAGAGGTTCAACTGATCTGGGTTTTGGAGGCGCTAACAACATTGGGGCACAAGTGACCCAGGCTCCGAATATTTTGTTTCTTAATCCAGACACTGAGCCAGAGCCTGGGTCCATCAAGCTTTTGATCGAGGCTTTGCTGCTCCGGCCGGACGTGGCGGTGGTTGGGCCGTTCTTATATCTGGATGATGGTCAGCTAGACCCGGCGGCTCGGCGAAACTTCCCAAGTCCTATTAGTGCCATGCATAGGTTTTTGGGAGGGTCCCGAGCTTTTGGAAAGTTACTTGCTCGACCATACAACGAGCCCCCGGTAGAAGGTCGTGAGGCGGATGTTGTGGATGCTGTGTCCGGTGCATGCTTATTGGTGAGGCGAGAGGCGTTTGAAGAGATAGGAGGATTTGATCCTCGATATTTTATGTATGGGGACGATCTTGATTTGCAGCGACGTCTAGCCGATTGTGGCTGGAAAGCACTGTATGTGCCGGCGGCTCGGGTTCGTCACCGCAAACGGAAATCTTCACAGCAGAGGCCCCTGCGCACCCGGTTTGAGTTTTACCGCTCAATGTGGATTTACTATCACTCCCACCATGGAGCCGATCCACTCTTGGTCAAGGGTGGCGTTTCAGCAGGAATTCTTCTGTTTGGAGCGGCCGCAGTGTTTCGGCGGATGCTGCCTGGACGGTTGGGGTTTTAGGGTGATGGGGAAATGACTTGGGTTCGGAGGAACTGGGGCGGGATAGTCTCTGCGGTTTCTTTACTTGCGGATCTTCTTGGTTTGTTCGTGGGGATAGCGCTGGCTTACTACGCTCGTTATCGATTTGGGTGGTTTAGTGACGCTGCCCCAGCCCGGTTTCTTTTCTTGGTTCCAGTAGTTCTTTGTTTTCTCGGGTCGTCTGTAATTGGTGGGCTCTTGCTGGGATTGTATTCCCGTTATCGTACAGCTGGATTGCTTGACCGGATGGCACGGGGTTTGGGGATGGTGGCTGTCGGGTCGGTTTTAACTGTGGCGGCGACATTTTTTGTTTTTGTTGATCGGATAGAAATTGTCCGAGAGATTGTTTTACTTGGTTGGTTGTCAGGTTCAGTGTTTGTTGTCGTGGGCCGGTCAAGCCTTTCGATGATCCTGCGGATGATTGCGTCAAAGGGCTTGGGTGTTCAACGTGTTCTCATTGTCGGTGCCGGTGCCGAGGGCCAAGAATTAGCTGCGCGTCTTGTGAATGATCCAAGCCGGCGCTACAAGCTTGTTGGATTTCTTGACGACTTGGCGGCTTCAGTTCCAGAAGCTGGTCAACATCTAGGTGTTCTCGGGCGTTTGGATGTTCTGGGTAACGCAATTCTTGAGCATGAAATTGACAAGGTGATGATTGCGATCCCATCCCTGTCGCATGAAAAACTTTTAGGAATCCTTGCGGATGCTGAGGCATCTTATGCTGACGTCTGGCTTCTTCCCGACTTGTTTCAGTTGATGGTTTCACCTGTTATCGAAGGCGGGATGCGTGGTCTTCCGCTTATAGCTGTGAACGAAATTAGGTTGCGGGGTTTAAGTCGTTTGACAAAACGCTTGTTGGACATCGTGGTTGGTATGGTTTTTCTCACCTTGGCGTCAGTCCCGATGCTGTTGATTGGTGTGATTATCAAGATGGACTCCAAGGGACCGGCTTTTTATGTACAGCGTCGGGTTGGTCGAGATGGCAGAGAATTTTCTATTTTGAAGTATCGGACAATGGTGGACGGTGCTGACGAATATGGGCAAACATGGACGGTGGACGATGATCCACGGCAGACCCGCTTTGGGCGATTCCTACGGCGTTACTGGATTGACGAGCTTCCTCAGCTGATCAATGTAGTGAAAGGGGACATGAGTCTGGTTGGTCCTCGACCTGAGCAACCTGACTATGTTTCCCAATTCACGGGTGAATTCTCGCGTTATATGGTCCGTCATCGTGAGCGATCAGGTATGACTGGTTGGGCTCAGGTCAACGGAAGGCGTGGCAACTCTTCGATTGGTGAGAGGACTCGTTACGACATTTACTATGTCGAGAATTGGTCGATCCTGTTTGATCTTCGGATCTTGCTTCGCACCGCTGTGATGGTTGTGCGAGGTGATGCTGGGTAGATCGATTGTGCAAGGAACCGACATTTCCCGGCGTGGCTTGGTTAGGGTGTTTGCGGCCACTGGCTTTGTCACTTTGGCTGCTGAGCTCAGCTCTTCTATAGTATTTACAATTTTTATTCCTCCTGCCTTTCCTCTCCCGCCAGCATGAATCTGTGCTTTTAAAACT
>PVBE010805967.1_pt1 | contig 10515 bp, 11 predicted proteins | sample 1631181 | NCBI WGS metagenome assembly PVBE01 (sample SAMN08397723, study PRJNA350692) | Marine metagenome, whole genome shotgun sequencing project. | isolation source: water | place: Pacific Ocean | collected 2012-04 | reverse complement strand
TGCCATGGCCAAACTCGGCGGATCTATCGGCGTCACACACGACAACTGGCGATAGATTATGTTGGTCGGCGCTGCGCCTATCATCCTCGGCATAATTACTTGGTTTATTGTCAATGAATCTCCTCAATGGATCACCAGTAGAACAAGCGGGCAATCCAAACAACAATCATCCAAGCAATCGGCATTTGCTGTTTTCAAGCCACCTCACCTAAGCATGACACTGATCGGTATCGTCTTGGCTACCGTCCCTTTAATGGGAGGCTGGGGAGCGATGAACTGGATGGTGCCATGGGCCAGTCAAGACGGCCCCGAAGAGTTAAAAGCGCAGGTGCTTCAATACCGGGCAATTAGCAGCATCATTGGTAGTTTCTTCGCTGGCTGGATCGCAATGGTGATTGGCCGACGCACGAGCTACTTCCTTACAAGCTTAGGTATCCTTTTGGTAGCTCAATATACGTTTCATTTTTCAAGTCCCAATGAATCGAGTTTTCTCTGGTGTGCGCTGTTCTTTGGTTTCTTTAATGGTATTTACTTTGGTTGGCTGCCGTTTGTTTTACCAGAACTGTTTCCGACCTCAGTCCGTTCGCGCGGATCTGGTGTGAGTTATAACTTCGGCCGTATCCTTACCGCGGTGACCCTGTTTATCACCGGCGAAACGATGATGTCCCTATTTGGTGGTGAATACGCCAGTGTCGGTCAAATTACCAGTCTTGTATTCTTGATCGGCATGATCATTATCCTATTTGCGCCGGACACAACAAAATATGAAATGAATGATTGATGACTGCTCAAGTGAACAACAAGCTTTGCCCCACATGAGAACAGCAGACGAATAATGATCCGGCTCGCGTTTATTGGGCAAGCGACGACCGCTGAAGCATACGGAAACATCCGTACACAACTACACCGTGCGTCTTGGACCGCGTTCGTGCCTATAGACATAGCCGATCGCCAAAACACCCGACCGCTTGGACAAGTTGTAACTGTGTTCTCGCCTGAAGTGCTATTTAAGAAGCATACAAACGACTTTGACGCTGTCATAATCGACGCCGCTTCCGCGCAAGCCGAGAACTTGATCAATGCTGCTGCAACTGCGGGCAAGCCCACACTTGCCAGCCCTTTACTTGCCAATCCCAGTACACTGAGCCCAGCAAGCCCCTTGTTCATGCCAGCACACGTTTGGCGGTTTTTACCTTCAATTCAGGTGATCAAACGCAGTCTCGACTCAGGTAAACTAGGAGAACCGGGCTTGCTCCGCATTCACCGCTGGCTGCCACACACCGCAAGCCCCCAAACGCTCGCCGAACGTATTCTTCCGGATACCGACTTGACCTGTTGGATGTTCGACGGTGAACCGGAAAAAATTTGGACGCTGCAATCCTCCGGCAACCCAAACTACATCCAATTCCACCTCGGCTATGCGAACGACCGTATGGCTATGATTGACATTACCAGTTCGCTCCCCGCCGACAGTAACTACTTTTCGCTGTCGATAATTGGCGGAGCTGGAGCCGCCTACGCCGACGATCACCACAATATGACCCTGATCTACACCGGCGGCCCGCCTAACGCTCTGCTTATCAATCAAGGCCGCGCCGACCTCGCCGGACAACTGCAGGAATTCGTCGACGCCATCCATCAAAAACGGCCCGCCGCCGTAACCCTCGATGACGCCACTCGAGCCAACTCAGTGGCCAAGCAGATTATCGCTTCAGCAGAACTAAACCAAGTGATTGAACGAAAGGAAAATAACTGACGGATGACTGATCCGCAGAAAAAATTTCGCGCGGCGGTACTCAGTGTTGTGAAGCATGATTACCTGCCAAGGGCGGTGGCAGCACATCCGCGCTTTGAGTTGGTGGTTGTCGCCGACGATCCCTGCAATCCCGACTGGGTTCACGAACGAAATCAGCAATTCGCCGACAAATCCGGTATCCCATACGTGCGCGACGTGGCCAAAACATTCGCCGATTACGATCTTGACTTGGCAGTGGTCAGTTCCGAAGCAGAACGCCACTGCGACCTCGCCGTGCGTGCCACCAACGCCCAACTGCATGTCATCGCCGACAAACCGATGTCCACGCGACTTTCGGAGTGTGATCGCTTGGTCGAAGCCGTCCAGAGGAATAAAGTGAAATTCCTGCTGTGGAACCGCAACCTCCTGCCGGCGGTGATCCAAACAAACGAAGCAATTCAGTCGGGAGCGATTGGCCAACTGCAGGCCATCCACATCGACTTTTATTTTTCCAAAGATGCCGGCCCAACCAAAGGCACTCGTCAACCCGGCGACCCGCCGATCAATTGGCTCGACCACCAAATCGAAGCGCACGCCGACGGCTCGGATGGCGGCGTTGGCATCGAGGCGGTGGGCGAACTGCAGATCGAAGGCGTCTATCCGCTTGGCTACATCCGCATGCTCACCGGCGCGAATGTGCGGCGCGTTTTCACCCGCACCGCCACACACTTTCATCAGGCCAACGTCGACAACAGCGTGGATGACCTCGCCACTGTCTCACTGGAACTCGACCGTGGAATCGTCGGTTCGCTTTGCATCGGCCGCATCGGTGCATCCAGCCATCCCGACATCGGTGAGATCAAGATGCACGCCATCGGTTCGAAGGGTGGGCTTGTCATTGCCGAGGCTCGGCCGGAAGTTAGCATTTATTATCGCGATCAGCCGCCGGCGGAGTTTAAAAATGAACGCGTTGCCAACGAAAACGATTTCCTGTTGATGGACAACTTCGCCCATGCACTCGACACCGACTGCGAACCAATCCTCAACGCCAAGGATGGACGCGACATCGCCGCCACTGTTTTCGCCGCACTCGAATCCAGCAAAACCGGCCAGCCGGTTGAGGTACCCTACTAATGTCACCAACAGAACTAAAAAAATCACTTCACAACGGTGGTCCGGTCTTCGGCACGCTAATTGTTTCGCCCTCGCCCTTTTGGCCGAAGATACTCGGTGACTGTGGACTTGATTTTGTTTTCATCGATACTGAACACATTGCTCTCGACCGCAGCCAAGTTTCATGGATGTGCCGCACCTACACTGCGATGGGTTTGCCACCGCTGGTTCGTATCGTTTCGCCCTCACCCTACGAGGCAACGATGGTGTTGGATGACGGCGCAGCAGGGGTCGTCGCACCTTACATTGAGCAGGTCGAACAGGTGCAGCAACTGCGCGGCGCAACCAATCTACGTCCGCTCAAGGGCCAGCGGCTCAACGACTCGCTCGCCGGACAACCACTGCCGGGGCAACTCGCCGCCTACGCGCCCGGCTTCAACGAAAACAACCTGCTCGTCATCAACATCGAGAGCGTGCCGGCCGTCGAAAACCTCGACCGCATCCTCGACGTGCCGGACATCGACTCGGTACTCATCGGACCGCACGACTTGTCGTGCAGCCTCGGCAAGCCGGAGCAATACGACGACCCGGCGTTCCTCGAGACGGCGGAGACGATTTTCACCAAGGCGCGGGCCAGGGGCATCGGCGCCGGTATTCATGCTTGGGGCGACACTGCCAGCCAGGCGCGCCTTGTGAACATGGGCGCCAACCTGCTCATCCACAAGGCCGACATCATCTTTTTCAAAAACGGCATTCGCGACGAGTTGGCGGATATCCGCACGAAACTTGGCCTACAGCCAGACGGCACCGTGACTGGCGATGTGAACATTTGATCACCCGATGAACCGAAACCAACTGTTGGCCAGCTTGGCCATTTTGATCGTCGCGCTTGGCCAAGCGCAGGCCAAGCCGATGAATCTGCTATTCATCGCCGTGGACGACCTGCGGCCTGAGCTGGGTTGCTATGGCATGGACTATGCACAGTCGCCAAACATCGATCGCTTGGCCAATCGCGGGATGCGGTTCACCAATCACTTCGTTCAGGTGCCAACTTGTGGTGCATCCCGCTACGCCATGCTCACCGGTCGCAGTCCTATCAGCACCAGTTTCACCCGAGGTAACAATGCATTCTATGCCGGCCCCACTGCCCTTTCACCGGAGATTTTGCCAGGCGCCCAATCGATGCCGGAACTGTTCAAGCGCAGCGGCTATCACACGGTGTTGGTTGGCAAAATTTCCCACACTGCCGATGGCCGCGTTTACGAATACAATGGCCAAGGCGACGGACGGGATGAGATCCCCAACGCTTGGATCGAAATGTCCACACCATACGGCTCTTGGAAACGTGGCTGGGGAATTTTCTTTGCCTATGCCAACGGCGTTCATCGCGAGGACGGCACCGGCACGAAAAACCTCATCGATTTCACCGTCGGGAAGGATACCGATTTGCCGGACGGCCAAATGGCCGAGCACGCCGCCACTCGACTCGACCGTTTAGCCAAAAGCGACAAGCCGTTTTTCATGGGGCTTGGTTTCTTCAAGCCGCACCTACCATTCGTCGCACCCAAGCAAGATTGGGAGGCATTCAAGAACGCTGACATCCCGCCACCGCCATTCCCCAATAAAAACAAAACCGCCTATTGGCATAGGAGCGGCGAGTTTTTTAAATACAACTTCCCTTACCCAAAGAAACCGCTCTCGGCGGAAAACATAATCAACGCCCGGCGCGCCTACCTCGCCTGCGTCCGCTACATGGATCGGCAGATCGGCAAAGTGCTCGATACCCTTGACGCCACCGGTTTAAGCGAATCGACCATAGTAGTGCTCTGGGGTGATCACGGCTGGAACCTCGGAGACTCGGCTATGTGGGCCAAGCACACCCCTGTGGAACGCGCCGTCCGCAGCCCACTCATCATCAGCGTCCCCGGCATGAAAAAAGCCGGTGCAAATAGCGACGCTCTCGTCGAGTCGATAGACCTGCTCCCAACACTCATCGATTTAGCCAAGCCCAGTTTTACAAAAACTCAGCACAAACTCGATGGAACCAGCCTAGCTGAACTGCTTGATAATCCAAATGGCAAAGTGAAAAATGCCTCTTTGAGCTACTGGCGGGACGAAATCTCCGTACGGACACAAACTCACCGTCTCATCGTCACACGAAAAGAAAACCAACTCAGCAACATTGAACTCTACGACTCTTCGACGCAATTTGACCCAGCGGCGAATCTCGCCACTTCCCATCCCAGCGTAGTCGAAAAATTAAAAAGCTATCTTCCGAAAGTCTATTAACTCACTAGCGTACCGACTCGGCCCCCGAGGATGACTTTGCGGAAGTTATGTTTCTTAAAAAGATCGAAAACGATGATCGGCATACCGTTGTCCATGCATAATGAGAACGCCGTCGAGTCCATTATCCTGAGTCGTTTTTGCAGAGCATCAATGTAGCTGATGGTGGCAAAGCGCTTGGCCTTCGGATTTTCCATCGGGTCGCTGTCGTAGATACCGTCGACCTTGGTGGCTTTCAAAATCACCTCCGCGCCGATCTCGTTGGCGCGCAGTGCGGCAGCCGTGTCGGTGGAACAGTAGGGGTTGCCGGTGCCGCCGCCGAAGATCACGACACGACCCTTCTCCAGATGCCGCTCGGCTCGGCGGCGGATGAACGGCTCGGCGACCTGCGACATGTTGATGGCCGACTGCACTCGTGTCGGAACACCCTGTTTTTCGAGCGCGTCCTGCAACGCCATCGAGTTAATCACCGTGGCAAGCATGCCCATGTAATCGCCGGTGGCCCGCTCGATACCCCTCTCGCTGCCCTGCAGGCCACGAAAGATGTTGCCGCCGCCAACCACGACACCGATCTGTACGCCCAACCTCGCGACTTCGCGCACCTGGGCCGCCACGTCATGAACAGCTTTCGGGCAGATACCGCCGGTTTTGCCACCGAGCACCTCGCCACTAATTTTGAGCAGGACACGGCGGAATTTCGGTTTTTGGCGGATGGTTTTTTTTGTCGTCTTCTTTTTTGCAGGCATGATTATGGTGGGTGCCCAGCCGTCAGACCAAGCATGCCCAAACTGGGTATGGTGTGTAACAGGCCTCCCCGCCCGGCGTCAATGCAGACCTGTCCTTTGATCCCAATCCCCGACTCTGCTCGACTCCTGGCGGCTGCGTCGGTTTAATGCGCGGGTGTCGTTGGATAAACTCACCATCATTGGGGCTGGCCTGCTCGGTGGTTCCATTGGTCTGGCAGCGCAGGCGCGCGACTTGGCCAAGCATGTCTCCGCATTGGTGCGCCGCCCCGAGAGCGTAGCCGAGTGCCAGGGGCTCGGCATCGCCGACGAGGTGACACTCGAAACCGCAGAGGCGGTCGCCGGCGCCGATTTGGTGGTAATGTGCACGCCCATCTCGGACATGGCCGGCTTGGCAAGCCGTATCCTGCCCCACCTTAGGCTCGACGGAGTGATCACCGACGTCGGCAGCACGAAGCAACAGGTCGTCACCGAGTTGACACCGCTTTGCGCCGCAGCGAACGCGCATTTCGTTGGCAGCCATCCAATGGCCGGCAACGACCAGACCGGGCCAAGCGCGGCCCGGGCGGACTTATGCGATGGAGCTATCTGCGTGGTGACACCAACCGACAACACCGACCCCGGAGCGCTTGCCATGGTGAATGATTTTTGGGCCGACCTCGGCTCGCAACCGTTTGTCATGTCGGCTGACACGCACGACCGACTGGTCGCCCGCTGCAGCCATCTTCCGCACCTGCTGGCCTCGGCCCTCACCCGACGCGTGCTCGACCCTGTGTACGGCGAACAACAGTCCCAGCTTTGCGCGACCGGCTTTCGCGACATGACACGGCTTGCCGCCGGCTCGCCGGTGATGTGGAGAGACATCGTCGGATCAAACCGCAACAATATTCTTGCTGCAATCGACGAATTTGCCGACGAGTTGAACCAACTGCGTGGGATGATCGACGACGACTCGCCAAAGGCGATCGAGACTTGGCTGCAACAGGCCAAGGCTGAGCGGGATAACTGGAATAATTCTGCCGAAGCCGACTGACGATGCCTCTACCTGACCTCATCGAGATCGTCCCGCTGAACGCCGCGCCCGAGATGGAGATCACCGTGCCCGGCTCGAAGAGCATCACAAACCGCGCACTCATCCTCGCCGCACTGGCGAACGGAGACGTGACGCTTGAAGGCGCGTTGTGGAGCGAGGACACGCAGGTGATGGTCGAGGCGCTGCGGCGACTTGGCTACGCGATCGACATCTGTCCTGACGCAGGCGAACAGGGCAACCGCACGCTCTCTGTCACCGGGCTAGGCCAGGCAATCCCAGCCGGCGGCACGGCAGAGCAGCCGCTTGATTTGTTCGTCGGCAACGCCGGCACGACGGCTCGTTTTCTTACGGCGTTTCTCTGCCTTGGCCAAGGGGTCTATCGACTGACCGGCGTGCCGCGCATGCACGAGCGCCCACAGGCTGCGCTACTGCACGCACTGCGCGAGCTTGGCTATCGCATCGACTCGGAGGACGACAAATTACCCGTGACGGTTCACGGCGCCGGACCAAGCGCCGGGAGTTGCCGCGTGAGCATCAAGGAGAGCTCGCAGTTCGCCTCCGCTCTGCTGCTCGGTGCGCGGTTTGGCCAATGGCAGGTTAGCATCGACGGCGAACGAGGCGAGGAGTCGCCGTACGTGGCAATGACTACCGGCTTGATCGAGGCGTTCCCAAGCGGTGGCGGATGCCTGGCTATCGAGCCGGATACCTCGGGTGGTAGCTATTTTTTAGCCGCCGGCCATGTTTTATCGGCGGACGGCGGAAAGCCTGTCTCCGTCGCGCGCTGGCCCGGCTCCGGCTGGCAGATCGACGCGGAGTTCCCGGCCAAGCTGCCGCTGACCGGCTCTCTTTCACGGCGGGACGACTTGGGCGATAGCATCATGACGGCGATTGCCATCGCGCCGATGGCCAAGCAGCCGGTGCGCTTCACCGAGTTGGGCCGACTGCGTGTACAAGAGTGCGAACGCGTCGAGGCGCTGCGCGTCGGCTTGACCAAGTGCGGCGCGACGGTGCTCGAGAGCAGCGACACGCTGGAAATCTCGCCCGGCACACTGCACGGCGCAACGATCGAGACACACAATGACCATCGCGTGGCGATGTGTTTTGCCACTCTGGGATTGAAAGTGCCGGGCATACGCATCAAGAATCCCGCCTGCGTTCGCAAAACGTTCCCCACGTTTTTCCAAAAGCTCGCTGCCCCAACTCCCACAGGGCTGGGAGCAACGCTGCTGGACGAGCAGGGCAACCCGCTGCAACCGGATCAACTGGCAGCAGACTAACAGCAACCAAATTTATTCATGGGAGAAACAATCGTGATCGCGCTGGACGGAACCAGCGCCAGTGGCAAAAGCACCAATGCCAAGCTCATCGCCAAGGCGCTGGGCTACGCCTACGTCGACACCGGCGCTATGTACCGCAGCCTCGCGTGGCATTGCCTCGAGAAGGGTGTGGCGCTCGACAACGAGAAAGCGATAGCCTCGCTCTGCCGGCGCTGGAATACCGAGTTGCGAAACGATGACGGACAGATCCGCCTCTACGTCAACGGCTACTTCCCGGAGAAAGAAATCCGCACCACCGAGGCAAGCGCAGCCGTGCCGACCGTCGCAGCCGTGCCGGGAGTGCGCAAGTGGATGAAAATCAAACAACGCGACTGCGTGCAGTTCGGCAACCTCGTGATGGAGGGTCGCGACATCGGCTCAAACATTTTCCCGGAGACGGAGTTCAAGTTTTACCTCAACGCCTCGCTGGACGAGCGGGCCAAGCGCCGCGCGGCCGATGGTGTGGACGAAAACCTCGCCGAACGCGACAAGCGCGACAGCCAGCGTGCCGCCGCACCACTGATGATCCCGCTCGGTGCGCAAGTCATCGACAACTCGGAAATGACAGCGCAGGAGACCAGCGCATTGATCATCGAAGACGTACGCAAACGGCTGGAGGCAAAAGGGTGACTCCGCTCTACTGGATGGCTTGGAGCGCGTCCAAGAGCATATTCCGCAATCTGTTCCGGTGCCGCGTATATCATCCCGAGCGCATGCCGCTCAGCGGCCCGGTGATCATTGCCGCCAACCACGAAAGCTACTTCGACCCTCCGTTTATAGGCAGTAGTTTCCCCCGCCCTATCAATTACCTCGCCCGAGAAGACCTCTTTTCCAACTGGTTTTCTGGCCCGTTTCTGCGCGCCCTCAACGCCGTACCAGTGAATCGCAGTGGTGGTGGCGCAAAGGGCTTGAAAAGCATCCTAGAACGACTGATCGACAACAGCGCCATCATCATCTTTCCCGAGGGCACGCGGACGAGTAATGGCCAAATCAAAACCGCACAGGCCGGCATCGGTCTAACCGTCATCAAGTCCCGGGCACCGGTCGTACCAGTGCGCGTCTGGACGTACAACGCCTACGGCCGGCACCGCCGCAAGCCCAAGTTGATGCCGATCTCGGTGAAGTTTGGGCATCCTCTTCACTTTCATTCGCTGCGCCATCAAGCCGAAACCTGCCAAGGCACGGAGTTGCGAAACGTTTACCAGCAGGCCGCCGACGAAACCATGACCGCCATCGCGGCCATGCGCCCGGTTATGGACGTGGCCTGACACTCTTGACTAAGCGACATCACTTGATGCCGGCTAATCGAGCTTTCCAGATATCGAACAGCTTCACAGTGGCAAACACATCGCGCACGCAGTACTCGGCAATCTCTCCGTAGCGTTCCTCCTCCATCAACCGGTTCACATCCATGCCGGTGATGCCATGAGACTTGGGCGACTCGATGCCGAATACTTTGCAATAAAAATCGAGGTTGAACCGGCGCGCAGCACCATCCCGGCCGCTGACGTTGTAAAAGGTCAACTGCTCTGCCAGATCGCAGTGCGGCTCGGTGGCAAAACGGTAACCGAGCCAATTCTTTCTCGTGATCGGTACATCAAGTTGGGCCGAGCGAAGGTATAGAAAAGGGATGTCAAACTGTCGCCCGTTGAAGGTTACCACCTTGTCGTAGTGCTTCGCCACAGCCCAGAATTGAGCCAGCAGTTCCTCCTCGTCCATCACCGGCACAAAATCCACCCCAGTTACGGCACGGGTGTTCGATTCAAAATCATCTGCTATGAAGATCACCTGACCGCCAAGTGTCTCGGCGTTGATCATCGCGATACAGACCACCTGCGCAGTGAACGGCCAAAGGTTCATCATCCGGGTGAGATCTTCCCGCTTGGCTTTCTGCTCCTCCTCAGTGGGCAGGTTGTTGGCGGGACGCATCAGGTATTCCTGAGAGGATTCGTCAAACGAATCGAGTGGAACAGCAGAGGTCTCAATGTCAAAAACCAGAGTGGCCATGGACGAAATATGCAAAAAACCGCTCTAAAAAAGAAGGATGGAGGTCCCGCGCATGGCAGGACCTCCAAACCGAATACTAACCATTAAGGGTTATTTCTTACCTTTACGCTTTGCCTTTTTCTTGGCTTTACGCTTCGGCGCTGCCTTTTTCTTGGCTGCCTTCTTCTTCACAGCTTTCCGCTTGGGAGCTGCCTTCTTCTTGGCTGCCTTCTTCTTCACAGCTTTCCGCTTGGGAGCTGCCTTCTTCTTGGCTGCCTTCTTCTTCACAGCTTTCCGCTTGGG
>PVBE010243399.1_pt1 | contig 10515 bp, 10 predicted proteins | sample 1631181 | NCBI WGS metagenome assembly PVBE01 (sample SAMN08397723, study PRJNA350692) | Marine metagenome, whole genome shotgun sequencing project. | isolation source: water | place: Pacific Ocean | collected 2012-04 | reverse complement strand
TTCCTCACGTTTTCCACTCGCTCCCCTGCATCCTGGGGCATGCCCTCTTCTCCCGCCGCCGAGACGATCACCTTGGTGTTGTACTGTTTAACTAGGTCCAGCGTCTCCAATCGCTCCAGCGCTAGGGAGTTGATCATCGGAGGACCTACCCGGCCGTCGTATTCCGCCAGTCCGGCCTCTATGATTTCAGGGCTGGACGAGTCCACGCTCGGCGGTATCGGTGACACGCCCTGGACCGTATTGATGACCCAGGTCATCGCCTTTTTCTGGACGTCCAACTCGTAAGAGACTTCGTCTACGTTCACGTCCAGGAATTTGGCTCCGGCCAAAACCTGTCTCCGCACGGCCCAGCGAACGTACGCCGCTCCCTCTTCCCGCTCCTCTGGGTCGCCGCCGATGCCTTTTTGCATGGCGATCATGAAGTGTTTGACGTTCCCCTGTTCGTAGTACTGGGTACTCTTGTACGCCGGGGGCACTTTTAGGTACTCGGTTTCCCCCGACTCAACCTTGTACGTAACGGCCAGGGTCCCATCATCAAGGGTCGTGACCCGTTTGCCCTTGAGAAGGACTATCCGCGTGGCGTGGATGTTCTCAGCGATGATATGGAAATCCTCTGGCGACTGTATGACTCTTGGCATTGGGGCCTCCGTTCTTTCGTACTAGCTTCTATGCTCTTCGTGCCAGGCTTTCACCGATTTGGGTATCTCCCTCAAGTTCTCCAGCTTCGTGGCCAGGGGCACGGCACATTCAGGTGCGATAAGGTTTATGCCCGCGTCCAGGCACCTGTAGACCTCCTGGCGGACCTCTTCGGGTCCTTGCGCGTACAGCGTTTCGGGGTTGTTGACGTTGCCCACCAGCGCGATACGGCCATCCACGATGTCCATCGCCCGCTGCGGGTCGTTTTTCGAATCGAAATGATAACAGGCCATCCCGTTCTGCGCTATGTGGTCCATGCGGTCGAGAGTGTTGCCGCAGATGTGCAGGATCAAGGGAACCTTCAGGCGTTCGGCCATCTCCTGGTGGACCTCCAGCAAGAACCGCCGGTAATACTCTCCGCTGACCAGATCGCCCGTGGCGTGGTCCGGGAAGGTCAGCACGTCTGCTCCGGCGGCTATCTGCGCCTCGCCGAACAGCACCGAGATCTCCTTGAGCCGGTCCATGGAGCGCTTGACCATATCCGGGTCGTCGACGGTCATCAACAGGAAGTTTTCCACCCCGAACACGTGATATGCTAGTGTCCAAGGGCCCATGGTCTTGCCGATGATGGCCACTTCGTCCCCAAACTCCTCCCTTAGAAGCTCGATGGACCTGATGATAGCCAGGTTGTCCGGGTGCTCCAGGAAACCGGAGGGGATATGCACGTCATCCGGGCCCTTCCAAATCGGACTGTACATTCGTACTGTGGGCCAGTTGTCCTTCTCCTCCCACTGCATATCGCAGTTCAGGGCCGAGGACTCCTGGATGATGCTGAAATACGGTGCGACCGCGTCGAAGCCCAGCTCCGTGTATCCGGTGGCGGCCAGCCTGGCGACCAACTCCGGATCGCGGCAGGCCCCTGGGAACGGCGCGTCCACCAGGTCCATCAGTTCAACGGTGGCCACACTGGTTGGATTGGCCACAGGAGTCCTGTCCACTGGCTTGCCTGCCAGCGCGTTCATTACCCGCTCTCGTGGTTTCATCGTCTCCACGAACGCCATGTCTTGTATCCTCTCTACGGCCGCCGGCAAACCCTGGCGGACCGGCGAGTATGTTGATTATCATCTACCCGCTTGGTGCTTTTTTACAGGCTCGGACCGAACTTTGAGACTATCGTTCCGCCAACACGCGCAAGGCGAGCGCTTGAACCTTAGCCATTGCTTCAGCGGAAGTCGCTCCGTAGGCCATGACCCAAGGCAGTTCGATTACCTCCGCGATCCAGCGCCCATCTTCCTCTTGTTCAATGTCGATGCTGTAACTCATGTTAACCTCTGCATCTTATCTACTGGGGAGTGAATCCCAGCGTACCGGTCGTCATCTGCCCCCTCAGGGCCTCCGCCTCCATCATGCTCTCCACCGCGCTTATGTTGCGGGAGTACGGCAGCAGCACACGCAGCAACTCATCGTGCCGCTGACCGCAGGAGAACGAGACTTCAGTATCGCTGACCTTCTCCATCTCACCGTAGCGGACAAACCCGGCCACCACCATCCGCAGACGCATGGGAACGTTGGGGGCCTCGCCTTCGGCCGACACCTGGTAGACCCACCTGTCCCCGGTCTCCCGGCCGGTGACCTTTAGCGTCAGCTTTGTCTTGGTGTCCCTGATGGACATCTCTCCCTCGGGCGGGGCGTAGTCCGGGGCCTTCCCCACGGCCTGCGACAGGAGAAACTTCACCGGCTTGATGTGGAACTGCCCGCAGGAGAATCTTAGCTGGTTATGGGTTCCCTCCACCTGTGCCATCCCACCCAGGGACACCATCTGGTCGCGAATCGTCCCGACCCGCTCCTGCGCGCCCTGCTTTCGGCTGTACGTCCACACGGTACAGGTGTCATCCTTGACGTACAACCCTACACTGATGTTGTGGAAGTTCGGGTCAATGGGGACCAGCTCCAGACAGGCGCCGTATTTCTCTATAACATCGGCTACCCTGAGATGTTCGGCCGGTTTTGCCTCTGCCATGCTCTCACACCGCCTTCTGTCGGGGCAGTCAGGCCTGCTTATCCGCGCAGGGCTTTCGACAGCGCCCTTATATGTTCCGGATTGGTCCCGCAGCATCCGCTCACGATGTTGACGCCCATCTCCGCCAGCTTCTTGAACCCGTCCACCATGTAGTCCGGGGACTCCGGGTATACGATCTCTCCGCCTTTGATAGCGGGTATCCCGGCATTGGCGTGGATGAGCAGGTACCCGTCGGTGGCTTCACGCAGCCGCTTGCCTACCTCGACCATGACCTCGATGCCGCTGCCGCAGTTGGACCCGACTATGTCGGCGCCGGCCTTCTCCAGCTCGGTGACCGCCTGCTCCGGCGTCACGCCCATCATCGTAAAGAAGCCGCGGGGGCCCTCGTCGAATGTCATGGTCGCCATCACCACCAGGTCGCCGACCTGCTTGGCCGCCTTGATGGCCAGGGACGCTTCCTCCAGGGCCGTCATAGTTTCTACGACCACGCCGTCGACACCGCCCTCTTTCAGGGCGGCAATCTGCTCCATGAAGACATCGAGCATCTCGGCCTCGGTGACCTCGCCCAGCGGCTCCAGGAACTCGCCGGAGGGACCAACCGAGCCGAATACGTAATGGTCCGGTGGCGCCTGACTCCGGGCGTGCTCTGCGGCCAGCCGGTTGAGTTCCCCCACCCGGTCGCCGTAGCCGTACTTGGACAGCATGAACCGGTTGCCGCCAAACGAATTGGCAAGCACCATGTCGGAGCCCGCCTCGAAATAGGCCCTGGCCATGCCTTTGACCACCTCGGGATGGCTTGCGTTGAACTCCTCCGGACAGCCGCCGGGCTCCAGGCCGTGGTTCTGCAGATAGGTCCCCGTTGCCCCGTCTGAAATCAGCACCTCACCACGGGCCAGCCGGTCTAATATCGATAGGGTTTTGGTATTGGGATTGCTCATCGCCGGAAAAGGGTCCTCCTGATCTTTTGTTGTACGCCGGCGGTTGATGCCGCCGTGGTTATGACTATTCGCCTGCCCCCGAAGCGGGCGCGCGGGCCGGCGCTTGTCGAGCGGCGGGCTCCGCCTCGACCCTGAGATCGGGCAGCCACTCGAGGAACCTGGGGAAGTACCAGTTGAAATCGCCCAGCAGCCGCATGCGGGCTGGAACAAGTATTGTACGGACAATTGTAGCATCTAGGAAGATAGCTACGCCAAGCCCGAAGCCCATCTGTTGAAACATCACCAGGTCGGCCATGGCGAATCCGCCGAACACGGCCACCATGATCAGGGCCGCGCCCGTGATCATCCTGGCCGTGGTCTTGAGTCCGAAGGCCACCGACTCCTGGTTGTTCTTGGTCTGGTCGTACCGCTCTCTGATCCGGCTCAGCAACATCACGTGGTAGTCCATGGACAGCCCGAACAGTATGGAGAACAGGAATAGCGGGAGCCACGACGCGATCGTCTCCACCTCCTGAAAACCCAGAAAATCCGCCGCAAAGCCCTTCTGGAACACCAGCACCAGCAGCCCGTAGGCGGCTCCGACTGACAGGAGGTTCATGATAATCGCCTTTACAGGCACCACCAGCGACCTGAACACCACGGTCAGCAGGACGAAGCTCAGGCTCAGCACGAATGCGAAGACTATCGGAGTCCAGTTCTTTGCGAGGTCATTGAAATCGACGTTGGCCGCCGTATTCCCGCCCACGTACACCCTGGCCGGAATAGCGGCGTCCGGCACGTACTCCTCTCTGAGTCTCTTTATGGCGTCAACGGCATCGTTGCTCATCCCGTCGGCGTTGATCGGGACCGTAACCAGAGCGATACCGCCGTCCGCGCTTATGGCCTGCTCTGTGGGCCCAAAGATAGGCCTGCCCGCCACCCGCGTCGAGTCCGCCTCGATGCTGGCGGTGAGCCGGTCGATCCCGTCTTGCACCTGAGTGGAGTCCGCGGCGCCGTCGACAACGATGTCGGTGAGACTCACCAGTCCCGCCGAGAACTCCCGCTGCAGTATCTCAAATCCTCGCTTGCTTCTCATGTCGCCGGGGAAGGTGCTGATCCCCGAAGCGCCCAGCTTGATATCGACTATCGGAACGGTGGCCGCCACCAACAGGCCGACCACCAGCAGCAGACTGACCACCGGCCGGCCCATGACCAGACGGGTGATCCAAGCCCAGTAGCCGCTGCCGCTTTCGTCGGAGACCAGCGACCCTCGTCCGAGAAAGGGCACTCTCCAGGCATCGATCCTGTCGCCCATCAAGCTCAATGTCGCCGGAAGCAGCGTCAGAGCGACCAGCACGGCCATGACGGCGGCCAGGATCGCCCCTAGCGCCAGACTGAAGAAGATCGACTGGGGCACCATCAGCATACCCACTAGGGCCAGCATCACCGTCACCCCGGAGAAGAACACCGCCCGCGTCGCCGTGGCTCCCGCCTTGGCAATGGCCTCGGTTTTTTCGAGACCGGCGGCCCGCTCCTCTCTGTAGCGTCCCACGATGAACAGCGTGTAGTCGATGCCCAGAGCCAGCCCAAACGTGAAGGTTATATTGAGAATGAAAAAGGACACCTGGTACGCCTGCCCGATAATGGACGCCGCGGCGATAGCCAGAATTATGGGCACCACCGCCGCAACGACCGGGATGGGCGTTGCGCCCACCGTGCGGAACACGACCAGCACGATGACCAGAGCCACCAGGAAGGCTACTGCTCGGTGGCGAGGTCGCCCTGGGAGATCTCCTCGAAGTCCTTGCCGAAGCTCGACGCACCGGTCAGGACAACCTCGAACCCGTCTACACCATCGGCCCCGAGCTCGATCTCCCTGAGCCGGCCCACGTTGTCCACGGCATCGTCCAGGTCTCCGGCCATGACGATGGGGATGATGGTCGTCCGCCGGTCTTCGGAGACCAGTCCCGGGTCACCGATCAGGTAGTAGCTGACCGCGCCTTCGACGACCACGGGCCCGAGCCCGTTGACCTCTGCCAGCAGCGAGTCCACCCGGTCCTTGAATGCCTGATCGTCCACGGTCAGCGTCCGGGAGCCCACTATCAGGAACTCGTTTATCTTCTCGGCATCCCGGAGGCCGCTCTCCTCCAGCAGGTCTTCGGCGACTATCGCGTCCGGGCTCCGCATGAACCTGTCCTCGTTGGTGATCGCGCTGCCGAAAAGGGTGCCCGCGATGACCAGACCGACGATGATGCACGCGACCCAGATGCCGACCATCCGCCAGGGCCGCTCGGCGGCGCTACGGGCCAATGCCTCTGTCGAAAGGTTCATGCCTGCTCCTTGCCACGCGGCTGTCGCAACACTCTGTTGTAGAGCCGGCCCTCTCGCTCGTACGGCCGGCTATTCACCCAATCAATATTGAATTAACACACTGTCGTGCAGAGGAGTCCTTCCGCGGAAGGACTCCTCTGTATCTGTCCGCCGCCTTAATCGGTATTAGCGCGGACTCTCCCGATGGGCCTCGCCCTGACCCCGACTTGTCGTGGCCGGGATCCCGGCTTTGCGGGACGGCTATTCGAAGGGGGTGGTTGGCGGTTAGTGTCTGTGGTATGGGAGGTGCCCCCACCCCAGACCCTTCGCGAAGTCTATCCCGAGCGAAGCCGAAGTGGTGACAGACGTCAAACTCTTTATGACCACCGACCTTTATGGACACCGTATGCGTCTGGCTCAGGATATTCCGTGCCTCAGGCCTCGGCGGCCCAGTGGTCCAGCGCGCCGGGTGTTGGAGTCCTCTTCCCGGACCGGTGCAGGTCGACGAGCGTTAGCACGAAGTTCTCCGGGAAGCCCCTGTTGAACCGCTCCGCAAACCCTTCGGCCGCCTCCTCGGCGGAGCCGGCCACCTCCGTGAACTCGCCCCATACCCAGGCATCCAGATAGTCGTCGGTCCCGCTGCTCCCGTCCACCATGGATATCGCGTCCACGGCCTCCTGGAAACGCGGGTCAAACTGCTTCGAGACCTGCCCCGACTCGTCCTCGGCCTGGACCTGTACCGGTATTTCTTTCCAGTACATCAGCCTGACTTTCGCCATGATCCACGACTCCAAAACATAGAATATTCCCACGGGAACCGCTGCCTGAAAAAACCGTCAGGCGCCCAGGCGGTCGTGAGACCCAATCAAGATACATGATATCAAGGACCCTGAAAAGAGGCAGGCCCGATATAAGCCCGGATCGGCCCTCTCTCGCCTATAATTGCGTCCTGCGGCCCGGGTGGGAGAGAATATCCCTTCACGACGAGACTTGTTTGTCCCTACCAGAACCCATGCCTGGAGCGGTTCTTAAATCGGATGGTATAAAGCGCGTTATGTCTTGGGATGTTGTGGCGCCGTTGAACTCATTTTCGGCGGGGGTTTCCAAAGGGGGCGCAGCCCCATTTGGCAGGGGTTTGGGGATCACCCCCAAAACACCTTGAGGGCGGGCGGGTGGGAAGAATGAGCGGCTCGGATAAAACGCCAGCCAAGCCTCACTAGATGAAAAAAATAATGCACGCCAGCTACGACCTGACCTCCCACGTCACCGGCTTCTGCCGGGTGCTTCGAAATCACGGCCTGCTTGTCGGTCCCTAGGAGAGCGCCGACGCCCTGCGCGCCCTGGACGTGGTGGACGTCATGGACCCCGGCCGGGTGTACTGGACCCTCCGCAGCGTCCTTCTGTCCCGCGTCGAGGAGGCAGGTGTCTTCGACGAGCTGTTCCAGCGCTTCTGGAGCTTCGAGCCGCCGCCGCCCCGCGCGGGCACACTGCCTGGGAAGAGCCGGGCAGGGGGAATGCGGGAGTTTAGGCCCCGGTCCCGCGCCGACGTAATGATCGAAGATGACCGGCGCTCCGAGAACACACTGGTGCAACTGCTCCGCACCGGCGCCAGCGCCACCAGGGTCGCCTCACAGCGCGACCTGACCGCGCTTCGCTCCGACGAACTGGCGGACCTCTCGCGTATCGCCGCCCGGATGGTCCGGGCGCTGGCGTCCCGACCCGGACGCCGTCGGCGGCGCGATAAACGTAAGGGCGTGCCGGACCTGCGTGGCACTATGAGACTGAACCTGTTCACAGGCGGCGAGCCGATACGCCTGCCCCGCCTCCGGCGCGTGCCGCGAATCCCACGCCTGCTGGTACTCATGGACGTCAGCGGCTCCATGGACCGCCACGCCCGGCTGCTCCTCCAGCTCGCCTACGCCGTCACCCAGCACACCGGACGGGTGGAGACCTTTGTCTTCAGCACCACAGCCACGCGGATAACCAGAGAGCTTGGGGCGCCTTCGTGGAGCGAGGCGCTGCGACGAGTCACCAGGGCAGTGGACAACTGGTCGGGAGGCACCCGCATCGCCGAGTCCCTGGCCTGGATCAACACCAAATACGAGGCCATGCAGGACCGATATACGACCGTCTTCCTGCTCAGCGACGGCTGGGAGACCGGCGACCCCGAACACCTGGCCCGCGAGATGGGTAGGATGCGTGGCAGGGTGCGAAGCGTCGTCTGGCTGAACCCGCTGCTCGGGACCAGGGACTACCAGCCTCTGAGCCGCGGCCTGCGGGCGGTTACCCCTCACGTGGACCAATTCGTACCGGCCGGGGGACTCGACCACCTCAAGAGGCTGCCCCAACTCCTTCGCAGGTAGAGATTGCCGGTGCCGCGGTCCGGCTGGTGGGGCGTAAGAGATTGCGGACGGGGATTCCGATAACATGGTAGGGAATTTCGGTAAGCCGGTTGTGAGCGCGGTTCGAAGAGGATTGATGGGTACGATCACTCTGGGTGGGTAGAGATCTTTGTTCAAAGTATTAACAAGACCGGAAACCTGTCTGTCAGAAAAAAATCCGGACCCGTCGGAGATTGTAACTTGCCCGATTTTCCGCTGATATTCGCGGTGGTCGCCGTAATCCTGACCGTGACCGCCCTGGCGTCGGGCCTGGTCGAGCGCTCACCGCTCTCGTTCCCCCTGATGTTCCTGGGCCTCGGATTCGCCCTGGGCGGCGGCGGATTCGATGTCATCGACGTCGACCCACACTCTCCCATCATAGAGGTCGTGGCCACTCTGACCCTCGCCCTCGTCCTGTTTCTCGATGCCGTCAAACTCCAGGTCCACGAGTTGGGTAGGCGGTGGATAGTCCCCTTCCTTATTCTGTGGGGCCCGGTACCGGACTGATTATCGCTCTGGGAGCAGTGCCTTTGGCGCTCTTCCTGGGGTTTGGGTGGCTGATGGCCTTCATCGGCGGCGCAATCCTGGCATCAACAGACCCGGTCGTACTTCGCGAGATAGTCCGCGACCACCGGATTCCGCGTTCGGTCCGCCAGGTGCTGAAGATCGAGGCGGGGATGAACGACATCGTGGTGCTTCCGGTGATCCTGGTGCTGATCGCCGTGGCCGCTGACGAGGCCGCCGATGCGGCGGCGTGGTCCGCGTTCCTGGCCAAACTGTTGCTGGTGGGTCCGGCCGTCGGGTTCGCGATAGGGGGTCTCGGCTCGTGGGTTATGGCCAAGATAGACACCCGCATGGGCGTCCGCATGGAGCACCAGGCCCTGTACGGAGTCGGGCTGGTCCTGGCCTCCTACACCGCGGCTACCGCCGCCGGCGGTGACGGGTTCCTCGGCGCTTTCTTCGCCGGGCTGGCCGTGGTCGTGCTAAACCAGAGGCTGTGCGACTGCTTCCTCGACTATGGCGAGGTAACCTCCGAGATGGCGATGCTCCTCGCCTTCGTCCTGTTCGGCGCCGTCCTCTCCGGAATAATCGACACCGTGTCCGTCGGCCCCACAATCGCCCTGGCCGCACTGGTCGTTTTTGTCATACGCCCGTCAGTGCTGGGGCTGCTACTGGCCAGAGCCAATCTGAGCTGGGAGGCCCACGCCTTCGTCAGCTGGTTCGGACCCCGAGGGCTCAACTCCCTCCTGCTGGCGCTGCTCGTCGTCCAGGCGGGGATCGTCGGCTCCGAGCTGCTGATGGCCACGGTGGGGGTCGTCGTCCTGGTCTCAGTCGTGGTCCACGGTGCCGCTTCCACTCCGGCCAGCGCCTGGTATGGAAGGAGGGCCGCCCGCGAGACCCTGGCCGAGGAACGGGAGAGCACCGTCGCCGGCCTGTTTAGCCATGAAGAAGAACAGGTTCCCCGAGTAACTCCCGCTGAGTTAAGCCGTCGCTTAACCGGTCCCAATCCCCCTCTGATTCTGGACGTTCGGTCTCGCTCAACTTTTCAGGCGGGGCCATGGCAGGTCCCCGGAAGTGTTCGCCTACTGCCCGATGACGTAGCTGAATGGGCGGCAGGTCAACCCACCGACAGGCCGGTCGTTGCCTACTACGCTTGACCGGACGAAGCTACCAGCGTCCGTGTGGCGCAGCAGCTCAGAGACCTCGGGATCGACGCGGCGGCCCTGACGGGTGGCTTGGACGGCTGGCGCTCCCAGTACCCGGTCGAGCCTGTCACACAGGCGGCGTGAACGCACATATCCCGTTCCGACACCACTGGGGTTTTCGGATTTCTCTCCTATTAAGCCTTGGTAGAAACCCATCGCACGGCGTTGAGAATTAGCCGCGGCCTACGGGCCGTTACGCCCCACGTAGACCACTTCGTATCTGCCGGCGCCCTCGACCATCTCAAGAAACTGCCCCAGCTTCTCGGCAGGTGAGGCTACCTGGGAATCGTCCCGTAATGGGGACGCCCGGACCCCGAAGGTATGCCATGTTAACCGAGACGTCCGATTCCACTCGGTTCTCCGACCGTTTCAAGCCTTTTAACCGGTCCGACGGTACGATTGGGTGCGGAATACGAGGTCAATCTAAAAATTGTGATAATTATCACATATTCTCTTTCACAGGTGTTATACGGTGTGGGCAACGACACATGAATTCAGTTGGGCAAACGTGAGGATTGGACAAAGAAACCCTGAGGGAGGGCGCA
>PVBE010776683.1_pt1 | contig 10517 bp, 8 predicted proteins | sample 1631181 | NCBI WGS metagenome assembly PVBE01 (sample SAMN08397723, study PRJNA350692) | Marine metagenome, whole genome shotgun sequencing project. | isolation source: water | place: Pacific Ocean | collected 2012-04 | reverse complement strand
GGCACTCGGAACGCGGGGCTGTCCAGCTCTTCGCGCAGGTAGTCGGCGATCGCCATGCGGACGTCCAGCCCGACGAGGTCGGTCAGCCTGAGCGGCCCCATCGGATGGCGGTAGCCCAACTCCATCGCCTTGTCGATGTCCTCGGGCGAGGCGACGCCGGCTTCGACCATGCGGATCGCTTCCAAGCCGAGAACGACACCGAGGCGACTCGTCGCGAAGCCGGGGCTGTCCTTGACGACGATCGGCTCCTTGCGGAGTTGCTTCGCGTACTCGAGCACGCGATCGACTGTCGAGTCATCGGTGCCGGTCGCGCGCACGATCTCCAGCAACGGCATGATCGGCGGCGGGTTGAAGAAGTGGGTGCCGATGCAGCGCGCGGGCTGCGGGATCCCGTCAAAAATCCTCGCCAGCGAGAGGGACGAGGTGTTCGTCGCTAGCACCGTCTTCGCCGACACCTTCTCGGCGGTGTCGCGAAACATCTTCTGCTTGAGATCGAGTCTCTCGGGAATGGCCTCGATCACGAGGTCCGCCTCCGCAACCGCGGCGTCGAAGTCGACGGTGGGCGTGACGCGCGCGAGCACGGCGTCGGCTTCATCTTGCGCCATCTTGCCTTTCGCCACGCCCTTCTCGAGGAACGCACCCAATCGACCCATGCCCGTGTCGAGCAGGTCCTGGCCGATATCGAACAGCGCGACCTTCGAGCCTGCCTGCGAGCAGATCTGGGCGATGCCGGATCCCATCGTGCCGGAACCGAAAACGGTGACGTTTGCAAAAACAGGGTCGGTCATGTCGCTGTCCTTCTACTGCTTCTTCTTTCGATCAAGGAACGCCTGCATCCGCGCGTGCTTGTCTTCGCTGTCGAACAGAATCGACTGCGCGATGCTCTCCATGCTGACCGCAGCGGCCTCGCCCGGTCGAGACAACGCGTTCATCGTCGCCTTCGCCAGGCGCACCGCGAGCCTGCCGCGGGAGGCGATTTCGCCGGCGATCTCCAATGCGCGGGCCAACACCTTGTCGTCGTCGACGACGTCGTTGACCAAGCCGATGCGGAGACACTCCTGCGCATCGATGATGCGGCCCGTGTAGATCAACTCGCGGGCCTTCCCCAATCCCACGAGTCGGGGCAAGCGATAGGTGCCGCCAGCCGCGGGGATGATGCCGAGCCCGACTTCGGGTTGCCCCATCTTCGCCGACGTTCCGGCTACGCGCAGGTCACACGCGATGGCGAGCTCGCAGCCGCCGCCGAGCGCGAAGCCCTTGATCGCCGCGATCGAGGGCACCGGAAAGTCGTCGATGCGCTTGAAGATCGCGGAGTTGATCGCGGCCAACGCGTCGGGACCCTTGCGCTCTTTCAGCTGCGCGATGTCCGCGCCCGCCGCGAATGCCCTGTCGCCGGCACCGATCAATACGAGAACCGACACATCGTCGGCTGCCAACAATTCATCAAGCGCTGCGTGCAACCCGTTCACCATCTCCAGATCGATGGCGTTGCGCTTTTCGGGCGCGTTGAGAGTGAGGATGGCGATCTCGCCGCGCTTCTCGATCAGGATCTTTCTAGTATCGCTCATGCCGTCGGCTCCAGCACGATCTTGCCGAGGACGCCGCGATTCTCGAGCTTCTCATGCCCTTCTCGCACCCGACTCATCGGCAAGATGGTGTCGATGACCGGCTGCAGCTCTCCGCCACCCACGAGATCGATGACCATCAGGGCATCCGCGTGCGAACCCATGGTGCTGCCGATGACCGACAGGTTCTTGAAGAACAGCCTATGCAGACTGAGCTGCACATTTCCACCGGTCGTCGCACCGCAGGTCACGAGTCGGCCACCGCGCGCCAGGCACTTCACGCTGCCGTCGAACGTCGTGGCTCCGACGTGCTCGAAGACGATATCCACGCCGGCGCGCCCGCCGATGCGCCGCACTTCGTCGACGAAGTCCGTCTTCGCGTAGTCGATGACGTGGTCGGCGCCGAGCTTCTTGGCGAACGCGCACTTCTCTGCGGAGCTAGCGGTGGCGATAACCTCGGCCTTGTGCAGCTTGGCGATCTGGATCGCGGCACTCCCCACGCCCGACGCGCCGCCGTGCACGAGAACCGTCTCACCCTCGAGGATCTGAGCCTTCTGGAGCATCGACCACGAGGTCATGTAGGAGAGCGTGAACGACGCGGCCTCCGGAAAACTCAAGCGCTCGGGTTTCGGCACGACGTTCACAGCCGGAACCACGACGAACTCCGCGCAACACCCGTCGCGGGTCTCGCCGAGGATTCCGTACTCCGGACACAGCTGGTCGTTGCCCGCCCCACACGCGTCGCACTCGCAGCACGAGATGCCGGGCAGCACGATGACTTCGACGCCGGCTTTCACGGTCTGCACCTCATCGCCCACCGCGTCGATCACTCCCGCGCCATCGCTTCCCGGAATCAACGGCAGGGGAAACGTGTGTCCGGGCACGCCGCGGCGCACCCAGACATCGAGATGGTTGAGTCCGACGGCGGCGAGGCGCACGCGCACTTCGCCATTCCCGGGCTCGGGCTTTGGACGATCCTCGACCTGAAGCTGGTCGAATCCTCCGTGCTCATGGACCACGACGGCTTTCACGATCGTTCAGCTCCCTTCGAACTCGGCCTTGCGCTTGTCGTTGTAGGAGCGAATGCCCTCCTGGGCGTCCTCGCTCCCGAACAACTTCGCCTGCAGCTCGCGCTCGAGTCGCTGGGTCCCCCCGGTCCCTGGCATCACGCCGAGCGCCACCTCGGGCAGGCCGGATTTCCCGCAGTCCTTCCGCGCGATGCGGAGATCCGCGGCCATCGCGAGTTCGAGCATCATCTCGTGGCTGTAGGTGTTGGCCGGCGGGGCGTTCAGAGTGAACACCGCGACGCGGCCATCCTGCCGGTAGTGCACCAGCGGCTTACGATCGTCGGACATCGATGGGTCGTTTCGAGGGAATGAGGGGGCGGAATGGTAGCGGGTCGGTCGGAATCTGCCCCACAGGAAGATGCGTGGTCTGCAGCAAGCCAACACCTTCTTCGACGCCTCCCCCAACGGGTTGTTTCTGGTCCACCCGAAGTTCGGAGAGGAGTAGGACGCCGAAGCGAAATGCGGTGCCCGCCACGACTTGGTGCGGGGTTTGCTGCACACTCGCCGCGTCTGGCTTGAAAGCCACGGGGCTCCGCCTAACTTCCCCACCCCGATGACTATCCAGAAGGTCTTGATCGAGGAAGGCTGCATCTCCTGCAGCCTCTGTATGGACATCGCGGCCGATGTCTTCGACGTCCCCGACGGCGAGGACTGCGTGATCCTGTCCGGCGCCCAGACCCACTTTGCGTCCAAGAAAGCAGACATTCTCCTCGCGGCCGCGAACTGCCCGGTCGAGGTCATCGCCATCGAAGAGGACGACAAACAGATTTCATCGGGATCGGAATGAACCCCGACGTCGGCGCCCGTTGTGCCAACCGACCCCCAAGCCCGGGTCGAGGTGCCTACCCATCCACCACCGGGATCCACGCCTACCGAACCGATTTTGCCAAGAAGGAGGCTTCGATGCTCCACCTGTCCGTTCTCGCTCTCGCAGCACTCGTGTCCCTGGGTCCGGCCCAGGAGAAGACGTCCCCGCCACAGGAAAAGAAACCGACGCGGTCCAACACCGCTGTCGGCGACCGACGGCGACCGCCGCTGAGAGACGAGGTCTCCTCCAAGGTCGCGGTCGGCCTGGCGCTCGGGTGGCTCGCCAAGCACCAGGACGAGGACGGCAAGTGGGACACCGACGGGTTCATGAAGCATGACAAGGGTCGCAAGCCGACGGACGGCAAGGGCGGGGCAGCGTACGACGTCGGGGTCACGGGCCTCGCGCTGCTCACGTTCCTGGGCAACGGCAACACGATGCGTGCCGGCCCCTACAAAGACGTCGTCAAGAAAAGCGTGAAGTGGCTCCGCGACCAGCAGGGTCAAAACGGTCTATTCGGAACGAAAGCCACGCACGATTTCGTCTACGGCCATGCGATCGCCACGATCGCGATGTGCGAAGCGTACGGACTTTCGAAGTACAAGATGCTGAAGAAGAACGCGCAGAAGGGCATCGACTACCTCGAATCCCACCGCAACCCTTTCGGGCTCTGGCGCTACATGCCGCGAGACAACGACAACGACGTCTCCGTGTCGAGCTGGTGCCTGATGGCTTACAAGTCCGCCCAGGACTTCGGCCTGGACGTGAACAAAACGGCGTTCAAGAACGGCGCAGCGATGCTCGACATGTGGACGGACCCGAAGACCGGCCACTGTGGGTACACGAAGAGAGGCGAACCGTCGGCGCGACGTGTCGGCAACCACCGCACTGCCTTCCCCGTGAACAAGGGGGACGCGCTCACCGGCGCAGCACTCTTTTCGCGCTTCATGCTTGGACAGGATCCCAGGCAGAAGAAGGTGATGACCCTCGCGGCGAACACGATGCTCGAACGACCACCGAAGTGGGCCGACGACGGGAGCATCGACTTCTACTACTGGTACTACGGCTCCTACGCGATGTACCAGATGGGCGGCGAGCACTGGAAGAAATGGCACAAGGCAATCACGCCCCCGGTCCTCTCGCACCAGCGCAGGGACGGCAACTTCACGGGCTCCTGGGACCCTGTCAGTGTTTGGAGCGTCGCCGGGGGCAGGGTCTACGCTACCGCGATGTGCGCACTGACGCTCGAGGCAGTATTTCGTTATACGCGGTTGGTGAAGCGCTGAGAACTGAAGGGCTCGACCCGGCCCTACGCGTGGTGCTAAACTCCCGGGCTAGTCATGAAGATCGCACTTCATTCCCTGCTCGCGGTGTTTCTCCTTGGTTCGCCTGTCGACGATCCCGAGGAGATCAACTTCGCGGAACTCTCGAACTTCGACTACGAAGAGGGCAAGGATCTGCCCAAGTCGGTGACGAAGCATCACGAGAAGCTCGTGACCGTCGGCGGTTTCATGGCGACCGAAGACGGTACCGAGGGCGACGTCGAGTATTTCATCCTCGTCAACGACGCCTGTGGGTGCGAAGGCACGCCGAAGCTCAACGAGATGATCTTCTGCGCCATGCCCGAGGGCAAGACGGTCAATATCAAGCCCGGCACCGCCTCGGTCACGGGAACGATCTACGTAGAGGAAGAGAAGGAAGAAGGCGTCGTCGTCTCGCTCTACACCATGGCCGTCGACTCGGTGAAGTAGCCGCGGATGGTCCGCATTCAACTCGTCCTCGTCGTCGGCCTGTTCGCGTTCGTCGCTCCCTCACAAGAGACGTCAGCGAAAGCCACCGATTGGAAGTCCACCGTCGAGAAGGCGCACAAACACCGCCGCGTGATGCTGCGCCGCGCGGCGTCGCGAAAGGTCGCCGCGGCCGGCGACGCGGCGATCGCCGTCGTGCGTGCGTTCGAGAAGAAAAACGGGCGCACTGCCATCAGTCTGGACTTCGTCACGGCGTACGGACGGGTCAACAGCTCGGGCCCGGCGACCCTCGCGCTCCTGGAGGAATGGACGCGCGACCGGAGTTTCTACTGGCGGTCCCAGGCGCTTCAAGCCCTCGCAAACCGCCGTCTCAAGCACTACCAGAAGCTGTTCATCTCGCGTCTGACCGACGCGGCCTACCTGACGAGAATCCAGGCCGGTCGGGGGCTGTGCCTGCTCGGCGTCGAACGGGATCGAGTGCTCGCGTTGCTGAAAGACGTCGACCCTCGCGTCCGACTTCGTGTCGCGATCTGCCTGATCGAGGAGAAGGACGACCGCGGGCTGCCGACGCTCGTCGAGGCTCTGCGCCAGGAGGCAGGCTTCCTCGACTACGCGTGGGGCAAGGTCGGGGCACACACAGCGTTCAAGACGCTCCGGAAGGTCGCAAGTGAGACCATGGGGTTCCTCATCGGCGAGCCGGCCAAGAAGAACCACGAGGCGATCGCGCGCTTCGAAGCGTTCGCAAGAAAGCGCCTCGGCGAGCGCTGGGTGGACCCGGTTCAGGCGTTTCGCGACGAAGCGATCTACCGGGGCGGAGCAGCGATTCGTTCCTGCCGCAACGGCGACCTATTCGTTCGCTTCACAACAGACCGCCGGATCGTCTTTGGACTCGAGGCGCGGAACAAAGTCGAACTCTCCGACGATACCTGGGCGAAACTGTGGAACAACGCCCCGGGTAAGGGAAAGGGAGTGCGTGGCAAGGTGATCTGTGACTACCTCCGCGTCATGTGCGAGAATCCCACAGTAGACGAGAAGTTCTCGACCGGGGCGATGCCGAAGAACAGTACCGATTGGCTCTTGGCACTGGCGAAAGCGATCGAAAAGAACGGTAGACAAGATCTAGCAAAACAGATCCGATCGAGACTTCCTCAGTTCACCGTTCGTTAGATTCCCTGATTTCCAATGTGCGGCATCATCGCTGTGCTGCGACGTCGCCGACGCCGACAGCCACCATCCCGAGAGCAGATCGAATCGTGCCTTGCGCGAGCGGCGACTCACGTCTCCGACCTCGACAATGACGCGCTCGTAGCGTCGGTCAACGAAGCGGCGACAGCGCTTGACGAAGCGAACACCCTCCTCTCGGGCAGCGCGGGGGCGACGTGCCTCTACCGCGAGCCAGACCTCGCCGACACGACTGTCGCGCGCTTGTCGGGGTTGACCGAATCCATCAGGAATCTCGAACGCCACATCGATGACGGGCTCGGCCTGTCTCCACACGACCTCGAGTCCCTCAACGCCGCGCTCGTGCGCGTGAAGGACTCCGCATGGGCCGTGAGTCGCGATTGCGTCGGCACGTCGCGAGCGATCGCAGATCTCGGCGGTGAAGGGCTGTCAGACCGCTCGATCGAAGGTTTCATGTCGATCGCGCAGGCGCTGTCCGCGCTGGATCGCCTTGAGGTCCGCGGTCGTGATTCGGCCGGTCTTCACGTATTGGTCTCGGCGCACGGCCTGGACCTCTCCTCTCAGGAATTGCGCGAGTTGATCGAGCCGCGAAAGACCGACCGGCTCTTCACGAGCCGCGCGGTGCGGACTCCCGAAGGGCACCTGTGCTTCGTGTACAAGACCGCCGCGGAGATCGGCGAGCTCGGCGACAACACCCGAGCGTTGCGCGCGGCGATCCGCGATGACGCATTGCTTCGGCGCGCACTCAGTGGCGCGGATGCAGAAGCCGTCGTGCTGGGTCACACTCGCTGGGCCAGCGTCGGGATCGTCAGCCAACCAAACGCACACCCCGTGAATCACGATGAAGAAGGCCGCGATGGCCCCTACGTGTGCGCGGTGCTCAACGGCGACGTCGACAACTTCATCGAATTGCGCGACCGCGAAGGGCTGAAGATCGCGCCGGAGATCACGACGGACACGAAGGTCATCCCGACACTCGTATCACGGCGACTCGCGGAGGGCCTCGAGTTCGGGGACGCTTTCCGTCAGACCGTCGCGTCGTTCGTCGGCTCCGTGGCGATCGGGTGTCAGAGCGCCAAAGAGCCGGACAAGATCACGCTGGCGTTGCGCGGTAGCGGACAGGGCGTGTTCGTCGGCCTAGCAGAGGATGCGTACCTGATCGCGAGCGAGCCGTACGGCGTCGTCGAGGCGACCAGTCAATTCTTGCGCCTCGATGGTGAGACACCGGGCAACCCGGAGAACCCGAGCGCGAGCCAGGGTCAGATCGTCGTGCTATCGCGGGGCGGCGCAGGTGAAGTCTCGAGAATCGAACGGGTCGCCTACGATGGCACGATGCTGCCGGTAACGGCCGACGAGATCCAGACGGCGGAGATCACGACGCGGGATATCGACCGCGGAGACAACCAGCACTACTTGCTCAAGGAAATCTCGGAATCGCCGAAGTCGTTCGCCAAGACACTGCGTGGCAAGATCATCGAGGAGGATGGCAAGCTGCTCGTGCGCCTCGGCGACGAGAGCCTCCCCGCCGCAGTCCGCGACAACCTCGCAGGCAACGTCTACGGTCGGGTGATCGTGATTGGACAGGGAACGGCAGCCATCGCCGGGCAGGGGGTAGCCGCGGCGATCAGCGACGCCTTCTCGGATACGAGCATCGCGGTCGAGGCGATGCCGGCGACCGAACTGTCCGGGTTCCGCTTGCGGAACGACATGTCCGACACGTTGATCGTCGCGATCAGTCAGTCGGGAACGACTACGGACACGAACCGCACGGTGGACCTCGTGCGGGGACGTGGTGCGAGCGTGTTGTCGATCGTCAACCGCCGCAACAGCGACCTGACCGACAAGTCAGACGGCGTCCTCTACACGTCGGACGGACGTGACGTCGAAATGAGCGTCGCATCCACGAAGGCGTTCTACTCGCAGATCGCGGCGGGCTTCCTGCTGGCCATCGCACTCCGCCAGGAGCTCGGCGAAGACAACAGCGACGCACAGCAGGAGCTGTTGGCAGCGTTGCGGAGCTTCCCGGACGTCATGCGCGAAATGCTGCGGCTCTCGGACAGGATCCGTAACGCAGCGCGAAAGCACGCGCCGCAGCGGCGGTATTGGGCCGTGGTCGGCAACGGGACGAACCTCATCGCTGCCGAGGAGATCCGAATCAAGCTGTCAGAGCTCTGCTACAAGTCGATCGCGTGCGATGCCACGGAAGACAAGAAGCACATCGACCTGTCCGCCGAACCGCTGATTCTGGTGTGCGCGGCGGGACTTGTCGGCTCGACCGCATCCGACGTGGCCAAGGAAATCGCGATCTACCACGCGCACAAGGCGGCGCCCATTCTGATCACGAGTGACGATCCGTCGCACTATCCAGGTGCGCTCGAAACGATTCAGACGCCGGACGTCCACCCGACGTTGGCGTTCTTGTTGTCGACGATGGCGGGGCACCTGTTCGGTTACCACGCCGCGCTGGCCATCGACGAGCTGGCACATCCGCTGCGACTCTTGCGAAGCGAACTCGACATTCTCGTATCAGACCCGCCGGATCGTGATGACTTGTTGCCGACGCTCGAGAGGCGCGCCCGGGAACCGATCGCCAAGTTCCATGCCGAGATGGCAGAGGGTCGCTACGACGGACAGCTCGAGGCGAGCACGGCCGTTCGCCTGCACTCGCACCTGGCCTACCTCGCTGGGCTCAAGCCGCTGGAGTCCTACGAAACGGAGAGCTCCGCAGCGGGAAGCGCCGTGGTCGGAACTCCCGCGCTCGTCATCGAGAACCTCGCCGAAGCTCTCACGCGAGCGATCGAGGAACTGACCCGACCCGTAGACGCGATCAAGCACCAGGCCAAGACGGTGACGGTGGGGATCTCCCGGTCGGACGAAGACCTCGTCACTGTTCCGCTGGTCAAGTCGTTGCTCGAGGCGGGCGCGCCGCGGGACCGCATCAGCTACCGGACGCTTCGCGCGTTGGGATCGATCGACCCCGCCGTGGCTGACGTGCTCGGTTCGACGCGCTACGAGGTCAAGGGCAACCGACGGATGGAGGACGCTACCGTTGGGGTCGTCGGCACGACCGGCATTTCGGACACGCTTGCTTCGCGAACAGCGGCCGATCCGCGGCTGCGCGGCACCAAGCACCTCGTCGCCGTCGAGCGCGAAATCCTCGTGGCGCGTGGACGCAGCGACAACCGGACCGTGATCATCGTACCGGAAGTACAGGCTGGCAAGACCACGGGATTGACCCTTCTCCACATCGAGTTCCACGAGCGCATCAGCTCCACCGCGATGCGTGGCGTAATGAGCGGCTACCGCCACCGCTACTCCGCGTTGCGCGACCTCGTCACCGAAACCGAGCCGACCTTCGACGAAGAACTCCTCGCCACGATCCCAGTGCTAGATCTCCTCACCACTCCGGTCCACGTCCTCGCCGACTCCTGGCGCCGGTGCGCCAAGGACTAGCGTCGGGAGAGGCGGTGGGCGGCGCGCCACTCGGGCTGGGATGCGTTGCCGAAGGAGAGGGCTTCCTTGAAGAACTCGCGAGCGCGGTTGGGTTTGTTGACCAGGAGGGAGCGCAGTCCGAGATAGAACTCGGCTTCGCATCGCCGGGCCGGAAGTTCCTCGGGCGTGACGTTGTGGCCACTGAGGCGACCCAGTAGCTGCGCGCGAGTGAGTTCGCCGAGAAGAATCTTGGCCAGATTGCCGGCCCACTTCGCTCGCGGCAACTCATCCCGGGCGTTCTTATCGAGCTTGCCCAACGTTCCACGCAACCAGTATCGCCAGAGGCGCACGTAGTCGAGTCGCTTCGGGTCGAGGTCGAACGCACGCTCGAGACTCGCGAGCGCCTTCTTCTTGTCGCCCTCCGCAACGTAGATGAACCCCAGTTGCGCATGGCTCTCGGCACTCTTCGCGTTCAGCAGCAGGGCGGATTCGAAGTCATCCTTCGCCTTGTCGAATGCCAACAGGCTCGTCGCCGCGCGACCACGAGCGTGGAACACCAGACTATTCTCCGGATCCAGCTTCATCGCCCGCGTGAAATCGAGGTACGCGCCCAGGTAATCACCGCGCAGACTCCGATTGAATCCCCGCCATTCGACGGCCTTGTGGTTCGAAGGGTCCAGCTCGATCGACTTCGTGTAATCCTCGATCGCGTGCTTTG
>PVBE012261104.1_pt1 | contig 10518 bp, 8 predicted proteins | sample 1631181 | NCBI WGS metagenome assembly PVBE01 (sample SAMN08397723, study PRJNA350692) | Marine metagenome, whole genome shotgun sequencing project. | isolation source: water | place: Pacific Ocean | collected 2012-04 | reverse complement strand
CCGCTCTTCTCGAAGGGCGGGGCTGTTTTTTATTATTTGGTACCCCCGGCAGGAATCGAACCTACATAGCCAGCTTAGAAGGCTGGTGTTCTATCCATTGAACTACAGGGGCGCGTCTTAGTGGATACAATAGCATTTAACACAAAAAAAGGTGTCTTGTCAATGTTTTCTTGCTTTGTCATGAAATGCTTTATGTACGTCTTTAAGCTGACGGTTGGTTACATGTGTATAGATTTGTGTGGTGGTTATATTTTCGTGCCCCAACATTGTCTGCACAGCGCGTATGTCCGCGCCATTTGAAAGCAGATCTGTGGCAAAGGTATGACGCAAGGTGTGCGGAGTAATTTCTTTTGTTATTCCAGCTGCTCTAGAATATTTCTCAACAATGCGCTGAATAGAGCGTGGTGTGAGATTCGCTTCGCTTTGTTCTGTGCGCGCTTGCGCGCCTTGGGCGCGGTCATGCGCAATAAAAAGTGCTGGTTCTGGATCTTGGCGCTTATCTAAATAATTTTTAATTGCTTGCTTTGCGGTTTCAGACAGAAATACAATTCTCAACTTTCCTCCTTTGCCGCGGACGGTAAATTCATCTTTTTTTAAGTTAACATTCTCTCTGTTTAATTTAGTAAGTTCGCTAACACGTAATCCAGTAGAAAATAGCAATTCAAGAATTGCTTTGTCCCGCAGTTTTATGATCCCTCGAGAGTCCGATTTAACAGGAGCAGCAAGCAAGCGTTGTAAGTCGTCCGCATCTAAAAAATCCACTTCGCGCATATCTTGTTTGGCAAGTTCAATTTTTTCTGGAGCAAGGGATTGAACATCTTGCCGCGCTAGATATTTTAAAAAACTCCGCAAAGCAATTAAATGATAATTTTGTGTTTTAGCAGAAAGTTGCTGTTTAGTTTTTTTGTTTTCATATCTATTTAGCCAAAGCCGATATTTATGTACAATGTCCGAAGTAATTTTGTCTGGGTCTGGATTTTTTGCCCATTGAGAAAATCGCCTTAAATAGAAGTCGTAATTTTTTAAGGTTGCCTCACTTCTTCCTTTTTCTATTTCTAGATACTCAAGAAAGTTGGTAATTTGTTTTTGTAGATTAGTCATTGTGTTTTTATTTTACGACACTTATAAACTATTGACAAATAACATGCTTTAGTATACGTTACTTGTATTACAAGTAATCGTTATCTTGGTTATTCGCTTCGAGCGGCTGTAACTCAGATATCGAGTAAAGGAACTATATATGCTCGACAAAAAGAAGAAAGATCGAATTATAGAGAAATACAAGACACATGAAAATGATACTGGCTCTCCTGAAGTGCAAATTGCCATTCTTACAGCAGAGATAAAAGAGCTTACTGAGCATCTTAAGGAGCACAAAAAGGATTTTTCATCCCGCAGAGGGCTTATTAAAAAAGTTGCCCAAAGACGCCGCTTGTTACAGTATTTGCAAAGAGACAATTCAGAGAGTTATGAAGATATTATAAAAAAGTTGAAGATAAAAAAGCGTTCACCTGAAACAATGACTGAATCAGAAGAAGAAAAAGAAATACGAGAAGAAGAAGAGCGAGTAGCAATGGAAAAAGCAGAAAAAGAAGAAAATACTAATGGTTAAGTTAAAAACCCCATGTCGCATTTCAGGATATGGGGTTTTTTGGTATAATAGTATGCGAATAGCGGTATGCGAATGCGCGCTACGAATGCGCACATGCGAATAGTGATACGTATATGTCTACATTTAATAAAATTTTTATCCTATTATTTATTACTGTGTTTTTAATTGGCATTGATTTAGCATCTGCTCAAGAGGCGCCTGAGCCGCCAGTTAATGTTGCCGCGGTTGCTGTGGACGGACTAGAACAGATCAAAGTATCATGGGACGCGTCACCTTCGGAAGATATTACTTTTTACCATATTTATCGTTCAACAAGCTTAATTACTGTTGGATCTGTAATCAATATAAACAATCCAGAGAGTTTGTCATTTACTGATACTGATGTTCAGTATAAAACAACATATTATTATCGCGTAACATCAGAGAGCGCTGCTGAACAATCTGATTATTCTGAAGTGGCATCTGCTAAACCATTAATGCTGGTTCCTATAAATGTACAAGTGCAAGATGCGGGAAACAACAAAGACGTAAGAATAACATGGGATAAACCAGTGGAGGGTTTATTATTATGGTATGATGTTTACCGTTCAACTAACACAAAAGTCAATGGGCCCAAAATAGCCGCAAAAATACGTGAAACAGAATTTACTGATGATGATTTAGATGATAGAGTTGTGTATTATTACAGTGTTAGGAGTGTTGATACAGATGATAATAAATCAGTGCATAGTGATTTTGTCTCTATATCCATTTCAAAAGATATAGGAGATAGCGCTCCCCCTAAAGTTACCTTAAAAAGATTATCAAAAAATGGAGTACAGGTTTCTTGGAAAAAACCTAGCAATAAAGAAGTAAGTTCATATCTTGTTTATCGCTCAAGGAGCGAGACAGATCTTGGAACTCTTAGAATTGAAACAACCAAAAGATCATTTAGTGAATATTCTTTAGATCCAGGATCTACGTATTACTATAGAATTAAATCTGTTGATGAAGATGGAAATGTTTCCGATAAGAGTGATTCTGCAAGCATAACTATAAAAAAAGGAGACGAGAATGCGCTATTGCCTCCAGTTACGAGCATCGCAGCAAAAGCAACAGGAAAAGAGGGTCAAATTAAATTAACATGGAAAAAACCATCTTCAAGTAATTTTTCGTATGTTAGAATTTTTAGGAGCACCGAAAGCGACGCAGGGAGCGCGCGCATCGCAAACAAGATTAAAGGAAAATTATTTACCGATAAAAAATTAAAAAATGGAATTACGTATTATTACACTATTCGTACGGTTTCAAAAAATGGTTCAGAAGGCGCTCCTAGCGATGAAGTAAGTGCTGCGCCATTTACACGTTCAAAAAAAAGCCAACCACCGCCACCTATTTCTCGCCTGCGAGTTAAAGATGTTGGAGATGGAAAAACACTTAAACTTACATGGAGAAATCCTATCCTTCACTTATATAAGTATTTAAAGATTTATCGCAGTACATCAATCGATATATTAGGAAACCCAGTAATAAACAGATTGCGCGATAATGAATATAAAGATGCTGATGGTATTACCGCGGGCCAGAGATATTACTATACCATTAAGACAGTTGATTCTAATGGTTTGGAATCAGAAGACAACATCACTGTCCGCGGTATTGCATCTACTGCTCTTCCCGGAGAAGTTGGAACCAATGACGCAGATGGAGATGGTTTGCCAGATGTGTGGGAGCGAAAATTTGGATACAACGCTCATTTAAAGGATGTTATTGAACAGGATGATGATAATGACGGGCTTGGGGTGTATGCTGAATTCAAAAATAACACAGATCCATGGAATCCTGATTCTGATTTAGATGGATACTCAGACGGAACAGAAGTGCTTAATGAATATAATCCTCTGGGAGCAGGGCGAGCCGCGCAGGTAAAAAAGATAGCAGCAAAAGTCAAAAAAGGAGGGTCATTCGCGTATAGCAAGAATCGCCTTTCAAGCATTAGCGATGAAGCAACCTTAGCAAGTGAGTTGCGAGAGTTGCTTGAATTTGAATTTGGTAGCGGCAAAATTCCAAACCCGCGAAAGCATTGGCATAAACTGGTAAATGCATACATTTATGGAGGATACTCTGTTTTGGAAATAGCGCATACACTTAGGAAAGGCCCTGGTTTGGTGCATCCATCTGTTCCGGCCCAAACATGGAGAGAGTCAGATGAATATAAGAAAAAAAACATATGACCAATTGTCATCCCGACCGAAGTGACACAATGTACTCATTGGGGAACGAAGCGGAGGGATCCCTTGTCTTTTTCTAAAAAAGGGATCCCTCGACTTCACTCTCCACTGAGTACAGTGGTTCGTTCCGCTCGGGATGACACAATGTTATTGACTAAAAGTAAATAATACTATATAGTAGCCAAGTTACATATGATAAAACACAAAGCGCAAAGAGTAGGAGTGTTTGTTGACGTACAAAACATGTACTACTCTGCAAAAAATTTATTTGATTCAAAAGTAAACTTTAGCAAGATTTTGGAAGACGCAGTTGGCAAAAGGCAGCTTGTTCGTGCTATTGCATATACAGTAAAAGGGCCGCAATCCTATGATGATAATTTTTTTATCGCTCTTGGAAAAATCGGTTTTGAAGTTAAAGCAAAGGACTTACAAGTATTCTTAGGTGGAAACAAAAAGGGCGATTGGGATGTGGGAATATGCATGGATGCGATAAGGATGGCAAGCAAGCTGGATGTTGTTGTTCTTGTTTCTGGAGATGGCGACTTTGTACCCTTGATAAATTATATAAAGTACAGCCAGGGATGTATTGTTGAGGTAATGGCTTTTGACAAGACAGCTTCAAGCAAAATAAAAGAAGAAGCAGATGTGTTCACTGATTTGACAGCACTTAAAAAATATTTAATTAAGTAATTAATAGCGATCCGAATAGTTCGAACTATTGTCATCTCGACCGAAGTGACTCGTTGTAATCAACGAGGAACGAAGTGGAGAGATCTCTTGAATATTGCACAATACGTCTTAAAAGAGATTCCTCCACTACGCTCCCGATGAGTACATCAGGTCGCTTCGGTCGGAATGACAAAACAAATACTCGAATCGCTTTAGGGAGTTTTGATTATGAAAGAAAAAAAGTACGAGGTTGAAGTTAATGGCAAGACCATGACTTTCTCAACCGGAATATTAGCGCTCCAAGCAAGCGCTTCTATTTTGGCGCGCATTGGAGGAACAGAGGTGTTAGCAACAGTTGTTATGCCAGAAGAACCTAGGGAAGATATAGGATATTTCCCTTTAATGGTGGATTTTGAAGAAAAGCTATATGCAGCAGGGAAAATTAAAGGATCCCGCTTTATAAAGCACGAAGGCAGGCCAACAGACGCAGCCATACTTTCTGCAAGATTAATTGATAGGGCAATTAGACCGCTTTTCCCCAAATGGCTAAAGAATGATGTGCAGGTAATTTTAACTGTGCTTTCTTTTGATAAGGAAAATGATCCTGACATTGTTGGAATGAACGCGGCAGTTGCGGCTTTGGCGATTTCTGATGTTCCTTGGGAAGGGCCTATCGCAGGAGTTCGCGCTTCGCATGTGGAAGGTAATTGGGTTATTAATCCAAGTTACGAAGAAAGAGAATTGTCGGATCTTAATATAGTTGTTGCAGGAACCAATGACAAGACACTTATGATTGAGGCAGATGCGCCAGAATCAAGCGAAGAACTAGCATATGAAGGTGTTGAGTTTGCTCAGAAGAATTTGTCTTCTCTTGTAAAAACATTTACAAAGATGCAAAAAGAAATTGGCAGAGAAAAGGTGCAAGAGCCAGAATCCGAAGAAACAGACGAAGAAGATACATCAAATGTTGATTACAAGAAGGAAACAGAGAAATTTATTAGTGATAATATTGGGAAGTCATTATTTGTAGGCAAAAAAGATACAAAGACATCGCGTAAAAAAGCAGTTAAGATTCTGTTAGAAGAATTAGATGATCATTTAAAAGAGCTTCAAGTTGGAAAAGATAAAAGAAAAAAGGCAGATTCTCTTGGGTGGGAGATTGTTGAATCATTTGTAACTCAAGCAATAATCAAGGACGAAAAGCGTGTTGACGGAAGAAAATTGGACGAAATTAGGGAATTAACATTTACTGCTGGGATTTTAGCCAGAACACATGGAAGCGGACTTTTTTCTAGAGGAGAAACACAAGTCCTTTCTGTTGTAACTTTGGATTCTCCAGGAGCAGAACAGATTTTAGATACTTTAGAAGAAAATGATACCAAAAAGCGGTATATGCATCATTATAATTTTCCTCCATTTTCCGTTGGAGAGGCAGGTCCTTTACGCGGCCCTGGACGCAGGGATATAGGTCATGGCGCTTTAGCTGAAAAGGCCTTATCAAGAATGATTCCAGATAAAGAGAGTTTTCCATATACAATTCGCGTGGTATCAGAAGTATTAGGATCAAACGGTTCATCCTCAATGGGATCTGTTTGTGGATCAACAATGTCGCTTTTGGATGCAGGTGTTCCTATAAAAGCTAATATTGCTGGAATTGCGATGGGATTAGCATCTGACAAAGACGGAAATTACAAAATTCTTACGGATTTACAAGATTTAGAAGATGGCGAGGGTGGTATGGATTTCAAAGTCGCAGGATCAAGAGAAGGAATTACTGCAATTCAGTTAGATACAAAGACAAATGGATTATCTAATGAGATTATAAAAGAAACACTTGAGCGAGCCAAGACCGCGCGTCTTGAAATTCTTGATAAGATGGAGAAAGTTATCAAAGAGCCAAAAGAGCTTTCTGAATTTGCTCCTCGAATTACAAGCATTTCGATAGACCCAGAAAAAATTCGTTTGGTTATTGGATCTGGCGGGAAAACAATTAACGAGATTATAGACGCGACTGGCGTTGAAATTGATATTGATGACGAGGGCTTGGTAATGATCACAGCAGAAAAAGCCGAAGGCGCAAAACAGGCAACAGAATGGATTGAGAGGTTAACACACGATATAGAGCCAGGAGAAAAATATGAAGGTAAGGTTGTAAGGGTTATGGATTTTGGAGCTTTTGTTGAGTTGGTTCCAGGTAAAGATGGTATGGTTCATATCTCCAAACTTGCAAATAAAAGAGTTGAGAAAGTTGAAGATGTCTGCAAGGTGGGCGATACGCTTGCGGTTGAGGTTGATGAAATAGATGACCAAGGAAGAATTAATCTTAGAGTTCAAGGAGTAGAAAAGCAATCAGGCGAAAGAGGGCCAGGGAGCCGGCGCGGAGCAGAGCGCGACAGACCAAGAGGCCCTCGGCCGGGCGGCCGGGACAGTAGTCGTAGGGGCCCACGAAGATAAAGTTTAAATAAAAAGCGCTTGGCATATGATGAGCGCTTTTTTGATTTTATTCGCCATTATGAAGTGTTCCTCGCAATGAGATATAAAGACATGTTATAATGTAAATATGGCAAATAAAAAACTGAACAAAGAAATTGATCGGATGTTTTTGGGCATGGGTGTAACAGGAAGCGTTGCATTAACCAAGCCAAGGCGAGGAGGATGGATTATTAAAGCCATTATAATTTTGGTTAGTATTGCTATTGTATTAGGATTTGTGTATTGGTTTATTACTAGGCCGAACCTAACCCTAGCAAATCAACTGCCTAGTGATGCGTCCTTTTATGCGGCTATATCATTGCCGCAAAATGAGAAGTGGTACTCTGAATTATTGTTTTGGAAAAAGGAGTCAACTCCAAATAAAGATACTGCTCGCTTATTCCAAAAGTTTAATTTGTTCACATGGGACAATCTAACATTTACACAGGACATTCTCCCAATCTTTTATGGGACGCTTGAGGCGGGATTATTACCAAATGGAGGTGCAGTCCTATCTATGACTTTAAAGGATAAAGAAAAGTGGTTTGATCTTGTTGGTATTTCTCAAGAAACTTACCAGAACTCCACCATAGAAATGCAATATCCCTTAACAGGATGGTGGCCAGATTTTACAGCGACCAAGGATGCATGGGCATGGTATATTGAGGATGATATGCTTTATGTTTTAAGTAGTGCATCTGTAAGGCAGAAATTAGGTGCTTTTGGTAGTTTCGCTGAAAAGCTTAATATACCTATTTTTGCAAACTATTTAGCTTTTCTATATAGCAATGATTCGTCTATATTTGCAGATAATATATACACAAAAGCGATTAAAGAAAATGTTTCATATCCCTTAATAATTAGCGCAAAACAAGGTAATGGCCTTATACGCTGGCAGGATGGTTTTGAGGCGAAAATATCCACATCGGATATGGATAATAGTAGGATAAAAACGTTAGAATACATTCCAAGTAATCTTTCTATTTATATTAACAATTTTGAGTCATTATATAAAAAATTGGGCCAAAATTTTGTTCCTATATTCGATACATTAAAAGGACTATATAGTACGGATATATCAGATATATCGCAAATTATTGGTGAAAAAGACGTTTTAGTATCATTTAAAGATGATTGGATGGTTCTTATTGAATCAGAAGTAGAAACACAAGAAACTATATTTGAACTATTGAAGAATATAGGGGCTTCCTTTTTCGCATTTAGTCATCCCATTACAATAGAGCGCGAACTTACTGATGGAACTGTTATGACAGAACTGCGTGCTGATATAGATGGCTTAGAATGGGAGGAGATTGAATGGCTATATAATGGCACTAACATTACTTTAGAGTCATTACAAGGAAAAGGAGAAATAAACGGATATTTTATAGGTAGTGTGCCTAATATGGGGATTGTATTGGGATCTTCTTTAGAGTATCTACAAGAAACATTAAATATTTTAAAGGAAAATTATGTCAAGCCCCCATCTTGCGACTTGTCTGGATTTTCGGAATCTGCAATTAAGATTTCTCACGATTTTATAAGCTCTGATGCGTATCTTAATGGTATTATTGATTATTTTTTGGTTGGTAGTTCAAACAATGGCAATGTCGCAGGATGCATTGTACTAAAGTCAGAATGATTAATTAAGATTACCTAAGCCGTTCTCCAGAGGCAAGATTGACTTTTGTGTTTAGATGTGCTACAATGGGTATACCATTGACAATCAATACCTTCCGAGGCACACCTTTCATCATAATAGAGTGGTGAAGGGTGTGCTTCTACTATCTATCTTACTTACAGGTGACCAACCACCTGTCAAAAAATAAAAATAAAAATACAAAACGGTGTCTGGGAAGGGAAACAAAAACAAAAAAAAGATGGTTATGCTACTTGTAAACAGACAAGAAGTATAAACTAATAGAAGGTAGAGGCATTAAGCATCAAAAGTTGGAAAGATGCATAAAAAACTGTTTGATATCACATTGTTTGCTGCCCGTTAGCTTATGTCCATTGCAGGTGGATATAAGCTAACGGGTTCAAACTGCGTCAAGCAGCCATTGGCCGCAGTTTGCACCCGTTAATTAAATTTTAAGGGGGCCGCATCTGCGGCCTTCTTTTATCTAAAATTGGTTTCGTGATATAATATCCCTACAAACTTGATTCAAAATCCTTTGAATTATTAATTACTACTCATATGGCAGACCAAAAATTAGATAAATCATTTTTAATGGAACAAAAGAAGGCATTAGAAATAGAAAAAAAGCGGCTTCAAGGAGATCTTGGGAAGTTAGGAAAGGAAAAATCATACAATCCTAACGATTACAAGGCAACATATCAAGAATATGGTGATGATGAAGAGTCCAATGCGGCAGAATACGCGCAAACAGAAACCAATACTAGTGTTGTTGAACAGCTTGAAGACGAACTAAAGCGCGTGACCGCTGCTTTGGCTCGTATTGATGATGGGAAATACGGTCTTGACATACATACTGGCAAGCCAATTAGCAAAAAACGTCTTAAAGTATACCCAGCTGCTGAGGTAGATATTGAACATGAATAGCAAAATATACATTGCAATTTCTGTAGTAGGTCTTATTGCTGACCAGTTTATAAAATATATTGTTCTCAATACCCCAAAATTTAGTGATGGGGTATTTGTTAATCAAAATTTTGCTTGGAGCTTGCCATTATCGAATACCTTTTCTCTTGTTTTGATGATTTTGGTTTTGCTTGTATTATTTTATATACAAGCAACGCATACAATTTCTGCAATATGGCTGCTTATCGCGGGGGCTATATCAAATACCACCGATAGAATTATACATTATGGAGTTGTTGATTACATTATTGTTCCTTGGGGAGGAATAATAAATTTAGCTGATGTTATGATATTTGTTGGTGTAATATTGCTTATATTTAATGTTAGGCGAGATAAAAATAGGAATTTTTAATTAATTGTCATTCCGACCGAAGCGGCGCACTGTACCCAGTGCAAAGCGAAGTGGAGGAATCTCTTTGTAACTGACTAGACAAGAAGATCCCTCCACTTCGTTCCCCGCTGAGTACAGCAGGTCACTTCGGTCGGGATGACAGCAGGTGATATGCTTACAAAAATTCTTTCGTGCGCTGTGGTTGGAATTGATGGAGAAGCAATTAATATAGAAGCAGATGTTTCAAAAGGACATCCTGTTTTTATAGTTGTTGGTTTAGCAGATAAAGCTGTTGATGAATCTCGCCAGAGAATTCCAACAGCTATCCGCAATTCAGGGTTTGAATACCCATACTCTAAAAAAATAATTGTTAACTTGGCTCCTGCTGATTTAAAAAAGGAAGGAGCTGCCTTTGACTTGCCGATTGCTGTTGGAATCCTTATTTCTAGCGGACAAGTTCAAGCAAATCTTGATAATTCTATATTTATCGGAGAACTGGCTTTAGATGGAACATTGCGCCCTACGCGAGGAATCTTGCCAGTTGCTATTTGGGCGCGGGAGAAAGAATATAAAAGAATTTTTGTTCCAGCAATCAATGCAAAAGAAGCAGCAATAGTAACTG